>Ga0315322_10000458_pt1 | contig 30545 bp, 24 predicted proteins | sample M110021515metaG_FD_203461 | JGI IMG/M metagenome (GOLD analysis project Ga0315322, IMG submission 203461) | Ammonia-oxidizing marine archaeal communities from Monterey Bay, California, United States - M1 100m 21515 | ecosystem: Environmental > Aquatic > Marine > Intertidal zone | place: USA...
GTTGGCTAGCGTTTCCTGCTCCGTCTTCCTGACCGAAGACCATGTGGTCGACATGTCCTGCAGAACCAGTCCAGTTCACCCAGGCCATCGCAGTGTAGACTGAGTCTGGACCGAAGCCGAGTTCAGTCCCGGTTAGGCCGGTTTGCACGTAGCCATCATTAGCTCCCGTGCGATTTCCATAAAATGCCTGACCAAAGGTCACATCTTTACTTGCGCCATAGGTCGCACCACCAACCAGTGTTCCATTTCCTTGAGTTCCTTGGTTGGTCACAATTGATCCGTTTTCACCATTGAAAGAATAGTGGACAAGGAGTTCGGCCCTGACAGAGAGAACGAGAGGGAGAAAGAACAGGGTGAGGATGGTGGGGTGGAGTTTCATTTGGGTAGTTTATAAAAGGTATTGAAAGGGGCTCTTTGGGGGCGGGTGGGGGAGATTGTATTTCCGAGTCTGATTAAAACTATTGAGATTTGGTGTAGAAAATCTATTCAGTTTTTTCATTTTCACCCAGCGCATTTCGGGCAGCGACCAAAGAATTCGAGCTCGTGGTAGAGGTCGGCAAATCCGGATTTTTTTCTGATTTCTTCTTCCAGTTTATGAACGGGGCAGGGAGCATCGATGGGTTCGATCGTGCCACAGTCGGTGCAGATGAGATAGTCGCGGTGTTGGTCGGGAAGGAGAAGTGTAAAGTAAGCGGCGCGCTCATGAAGGCCAAGGCGGCGGATCATGCCTTTGCTGCTGAGTCTTTGGAGAAGTCGAAAGACGGTTGCTTTATCACACTGCTTGGCAAGGTGACCACAGGAAGTGAGCTCGGCCAGCGTCATGGGCCGGTTGTGCTCGGAGAGGCAGGTGAGGATAGCTTCGAGAGCCTTGGTGCGGCGGAGCCCGGCATTCTTGGCTGTTTCGAGGAGCTTATCGTGTAATGACATGATTTTAAAAAAGTGAAGTTTGGTCGGAGTGATTAGGTGGAAGGTCTGCTCCGATTTTAGCGTAGGCGGCGGGCATGGCAACGCGGCCGCGCGGAGTGCGTTTGACAAATCCTTGCATGATAAGGAAGGGTTCGTGGACTTCCTCGAGGGTGGAGGCGTCTTCGCCGATTGCGACAGCAAGGGAGGAGAGGCCGACGGGGTCTCCAGTGAATTTGTAGATCATGGCCTCAAGGATGCGCTTATCCATCTCGTCGAGGCCGTCTTCATCGATTTCAATCATCTCGAGGGCGGCTTGAGCGATAGGACCGGAGATTTTACCATTGTATTTCACCTGGGCGAAATCGCGCGTCCAGCGGAGGAGGTTGTTGGCGATTCTGGGAGTGCCGCGAGAGCAAGAGCCTATGGTCATGGCTCCTTCTTCGTCGATTTCGATTTCGAGGATTTCGGCGGACCGTTGAATGATGACGGAGAGTTGCTCATGGGTGTAGTAGTCGAGTCGGTTGATTAAGCCGAAACGAGAACGGAGTGGGGAAGTGAGCATGCCGGAGCGGGTGGTGGCGCCGACGAGAGTGAATTTTGGGAGTTGAAGTTGGATAGAGCGGGCTGAGGGTCCCGAGTCGATGATGATATCGAGCCGATAATCTTCCATTGCGGGGTAGAGGTATTCCTCGATGGCAGGATGGAGGCGGTGGATTTCGTCAATAAAAAGAATGTCGCCTCGCTGGAGATTAGTGAGAACGCCAGCGAGATCGCCCGCTTTTTCGATCTGGGGGCCGGAGGTGGTGTGAAGGTTCGTGCCAACGGCGGTGGCAACGATGTTGGCGAGGGTTGTTTTTCCAAGCCCAGGGGGGCCGGAGAGGAGAATGTGTTCAAGGACATCATCACGCCCCTTAGCGGCGGCAACCATGAGCATGAGACGCTCAGTGACTTTATCTTGTCCGTGAAAGTCCTCGAATCCGGGGGGGCGTAGAGTGAGATCTTCGGGAGTCTCTGGGGTGTTGACTGCTTCTTGAAAGTAGGACTCCGACATGTAAATTTGCGTTACTGAAGTGAAACATGCCAGAGGTTCACTTGCACCCGAAATTTTGTGAGGAATGGGCTTTACAGACGGGGGTTGGCGAGTAGTCTCCCGCCCTCAACTTCTGATCCTATGAAAGTTCTCTCTTCCCTCGCCTCCGCCAAACGCCGCCACGCTGATTGCCAAGTCGTCAAGCGTAAGGGGACTCTTTACGTTATCAACAAGACGAATCCTCGCTTCAAGGCGCGGCAGGGTGCGACCAAGGGCACCAAGATGTCAAAGAAGGGCGTAAACTAGGGTTTCGCCCGCTTTTAAAATTTTAACGAGCGGTTCTCTTCGGAGGGCTGCTTTTTTTTGGAGATTAGATCGCCCTATCAGGGCTCTTGTGGACGGCCCTGGGGACTGGGGAAGCGCCCATGAGTTGATCGGCGGTATTTTATCTCGGATTTTATGAGGTGGGATCTGCGGCTTGAAGTTGTCCTAGGATCCAGCCCGCAAGGAGGTTTCCGAAGGTTGCAGTGAGGTGAGTGGCGGCTCCGTAGCCGGAGTCGCACTTGATGCCGCCGGGCATTTCTTCGGGGCGGGTGGTAGAGGTGTTTCCATCACAAGTGGGAAATATGGGCGATTCGGGTGAGAAAACGGCTGGGATTTTGAATTTGGGGGCCTTTTTTTCGGCTTTTGGAAAGCGGTATTCGGACCGGAGTCGCTTCCGGACCGAAAGGAGGAGGGCGTCACCGAAGGTGCGGGAGAGGTCATCTAGCCTAATTTGGGAGGCGTCAATTCGGCCACCCGCGGCGCCGCTGGCAATAACAGGAATATTTTTTTCATGGCAGGTAGCGAGGAGGTGGCATTTGGCGCGGACGGAGTCAATGGCATCGACAACGGCGTTGGGGGTGGTGGATAAGAGATCTTCGGAATTTTTTTCAGAGTAGAAGGTTTGCTCGATAGTGCAGCGGGCGTCGGGATTGATTTGGAGGATTCGTTTGGCGAGGACGATGGCTTTGGATTGCCCAATGGTGTCGGTGGTAGCGTGGATTTGACGGTTGGTGTTGGTGAGGCATAGGTCGTCAAAATCGACAAGGGTGAATTGCCCCACGCCGGAGCGGGCGAGGGCCTCGATGGTCCAGGACCCAACTCCGCCGAGTCCAACAACCATGACATGGGCTTTGGAGAATCGCTTGAGCGAAACGATGCCGTAAAGTCGGGCGATGCCGCCAAAGCGATTGAGATAGTCCTCGGTCACAGTCGGACTATCTGGCCTAGATGCGGATTGAACAAAAGCGAAGATTCTGATAATCATTTAAATACGATAAATGACGGCTAGCGAAGATGTGAGTAAACGGAGGGAATTTGTCCGGCAATTTTCAGTCATGATGCCGAACCGGGTTGGGGCTTTTTCTTCACTTTCGGATCTTTTGAGTCGCCGTGAAATCGATGTGATTGGCCTGAGTGTGCAGGATTCTCGGGACGCTACGGTGGCACGCTTGATCGTGAATGATCCGGATGGCGCTGAGGAATTATTTATGGAGCAAGGGATCGCCTATACTCTTTCAGAGCTTTTGGTGGTAAAAATGAAGGAATGCGGGGATTTGAAGAAGTGTCTGAACAAACTTTATGAGGCTGAGACTAACCTTGATTACGCATTTTCGCTGATGGTACAGCATCAAGGGCACGCTTTATTGGCGTTGTTTCTAGAAGATTGTGAATTTGGCGCCTCGATTTTGAATCGATCGGGATTGACGGTGGTTTACGAAGATGAACTTCTTCGTTAGAATCTTAGGGTAAACGACGTAAGGTGTTATGATGAGCGATCTTAAAGATACAAACAGACGGACAATCCTCAAGACGGGTGCCGCAGCAGCGGCTACGTTCCCTATCGCAGGGTTTTCCCAAGCAGGTGGCAGTGATGAAATCAAAGTGGCAACTGTGGGTTGCGGTGGACGCGGACGTGGTGCGACCGCCCAGACTCTCAATGTTCCTGGAACTAAGTTGGTTGCGGTTGCTGATGCGTTTCGCGATCGTGCCGAAGAGGCTGTAAGTTTTTTCCGCCAGCAATATGCCGATAAGGTGGATATTTCCGCGGATCGGATTTTTGATGGCTTCGATGGTTTTCGTGGTGCGATTGATGCTGCCGACGTGGTGATTTTGGCCACAACTCCTGGTTTCCGCCCCCAGCACTTTGAGTATGCGGTGCAGCAAGGAAAGCACGTGTTTATGGAGAAGCCGGTTGCTACCGATGCTCCTGGAATTCGCAAAGTGCTCGAGGCTGCTAAGAAGGCTGATGAGAAGGGCCTCAAGGTTGTTTGTGGCCTTCAACGCCATTACCAATCGAGCTACATTGAAACTCTGGCTAAGCTCAAGGAGGGAATCGTTGGTGATATCAACTATGGTCAGGTTTACTGGAACAGCAGTGGTGTTTGGGTTAGGCCGCGAGTGGAAGGTATGACTGAGATGGAATATCAGATGCGCAACTGGTACTACTTCAATTGGCTTTGCGGTGATCATATCGTTGAGCAGCATGTTCACAATATTGACGTCATGAACTGGTTCAAGGGCGGACCCCCAGTCAAAGCTCAAGGAATGGGCGGTCGCCAAGTAAGGGTCGGAAAGGATTACGGTGAGATTTTTGATCACCACTACGTCGAGTTCACCTACGAGGATGGAACTGTTTTGAATTCTCAGTGCCGCCACCAAAAGGGAGCCTTAAATCGCGTGACCGAGATCATTGGTTGTCAGGGTGGTAAAGCTTATCCGGGCCGGATTGTAGATGCTGCGGGCAAGACTGTTTGGCGCCACCGTCCCAAGGACAAGACTTCGCCATACCAGGTCGAACACAATGAGCTCTATCGTCACATTCGCGAGGACAAACCGATCAACAATGCATACTACACCGCAGCTTCCACCATGACGGCCATTCTTGGGCGGATGGCAACTAATTCTGGTCAAGAAATTAAGTATGCCGACGCACTTGCGAAAGGACTCTCGATCATGCCGGAATCCTTCGCTTGGGACGCTGATCCTGGACCGAAGCCAGGTAAGGATGGACTCTATCCTTGTGCTATTCCGGGCAGAACCAAGGTGATGTCCTGATTCTCCGGAGACTAAGAATTAAAAAAAAATGTGGGCGACCGTAAGGTCGTCCACATTTTTTGTATTCTGAAATCTTGCGTGATTTCTATTAGAAGTAGAAACGCATGGCACTCCAAGCGGTGGTGGCATCCAGATCACTCCCGCCTCCGGTGATGGTCTCATGCTCGATGCCAGTCATGAGCTTGAGATTATGGTCGCAAAGGAAGTAGTTGAGACCTGCATAGAGAGTGTGGTTGTCATCACCACGGGCGATCGTGACGCCTTCATGAATTGCAGTTTCGCGAACCGAGGTGTGGCTACTGGTTCCCGGGCGAAGGTTGAGTCCGGTGGAGTGGGCCCACTGGTAACGGAAGACAAGCTCCAGACGATCCTCGATGATGAAGCGTGAGGGCATGATGACGATTCCATAAACATCACCACTTTTGGTGCTTCCATAGGTTGCGTTGGTAAAGAGATCCCAGTCGCCGATTTGAGTTTCGTAAGTCAGTGATGTGGCCCAATCAAAGTCGAAGATTTCGTCTTCATTGCCTTCAGTATCGAGGTAAAGAATGTCACCACGAATAGTTCCATCGAGTGCTTCGGTTTTAAAGGTTGCAAAGTAGGCTTCGCCGCCGTCCCAGCTGGTGGTGGCATAACCTTGTGCACTGGTTGAGTAGACTCCGAAGGTGAGGTCAAAATTGCCAGCTTCCGCTCCCATGAAGAAGCCAGTAGCCCGGTCAGGAGTGTAGAAATTTGAAAGATTACTACGTTCAATGGTCTTAATTTTTTTGGAAGATTGATACCACTCACCACCGAACTTCAGCTTGGTTAGTCCATAACCGATCGTTGGGTTCTTAAGGAAGCCGATGTCATCGGCACGATATTGGAGGAAGACCTCGTCAAAGTTCTCATGGCGGATGGTGTTTGCGTAGACATTGCCATTCTCAAAATTAATCCGCCCTAGAAGGGTCCAGCGATCGAGTAAGTCGACCGAGACGCCAAGTCGAAGTCGGCGCGCCTCACTGCTGTAGTCACTGAAGTCCTGGCCGGCGGCGGTGCCATCGGAGTAGGCCCACTGCTGATGGTAGCGGCCGAAGATTTTGACTTTTTGGATCCAGGGATTGTCATCGTTTTTATAGACGCTTCCCGCAGATTTCAGAGCAGAGCACCAGTCGCCTGATGATTCGTTGGAGGGGACGCTGCCTAAGTCTGCTGTTGCGGGCATATCCCCGCCAAACGACGGCATCATAAGGGTTGACGCTAGAGCAGATTGGACGAGGAGTTTGTGTGTTACCTTGTTCATATTGGTGTTTTTATTTACTTTTGAGTTTCGGAAGGAATTCTTAAAATTACGTCTCTTGATTGGATCGAGTTGTTTAGCTGGGTTTCAGTTTTCGGCAAGAACCAAGAAAGAAATCTGCCATTGGTGGTCCGGGAAGAACTCGTTCTTTTTTAGAGTGAGGCGAAGTTGGATTGAGAGGTCGCCGATATTTTTGAGCTGACCAGACTAGTTGGTTTTGTTGGCGGCCATACTCGAATGGGTGATGCCACCGTCTTTTTGAAACTCGGACTCAATTTGGATCAGGGAGAAGGTAGGCAGTGAAAGCCGGGATGTTTAGTGGCTCACCAAGCGATTTGAAAGAGCAAGGAGATGGAAATGAGTGCTTTCATGCTGGGATGAGATGAGGTGGTTCTGCGCAATGATTTATACTTCTCTGCGATCTAGAAGGGCTGCGCGACGTGGATCAGAGGCTTGCAGATGGGCAAGAGCGATGGCCATGGCGTCTGCAGCGTCAGACGGAGGGGTTTCGTCGAGACCGAGAAGAGCCCGGATCATAAAAGCGACCTGATTTTTGTCAGCGGTTCCTTTGCCGACGATGGCTTTTTTTACCTTCTTGGGAGAATACTCGTAAACTTTAAGGCCGAAGCTGGCGGCGGCGATTAAGGGGGCGGCTCGGGCTGCTCCCATGGAGATGGCGGTGCGATGAGATTGAACGTAAATGATGCCCTCTATAGCAACTTCATCAGGCTTCCATTTTTCGATGAGATTGCGAACCCCGTTGCAGATCGCCTCCAGAGCACCGGATTGTTTGATGCGTTGCGGGATGGAAATAACACCGTAGTCTAGCGCCTTTGCCGAGGTGTGATCGCCCTCGAGTATGGCGTAGCCGGTATTCCGAACAGCAGGGTCAATTCCAAGGATGCGCACGATTTGATTGGTGGCGGTCTCCGCCTGGAACACGGTTTAGCGGCGTCGGCGTTTGCCTCCTCCGCGGCGGGGTTTCTTGATAGGCTTGCGCTTTTCGGTGTCAAGAAGAGCGGTGTATTGGTATTCAAAACCTTCCAATTTTTTGCGCTCGATCTTCTTGTTGATGAAGCCCTCGACTGAGTCGGCGAATTCTAGCTCGTCGGCAGTTAGGAGTGTGAAAGCATCACCTTCTTTTTCGGCCCGACCAGTCCGGCCAATCCGGTGGACATAGTCTTCGGCGTTCTCGGGAACGCGGTAGTTGATAACATGTGTGACGTCGGAAATATCAATTCCACGAGCAGCAACATCAGTGGCAACAAGGATTTTAAAAGTGCCGTCCTTAAATCCCTTCAAAGCCTTCATACGGTCATTTTGCCGAATGTCGGAATGCATCACGGTGACAGAGTTTCCAATCGATTCCTGTTGCTGAAGGAGATTCGCTATGACATCGGCCTCCTTTCGCGTCCGGGTGAAGATCATGAGCGATTCGTAATCGGTCTTATCAAGCAGGCCTAGGAGAAGTTCATCGCGTTGAGTCATGGCCACTGGGAAAAAAGCGTGTGAAACGGTGGAGGGGACTTCGCGTCGCGCGATCTCAACCTTTTCGGGATCAGTGAGGCACCACTCGGCAAATCCGGCGATGACTGGAGGCATGGTCGCCGAGAAGAAAAGAGTTTGGCGAGTTTGCTCTTCGTTGTTCCAGGGACAAATGTTGATAATCTTGCGAACTTGGGGGAGGAATCCCATATCGAGCATGCGATCGACTTCATCAAGGATGAGAATTTTAATCTCTTTGAACTTCATCGTGCCACGATAGAAATGATCGACGAGACGGCCCGGGGTTGCAACGACGATATCAGCACCCTCCTTGAGTTGCTCGTCCTGTTTTCCATGACCCACGCCACCGTATAAGAGGGCGACCTTGCAGCCTGTTTTGTTCCCGTAGTGAAGGAATTGCTCAGCGACCTGATCGGCAAGCTCGCGGGTGGGTTCGAGAACCAAAATTTGTGGTTTGCCGATTGGCTCGATTTTGGAGAGGGATGGAAGCGCGAAAGCTGCGGTTTTACCGGTGCCGGTCTGGGAAGCACCAATGACGTCCTTTCCATCCAAAATAAGAGGGATGGCCTGAGCCTGAATAGGGGTGGGGGACTCGTAGCCGGACTCAGTCACAGCTTCGAGGACGGTCTCCTTGAGACCAAGTTCGTCAAATCGCATTGGTGGGGCTTAATGAAAGTTGCGGGGAAATCAAGGTTTACTATTGTTAGGAAGATTTTGAGTTCGGCAAAAAAAGTCGTTTTTGGAAAGCTGGTGCAATAATTTAAGTATGTTAGCTTCCAACTAGTAATTACTTACGTATGCGACTTCTCTGCCTTTTTATTCTTTCCCTTCCTACACTTTCGTTGGCTGAAATCGATTCTCCCAAGATAGGTGGCGATGGCTTGCGTATTCAGATTTATCTCGATCAAAAGTGCTTTGGCCCCGGTTATCTTGATGGGAGACCTGGTAATTTCACCCTGCGGGCGGTCTATTCCTATAATCGGTTTCGTGGACGCCCCCCAGGAGCATGGGATACTTTGTTGAAAGAGGCTCAGGAAGAGGTTAAAGAGCTCTTTGCTCTGGCAACCGTCCCTTCTCTGGCGAAAGATTACATCAATCCCAATCTCCCGAAAGAGTATGGGAAATTAGGTGGAGTAGAACTGATAGCCTACCGGAGTTATTTGGAGTTTATGGCTGAGCGCTATCACACTTCCGAAAGTTTCCTCATAAAATTGAATGGAAAGTCAAAGGCATATGGCCTCAGGACAGGGGATACTCTAAAGGTCCCTAACATTGCACCGTTCCGGATCGAGGACATCTCGGTTGGCCGAATGCACAAGGAAGATGAGCAGCTCAGTAAACACAACATCGTCATCGACACTAAAAATAAGCAGATTTTTGTTTACGATCCTTCTCAGCCGACAATCGTGATTCCTGGGATGGCAATGATTGTCTCCGATGAGGATCAGCAGCCATTAGGCAAGATGATCGCGATGTTCCCTACGACCACGGGCGGCGAGCAGTTTATTCACCATGGGGTCTGGAAGGTTATAAATTGCGTGGAATTTCCTTCGTGGCGATATGATAAACAGTTTTTAGAGACCGGTGAGCGGGGCACGGATGTGGTCGATGTCGCTCATGGCCCGAATAGCCCAGTGGGTGTTCTTTGGTGCGGTTTGTCCAAGTCCGGGATTGGAATTCATGGAACCTCAAGCCCTAGCACGATCGGGCGTTCACAGAGTGCCGGGTGTTATCGGCTTTCAAATTGGGATGCCGCGCGTTTCCCGCAGTATGTTCGTCCCGGTGCCAAGGTGATTGTGCGATGAGGGATGTTGCCAAGGCCATGGCGATTCGCTTTGGCGTTTATGGTGTCCTCGTGGTCTACCTTGCGTGTGATCTTTTTGTCTTTCAAGGGCCGGTCTATAAGTCGCTCAACGAGCCGCAGCGAGACGAGAAGACCGAGATTGCTGAGGCCAAGGCTTCTGGCGTGGTGGCGCGAGTCTATTATCGGCCGATCTTTCGAGCGCAAGTCGAAGAAAAGATGGTGGAATATCTTTGGCGTCGTGGACGAATAATCGAAGAGACGACCGCAGGAGAGCGAAAGCTCCTGCGTCAGGTCATTGTGAACGAGCTCATCGATGACGAACTGGTGAAGCTGCAGATAAAGGTCTCGATGACCGAAGAGGTGCATGTTCGTGGAAGCCAGATCGACCAGGCGCTCGCGAGTGAAATGAAACGTTATCCTAGCGAGGAGGTTTTCGGCACCCTTGCGGAACGTGCTGCCTGGTTGGGCTTAAAAGAACGTCGGATGCGCTTAGCGGCACGTATCCAGAGAGCCGAACATTTGGCCAGGATGGTCGATGTCAAAGTGAGTGAGGAAGAAGCAAAAAATTGGTTTGAAGGAAACCGGAACTCTTTCCCCGGCGTTTTTGAAGACCATCGGATTGCAATTATCGATGCGCTTCTCATTGAGAAACGAGACAGAGGTTGGAAGAAATTTCGCGTAGAAAAACTCCGCCGATATGCGAAAGGAAAAATTGATCTCTTTGAAGAGGTCCTTTTCAAGGAAGAAGGGGAGTGAATGCAAAAGGACGCCGAAATTTTCCAATATCGAAACCTTTTGCTAGAGTTTGATTTCAAACCCCAGTGATTTGGCGAGAAAGGCATACTTGTCAACGATCGCTTCGATTCGCTTCGAGGTCGGAGTTCCCGCTCCGTGGCCGGCTTTACTTTCGATGCGGATTAAAGTGGGAGCGGGGCCGTTTTGCGCGGACTGAAGCGCTGCTGCAAATTTGTAGGAATGCGATGGCACCACTCGGTCGTCGTGGTCGGATGTGATCACCATGGTCGCTGGGTATTCGGCAGGCTTCAGGTTGTGATAGGGTGAATACTTGAGAAGATTTTTAAAATCGTCCGGGTCATCCGGCTTGCCATACTCGGCCTGCCAGGCCCAGCCGATCGTGAACTTGTGGAATCGTAACATATCCATCACACCCACTGCCGGAAGGCAGGCTCCGTAAAGTTCGGGTCTTTGCACCATGCAGGCTCCGACTAGCAAGCCTCCATTCGATCCTCCGGCAATTGATAGATTTTTTGAAGAGGTGAATCTTTTTGAAATGAGGTGTTCAGCACAGGCAATGAAATCGTCGAAGACATTCTGCTTCTTAAGTTTCATTCCGGCTTCATGCCACCCCTCACCATATTCACCACCACCACGAAGATTTGCCATGACATAGATTCCACCAAGATCCATCCAGGCGATTGTGGCGGGCGAGTAGGAAGGTCGAAGCGAGATATTAAAGCCACCGTAGGCATAGAGAAGGGTGGGATTATTTCCGTCGAGCTTCAGGCCCTTTTTATAAACGATAAACATTGGGATTTTAGTACCGTCCTTGGAAGTTGCGAAGATCTGACGGGATTCATAATCATCGCGATCAAATTGAGTTTTAGGTGCTTTAAAAAGGGTGGAAGCATTCCTTGTGACATCGTAGCGGTAGACCGCCCCAGGGCTGGTGAAGGAGGTGAAGTAATAAAAAGTTTCGTTTTGATTCGATCTCCCTCCAAATCCCGAGGCGGTTCCCAGACCTGGCAGCTTGACGGGTGGAAGAGAGGTGCCGTCTGTTTTAAAGCGTCGGATTTCGGTTCGCGCGTCCTTGAGGTAGTTCGCGATGAAGAGACCACCTATGTGGGAAACAGAGCGAAGGGTTTTTCTGCTTTCCGGGATGATTGTTTTCCAATGAGCTGATGCAGGTGCGTTTAGATCGATCGAAATGACCTTTTGTTTAGGTGCATTTAGGTCAGTCCGAATAATAAATTTTGAACCAAGGTTTGTAATAAAATCGTAGGAGGCATCGAAGTCGGGAAGAAGTTCGATGACCTTGGATGTGGCCTTGCTAAGGTCTTTGTAGAAAAGGCCATTTCTGGTGTCAGTACCTTGGCTAACTTGAATTAGGAGATATTTTCCGCCTTCAGTGACCCAAGCATAAAGGCCTTGTTTCGGGTGATTGGGTCTCTCGTAGACGAGGAGGTCTGTGCTCTGTGGCTTGCCGATCTCATGGAAGTAGATCTTTTTGTGAATGTTTTGGGCCATCATTTCCTCGCCCTCCTTCGGTGTGGGGAAGCGACCATAATAAAAGCCTTTGCTATTTTTGGCCCAAGATGCGCCGGAAAATTTGGACCACTTGAGGTGATCGGAGAGGTCTTTACCTGACGAGATTTCCCGAATCTGCCACTCGACCCAATCCGATCCCGACGCCGAGGTCGAGTAAGCGAGATATTTACCATCTGGCGAAACCTCGTAGGAGCTGAGCGCAACTGTGCCATCTTTGGAGAAAGTATTCGGATCGAGTAAAATTGTGGGTTCCGTGTCGAGCGACTTGGTCGAATACAAGACGGACTGATTTTGAAGACCGTTATTTTTGCTGAAGAAGTAGTATCCTCCCTCGAAAAAGGGGACGCCAAACCGCTCAACATTCCAGAGATTAGTGAGGTGGTTTTCCAGAGCTTTCCGGCCGGGAATGGCATCCAAGTAGGAATCGGTAAGGCTGCTTTGGGCCTTCACCCATGCGGAGGTTTGGTCCGAATTTAGATCCTCAAGCCAGCGATAGGGATCAGGAACCTTAACGTCGTGCAGGGTATCAACCGTCTTGCCAGGCTTGGAATCAGGGTAAGAGAGTGTGTCTTCTTTGGCCGGTAGAGCGCTGATGGTTAGGGCTAGAAAAACGGTCTTTCGCATGAAGGAATTGTAGATCGCTTACGGGTCGATGCAATGAAGACGGCAGAATCTTGTGTCTGAACGCTAGACATTTGGAGGGTGAGCCATCACAAGATCTTCCATGAAAAAGGTATTTCCATTGGTATCTGAGCGGCACAAACCCGCGAGGTTGGTCGAGCAAATCAAGGGCGAGGTGAAGAAATACCTCAAGCGTGAGCGTAATAAGTCACTTCCAGAGGATCACGATTACTGGGGCTTTAATTGTCGCTCAGGACAAGATGCTGATTCAGCGAAGATCTGCCACGAAAAAGAGATCGGTAAATCGCTCGATCATGCTCTCGCTGAAGGGTGGGAGGTTGTTTATCTTGAGATCCTATCGGAACCAAAGAGACGAGGATCGAAATAAGCCAAGTTGGCTTTACGACTACCAGTCTGTCGAGGAGCCATAGCGAGCGGTATCAAGTTCGGGGCGCCAGATATTGAATTCAATCCTCGAAAAAGCGTTGATATCGAACTCCGCATCTCCCCAAACTTGAGAATAGCCCTTGAGTATTTTCTCGTCGAGTGACTTGAGTTTCACGGTGATGTATCCGCCTTCATGAAACCAGCAACGCACGTCATTGGTTTCCATTCTAACTTCGTCAATTTTCTCAGAAAGAGCGACACTTCTCATGAGCTTGATTGGGACTCCAACATCTCCAAATGAGGTCGAAAGGGAGACATTACCTTCGTCGATTGATTTTACGGAGCCAATGATGACATCACCATTAGCGAGACGAATTTCCTGGCCCTCTAATTCTTCTTCAGTGTCTGCTTCCTCCTCATTATCTGGTTTCGCAGGAAGAATTCCGTCCCACTGGGATACCGAGATGTTGCTGAACTTAATAGGGCTGGTGTTTTGTGGGACGAAGTGGATCCACTTACCTTTGAACTTGGTATCATCGACTCCGGTCCATGTGCCGATCTCCTTGTCATCAATGTGGATGGCGTTGGTTCCATCTTTGCTGCGGTCGAGGTAGATGGTGAACTCGGCAGTCTCGGCCTCAAGCATGTTGCGGATGGACTCGCTGATGATGTCGTTATTGCGATCATTTGGAGCATTCCGGTAAACACTCATGTAGGTGCGCTGGACATTGAGGGAGTATCCGGTTCCGGGGTAGTCATCGCTGCCATCGTCGGAGAAGAACAGGATTCTGAAGTATGGAGACGATTTCCAGTTGGCGGTGAAGCTGATTTTGGCCTTATCGGGAATTGCGACCTCACGAGCGATGCCGCTGCGCGCCTTGGAAATCATAGTGCGGTTTTTAAAGGTCCAGTATTTTTCGATATTTCCCCCTGCTGAAACCCACCCATCAGGTCCGTCCGGTCCATTGTAAAAGGATGGTGATTGATTGAAGATGTCGAGCGAGTGAACAAGGGAGCGACGAAGGGTCAGGTTGCCGGCGTACCAGGTTTCAAGCGTAATTGTTTTATCATCTAAGCTGGTGAGGCGACCCCGAATGGTGTCTCGGTGGGAATCGCGGAAGTGACCTTTGATGGTTGCGAGAGCGTAATGGTCGGCCTCAATTTTTTGGGGCGTTCCATTGAGTGTCATTTCAAGGAGCTTTCTGGTGTTAAGGATGCTAAGGCCTTCCAGAGAAGATGAGTCGAAGATGAGTTGTTTTTTTTCCGCTGCGACAGATTTTGGAATGCCGCTGATCCGGCTTTTGTCCGAAAAGGTGAGGACGCAAGGACGTTTCTTTGCTTGAGACAACGGGCTTTTAGCTTTGTCGTCTTCAGCCAGAGCGGGAATTCCAATAAGTAGAGATAGGGTGGGAGCAAGGAGAAGTTTTTTCACGATGTAAAGGGGGTTGAATTCTTCGGTGTTTATTCGCTTTTGGTGATCGACAACATGACGCTGCGATCGATTTCGAGTTCTCCGAGCCATGGATGCTTCGCTTTGAGTTTTTCAGCCCCTAGTTGGATTCTGGAGAGGCTAAGGTTTCCGCCAGTCCGCAGAGCAAGACGATATTGTCCCACTGACTTAGGAGCATTCTCTCCTTTCGTGAAATACATCACGGCGCAGTTTTCGAGTGGAATTGAGATGGGCTCGGGGCTCAGAGGTGTTTTTACGGTGAATGGCTTGGCCGGGTCTGCTGGGTTGTATGAAAGGATTTTTCCGCTGAAACGATCGCCATCATCCACCGATAGGGTATCGAGTTGATCCTCGGCACGCGGTTCGCGGCGAAGCAATTGAGTAGTGGTGTCCCACTCGTGAACAATGATGTTCCTGATGCTATTGTCAGAACTTCCCGAACTCATGCTTTCGAGAAGAAGGGCAGATCCCTCTGGAGACTCGGTCGGATCAATTCCTTGTCCCAACTTCTCGCCATCAAGATAGAGTTGGAGGATTTTGGTGGCGCGATCGACACGAAGTTCGAGTTGGCAGGTGTTGGATCCTTTGCTTCCAGGAGCTCGGGTAGAAGTGATAAGCGTTTTAAATTTTGGTCCCTGGGCTCCGGCAGGCATGACGCGCCTGACCTGAACTCCTCCGGAATTCAGATTTAGAAGATACGAATTACTTGTCCCGTCATCCTGGGGTTGTGGTTTATCGGTGCAGAGATGAATGCGGATATTGGGAGATGACTCCCAGCTGATGTCAGCACCAAAGATGAAGTTCTCAGGGAGCTTGAGATCCCGTCCGATGAATCCTTTGTCACGCGAGGTTAAGGTGCCATCCTCATAGCGCCAGCGGCCGTTGTTTCCCTGAGACCATCCTTCAATTCCAATAGGCCCTCTGAAGACAGTTCGTTGTGGAGTGACTCCGAAAAAGACAGAATCAATTTTCTCGCGTGGAATCTCGAGAAGCCCGGTGAACCAAGTTTGGAACGAAAGATGTGTTGGGGTTAAGCCAACCACTTCACCTGGGATGCTATCGCCGTTTCTTAGGTAAAGTTCCTGGGAGTTTTTTGGAAGCTCGTCCGGGGTCTCGTCTGCTGAATCCGCTGCCGAGAAGTTGAGTTTGACCAGATCCTTATTGAGGATTTTTAGGGGAGCTTCACTGTGGGGTGTTTGGAGTTCGATGAGGCCTCCTTTGAGTGCGATGACTTTCCCGAAGAAGAGATCTCCGTTCTTTAGGCTAATTTGATCATTCGCCTGAGCGATGTTGAGGGAGGCCATGGTGAAGCCGACGATGAGGGAAGTGCGCATAAAATAAAAAAATGAGCGTTAGAGATCGTCGAACCAATCGGATAGGTCGGGTGATCCCTCGATGAAACGGAGCATGGCGGCGGAAGACAAATCTACAGTAATTTTTCCAAGGAAAGGGGAGCTGCCTCTCAGGAGCTTGTTTTTGGCAGAAACCGGGTTGAGTTTAATTTTTCCAAAGGGTTTATAAACGATTGTAATTGGTTCCTCTTCCCAATTCAGGGCGTCTGAGAGGTCGTCGGAATCTAGGTCTGTCGAGGACGATTCTTTGAGGACGATTTTTGAGAGGTCTTTGATGGGAATCTCGGCATTCATATATGCGGATTTGAGGAGGGCGACCCCATCCTTGATCCCGATAACCTGACCCGAGAAACGGTCTGTCCCATTTCCAAGAAGAACAAGGTCGCGGTCTGGGTGAACCATACTGTTGGCGCTATCGGTCATGCCGTTCCAGGAGGTGATCATGACTTCCGAGACCCGGACGCGTGCGTTGCTGGTATTGTTAACGATTCCAAATCCGGTGCCGTCACCAGGGAACCCGCCGAGGTCATTCCACTGGGCGGCATAATTTCCGTTGATAAAAAGAATCATAATCGATTCCTTGCGATTGTATCGAATTTCAATCTCGGCATTTCCTCCTTCGGAAAGTGAAATATTACTGCGCACACTGGCCATTCTTTGAGTCCGGGCAACGCCGGTCTCGCTGAAGTAGTTCCGGGAGAGATTGGGGTAGCTTGAATATAGTGTCATTGTGTATCCGGTGCCAAACATGTCTGCGTGGGTGCGTTTGGAAGGATCAATCCAGGCAATGTTTTGAAACCCATTACCCTTGCGGAGCTCGACCAGTTTTTCTTTTCGGAGTGGAGCAGGATTGAGTTCTTCAGGTTCCTCTTTTTCCTCGGGCTTCTCCTCAGCCGCACCTTCCTGCTTAGCGGCATCCACGGCCTCTTCAGCTTCATCTTCGGGCTCTTCTTTCTTCTCAGGTGGAAGGACACGGATGAAGTCGGAATGAAGAGCAAGAGTTAGATTTAAACGCCCTTTCCATTCAGCTTTAAACTTAAGGCGGCCAATGTCTGGCATATTAGCATCGGGATAAACAAGAGCGCGATTATCTAGACTGTAAAATGAAGCGCCAGAATGGATCCAGGCCGATGATTCTTCCTGATTATTTTCTTCGTTTGCCTCCTTCTTGGGTTTTTTTTCTAAGGCTGCTTTCTCTTTCGTTTCGGTCTCGTCTTTCTTCTCGGTCTTGCGGTAATCGAGAATCATCCAGCCGTTGCTGTTATAAGGCCCGCTGTAAAAAAGTTCCCCATCGAAGGGGTTGGGGGAGAGTGATTCGATGTGTTCCCGGGGGATTGTGACATTGCCCACTATCGAACTTTTCACCACGAGTGATTTGTCATCAAGTGAAACGATTTCGCCGGGAATTCTGTCGCCACTGACCAAGGTGATGAAGGATGTTTCCTTCTCCATAACTACGCCGCTACTGCCTTTGAAAACGACCTGACGAATCCCTGGAATGCTGAACTTGATTGGGCGATCGATGTCCTTCCTCTCCCAGAGTAAGCCGTCTTGAATGCCACCGAAGATCCCGTGCATGACATCTCCGTTATCGAAAAGGATCAGATCGTCGCCGGCTGGATCTGGCTTTGAAGCTTCAGGTTTGGTTGAGGTTGCCTCATTTTTGGAAAGGCTTTTGTCCAAAAGAATTCCGCCGCCCCTGACGACAATTTCGCAAAATGAAAGAGTGGGCAGGGATGCCAAAAGGACAGGGTAAAATGCAGGTTTCATTTTTCGTAGATGGGAAGGAAACGATAGTTCAACGCGAGGGACAGAAGGGCTCCGGAAGTATTGAATGATTTTCCGCGGCTTCCCGGGAACGATCCGTCGGGTCCTTGAAGAGCTCCGAGGTATCGGGTATTTTTGGCATTCCATTCCTGCCAAGTTTTTTCATTAGAGTGGAAAAGGGCCTGAGCCATGTAGTACTCGAAGTAGTAGGCATAGTGGCTCTCACGGTGGTTTAGCTTTTTTGCGAGATATTTGGCGCTGGCTTCATAAAGTTTTGTTTTGTGTTGCTTCGCAAGTGACTCGCAAAGGACACCTATGGCTGTGAGGGTGGGCCGATCGCCCATGGCATTTTGATAGCCGTATCCACCATCACTGCCTCGGCACTTGCGCATGAATTTCATTCCTTTTTCAAGGGCGGTGTCCGGAACGGGGATGCCTGCATTTCTTGCAGCATAGAGTGCTACAATCTGGCATCCGGCGATCGAAGAGTCGGAAGTTGTGGCATCGGGGCTGTAACGCCAACCACCTCTCGGGTTACGCTTTTGTGCGCTGAGAATGAGTTCAACTGCTTTTTTCAAACCAGTCGCAATCTTTTCGTTGCGATACATACCGTAGCATTCGGCTAGGGCGAGGGTGGCGAAACCGTGAGTATACATAGAGCTTCCAATGTATCCGTTTCCGGCGTCTTGCGCGTCGAGTATGTAAGCGATCCCACGTTTAATATTTTCTGCGTATTCACCGTGGTTTGGGTCCTCGCCGTGTGCAAGGAAGGCCATGACGGCAAGGCCGACGACGCCTGGCTCGCTCCCAACTCCATCGGCCCAGGAACCGTCGTCCTTTTGGGTTTTTGAGAGATACCGGAGCCCCCGCGTATAGATGTTTTCAACGGCGGCCGGAATGGGATCTTCATCCCGCTGAAGTGGATTTTGGCCGGTAACCGGAAGGGCCAGGATCAGAGTTGAGATTAAAAGAAAAATTCTCATTGGAACGGTGTGAAAGCGGTAGTGGAAAATGAAAAGGAGAAACGGCCTCCGGAGCGGTAGCGCCCTGAAGACCGTTGACGCTCTGAAGGCTGGGTTCCTTATTTTTTGGCTTTGGCGGCCATATTGTAGCCGTCGAGTGCCTTTTGGAACTCTGGTGGAAGGGTAGTTCCGGATTTCCCGGCAGCCCGGGGAACACGTCGGTCCGAGCCCTTTTCTCCTTTAGCGACACCCTTGTTTTCGGTGTTCGCGGAATCGGATTCTCCGGTAGATCCTTCGCCACCTTTGTTTGATTCTGAATCCTGATTTTCACCAGGCTTTTTTCCCATCATTTGGCCCATCATTTCGAGCATGGCACCCATGCTCTTTTGCCGGCTTGGTCATCCGCCGGCTGATGGTCATTGAGATTTTTCTTTGGCGGCCTCGTAGATCTTCTCAATGATCTCAGTTTGCATGGCTATGGTATCGCCACTCGTGTCGCCGTCTTCCAGCTTGTCGGTGGTTTTTGCCATGAGAGTCTCAACCTCGGTGAGGAGTTTGATAACCTTTTGGTTGGTCTGCTCAAGGAGAAGCTCCTGGGCGTTGGCGGTCTGTTTGTCCTGATCGATCGAGACTTTTTCAGATCCGTCTTGGTGTTCGACCATTGCCTTGGCTTTCTCGGCCTCGGTTGGTTTCTTCGCGCCGTCTTCCTTGACGGGATCGGCCAGGCCGGTCGCCAAAAGGCCCGCCGAAGCGAGTGCGGTGATTAGGGTTGCTTTCATAGATTGTTTTTTTGGGTTAATGAGTTGGGTTTATCTCTCGGAAAGTTTTAGGGAGCGGAGCATTTGCTCAAGGGAGCGAGTGCGGCCACGGATGTCTTGCTCAGCTTGGACCATACGCATCACTTTGAGCATGAATTCGAAATCTTTTTCTTCGCCGCCACCGGAGCCACCATCTCCACCGCCACCATTGCCGTCGGGCTTAGGACCTTCGAGTTTTTCCGCCCACGACATGAGGCGGTCGGACCAAATTTTTGAGAGTTTGCGGGATGTGAAGGTATGGTTCATTTGGATTTTCTCCCGAAGTCTTTCAAGTTTCTCGTCGATGAGTGATTTAGCCATATCTTCGTAAACTTCCTTATGAATTGGTTTTTGGGTCCGCGCATAGAAACGCTCGAGGTCTTCCTGAATCCAGCGCACATCGTTTGTCACGGAACGTTGCTGGCCCGAGAGTTCACCTAGGAGCCTCTGGTTTGCAGGGTCGATGTCATCGCTATTCGGAGAGGCTCCGACGATGGCTAGCTTGCCTGTAAGAGCTGAGTTGAGTGAGTTGCCGATCGAGCCTTCGTCGGCCGAAGATTTCTTGAGACGATTCACAAAAGTGGAAGCCTCAAAATTCTCGTTGGCTTGATTGGCTTTTTCGATGGTTTCCTGCATCTTTTCGAGTGCTTCCTTCTGTTTTTCGATTGCTTCTTTAAGATCTTTTTCGGTTTTTTCCGGAGTGGATTTTTGATCCTGAGCTTCTCCCAGTTTTTTCTCAACCTCTGGCATGTCCTGCTCACCAAGTTCCTTCATATTCTGGAGGGCATCGGCCATTTCTTTCATGGTTTTTTGGTCGAGCTCGCCGTTACGAGCGGCGTCTTTGAAGATTTCTTCCATTTTCTTGGCGATCTCCTTCATTTTTTCAGCGTTCTCAGCCTCCTTTTGCTCGCTTTCAGCAAGCTTCTCTTTGGCATCTTCACTTTGAAGTTCTTCGGCAGTGTTGTTCTTATCGAGGCGTTCGTTCTCGTCGAGGTTGTTCAGCTCTTTTCGGGCGGCGTCTTCGAGTTCACTGATGACGCGGTCGAAACGTTTCTTAATGACCTGAGCGTGCTCGTCGCGAGTCAGGATATAAATCGTGAGGGGCTCAGAAAAAATTCGACCGCGTCCGGGTTTGTAATCCTCGGTGTAGGCAGAAAGAATGAGGGTCTGCGGCGAAATCCCGTAGGTTTGAGGAGAAAAAATGGCGCGATCACTTAGGCGATTTGAGGACGGGGAACCCTTTTTCAGGGTAAGCGATCCGTTGGCTGGTTCATCATCAGATGGTTTGTTGAATGACCCAACCCATGAGAGTCCGATTTCCTTGAGGCCGAAGTCATCTTCACTGATAATATCGAACTCAAGAGTTTCCTCTGCAAGGATCACGATGTTGCGCTCAATTCCTTGAATGTAGGAGGTGGGAACCTGGTCTTCCGAAGTCTTGATTTCGACCTTGAACGATCCCGCCCCGTCGAGGCCCTTCACGTCGGTCCAAGTAAAGGGAACCGAGGCGTGGAAGCGCCCCAAATCGATGGGTTCACTAGAAACGGTAGCACCGTCCATGGAAAGTTTAAGATCGCGCGGCTCTGGCAATTTCACGAGATTTTCTGCTTCCGCTTTTTTGTCCTCCTTTTCAGCCCTAGCTTGTAAAGATTCGAGGTCCGAAGGGTTTTCGGCTTCAATTGGGGCGCGGCCTTCACTGATGGTCGTCTCCTCGAGAGGCTGGGGATTCAGACGGGCCGTTGCATCAGAGATTTCGCGGGAGAAGGATCCTTTGAGCACGACCTTGCTCCCTTCGAGAGCAGTCAACACTCCGGTGCGAATATCGACATTGCGCGGATCGAGTTGGAGGTAGTTTGGCAGGGTGACTAAAGCCTCGAAGTCTGAAACCTCAGGACGGACTTCTGGTTCAACCCAGACGCGGTGCTTGGCGTCCCCAGCTTCGATGGTGATGCGATCTTTGGTTTCCTGGCCGGTGAACTCGAATGGGTAGGAGTTATTTTCGTCGAGTTCCGCTTTCACCCACTCCTGTTGACCGTATCGGGCGCGGGCATCGGCTGGCTTATTATCACTGTCTTCCTTGAGAGGAGCACTAAAGCTAAAGGCCTCACCGAGAGGAACAACTAGCGGGTCTGGTATTTTGTCGGTGTCAAACTGCGTAAAAGTGTAGTGATCGGTATCTGAAAGCGGCATCAACCAGCGTTTCAGGGCGTTTCCTCCAGCTTTTGGCGCGATAGAAAAACCAAAGGTGATGGCGGCGGCTCCCAAGAGAACTCCGAGCGCTAGCTTTTTGTGCCGCGAGTAGGGGAGGGCATCGTTCATGTTCCGCTTAGCGGCCTGATTTGCCACGTGAATCATGGCGGCGGCCCGGAGTTCGGGGGAGAGTGCCTCCTTGGATTCGTGTTGGTCCTGAAGTTCGACAATTCCGAGCAGTCGGTCCCCCAATTTCGGGAATTTGCGCGAAATAAGGCGAGCAAGTTGTTCTTCGCGACGGTGTCCATAGACCCAGCGACGGACCCAGTAGGGGGCAAAAACTGCCGCAAGCGAAGTCCCCGCAATCAAGATAGCGAGGCGCGCAAGGGCTGGGATTGGGAAAAGTCGCTCAAGTGCGAAGACGATCAGGAATGAAATAATCAGCCCGAAGACACCTGCGAGGACCGCTTCCGTAACCTTGATGCGCCACAGAGACTGCTGAAAATCAGCAAGTTGCTTGCTAAGCTCCGCCGGGATGGAGGTGGGCTTTTGGGATGACGAGCGAGAGGATGGTTCAGGCATCTAAGAATGAGCGATAAACACTCTGACTAAAGGTTTCGTAAGACTCGCAGACAAATGGTGGTCCTGCCAGCGGGAAATTTCGGTTTTCTTCCCTATAAAACGACGCACAGGCCCGCATTTTGTTGGGTTTTTAGCTGGTGACCGATCTCTGATATTGGTAAACGTCCCTTTAGTATTTAGGAACAATGATTGATTACCCCCGAAACCGCCAGCAAACCATTCCTGAAAGTTCTGTGAAAATTGTTGGCCTCGGTGGAGCGGGCTCAAATATGCTCGACCGGGTGGCGTTGGATGGCATTGAGGGTGCTGAGCTTCTTTCTCTAAATACCGACGTTAGAACCTTAAATGGCACCGTAGCCGGTGAAAAAATACAACTGGGACGTAATTTAACCAAGGGGCTGGGAACCGGAGGCGATCCAGAGCTTGGTGAAAAAGCCATTCTGGAGGCCGAGGATGAAATTCGTGATTCGCTGAGAGACCGTCAGATCGTTTTTGTTTGTGTGGGTCTGGGAGGAGGATCTGGTTCGGGAGCGGCCCCGGTTTTAGTGCGGTTGGCCCGCGAATCGGGTGCTTTTGTAGTGGTTTTCGCGACAATGCCATTCGCCTTTGAGGGGCGTCGTCGTCGTACCCAGGCCGAGGAATCTTTGAATCAACTCGCGGTTCTTTCCAACGCGCTCGTAACCTTTGATAATGGGCGGATGGGCGAGCTGGTGCTGCCCAAGCAGGGCGTACACGAGGCATTTTCTGCTGCTGACCGAATGATTTCAGACAGTATCACGGCGGTTGGGCGTCTCGTTCTCCGTCCGGGTTTGATTAATGTCGGTCTCGATGAGTTGATATCGGCTCTAAAAACAACACGTTCGCGCTGTCTCTTTGGCTCTGGGCTTGGACGAGGAGACAATCGTGCTCAAACCGCGCTGAAAGCCGCCCTTAGTAGCCCTTTACTTGACCGTGGTTCTTTATTGGAAGATGCCACAACGGTTCTCGTGCATATTTGTGGTGGAGACGATATGACTCTCTATGAAGTGGAGCTCTTGATGCAAGGGTTGACCAAATATATCCCGGAAAATGCTCATCTTCTTTTTGGTGCGGCGACTGACCAGCAAATGAAAGATGCGTTGAGCGTAACCATTATCAGTGCGCTTCCTGAAGATCGACTCCAAGCGGTTCCATTTGTCGGAGAGATCGAAGTCGACGATGAGCCTATTGTGGAAGAAGTGATCAAAGAAGAGGAAGCTCCAGTGATTGACCTCGAACCTAAACCTGAGCCGGAACCGGAACCGGAACCGGAACCGGAGCCGGAACCGGAGCCGGAGCCGGAGCCGGAACCTGAGCCGGAGCCGGAAACTAAATCTGAGCCAGAAACGGAAGATGAAGGCCTCGGCTTTATCGACGAGGAGCCGGAGGGTTTGGAGGATGAAGAATCCGAGGAGTCTGCCGATCAAAAAACCGACGGTGAATTGGAAGAAGAATCGTTGGTCGCTGAGGAAGATATTGACCTTGAAACCGATAGTTTGGATGATTTCGCGGGCCCGAAAATAAAGGGAAAATCAGAGAAACGAGAGCCCAAACCTGTCAAAGAGCCCGAGCTCGAAATCGAAGAATTGGGTGGGGCTAAGCCGTCTGGCAATCAAGGTGAGCTTCTTCTGGAAGGGGCGCCGAAAGGTCGTTTTGACGGAGAGTCGCCAAATGTCGATAAAGATGGTGAGGATCTTGACGTCCCTCCCTACCTCCGTAAAAAAAGTCGTCGACGCTAGTGGGTTGACACAAGTGGTTACGCTCCGTTCATTGCGGTGTGCAGGTTTTACACGGACTCAAAGAACTTTCTGAGTTTGACCGACCTTTTGGTCTGGCGTTGGGGGTTTTTGATGGGGTTCATCTAGGTCATCAGGCCGTTATTGACGCCGCTCGTGGGGCAGGGGCTCTTGGGGTGTTAACCTTCGATCCTCATCCGGTGGAGGTTTTGGCGCCTGATCATGCACCGCGTCGTATTCTATCAAGCCTCGATCAAAAGGGGCGCATCCTTTCTGAACTCGGGGTCGATTTTCTGGTTGTGATCGAATTTTCACCGGAATTCGCGGCTAGGGAAGCTCGTGAATTCGCTGATGATCTTTTTGCCACGGGAGTTAAGAAACTTTCAGCTGGCGACGATTGGAGTTTTGGCCGCGGGCGCGAGGGAAACATGCAGCGTCTCCGCGAGTGGGGGAGTGAATCGGGGGTCGATGTTTTTGAGGTATCGGCCATTTTACAGGATGGAATTCGGATTAGCAGCACCCGAATCCGTAAATACTTAGAGGAAGAGGATCTCGAGGCAGTTGCTGAAATGCTTGGAAGGCATTACTCGGTTCTTGGGGAGGTCGTTCGCGGGCGGCAGTTGGGTCGATCAATCGGGTTCCCGACCGCAAATATCGTTGTGGCCGACGAGGTTTTACCTCCCAACGGCGTGTATGTGGTTGAAGGGAATGGAATTCCTGGCGTCGCAAATATCGGGACACGGCCGACCGTAGATGACAATCGGGGTCGAAGTTTGGAGGTTCATCTATTCACTGATGATCTTCCGATGGAATACGGCTGGGAGCTTGAGGTCCGTTTCTTGAGAAAAATCCGGAATGAGCAAAAATTCGAATCACTTGAGGAATTGCAGAAACAGATCGCCTGTGACATCGAGATAGCGAAGGGTAGGTAAGCTTGTCGCACAGATTGCATTTGCCTTTTTTGCTGCTCGTCGTTAAGGCCAAGTCCTCCGCCGCCTGTGTGGAATTTAGCCATGGAAAAGAAAAGTGATTTCGGACTGATTGGTTTGGCCGTGATGGGTCAAAACCTTGTGCTCAATGTGGAAAGCCGCGGCTTTCAGGTTTCGGTTTTTAATCGGACTTCTTCCAAGATGACCGAGTTCATCGAAGAAAATCCCGGGAAAGCTCTTGTCGGCTGTGAAAGCCTCGAGGAATTCGTGGAGTCTCTAGCCACTCCCCGTAAGATTCAGATCATGGTACAAGCTGGTGGTCCGGTGGATGCCGTCATCAAATCTCTCATGCCCCTTCTTGATCCCGACGACATTATCATTGATGGGGGAAACTCTCTCTACACCGACACCGAGCGTCGTGATAAATATGTTGGCGAAGCCGGCTTCCGATTTATCGGCGCTGGTGTGTCAGGTGGCGAAGAAGGAGCTCTTAAAGGTCCTTCGATTATGCCTGGTGGTCCCGCTTCGACTTGGGAAGTGATGAAGCCAATTTTCGAAAGTATCTCCGCGAAAGTTGAGGGCGAGCCTTGCGTGGTTCACATCGGCGAAGGTGGTGCTGGTCACTTTGTGAAGATGGTTCACAACGGTATTGAGTATGGTGATATGCAACTCATCTGTGAGGCCTATAATATTTTCAAAGCTGCTGGATTCACTAACGAAGAACTCGCCGACATTTTCTCCGATTGGAATGCCGGCGATCTTGAATCCTACCTCATCGAAATTACTGCGAATATTTTTAAGCAGGTCGATCCTGAGACGGGTAAGCATATCGTTGATCTGGTCGTCGACAAAGCCGGTCAAAAAGGAACTGGTCGCTGGACTATGATGGAAGCCGTTGAGCACGCCGTGCCACTTTCGACGATTGGAGCTTCTGTTGAGGCTCGGATCCTCTCTGCAATGCGTGATCAACGGATTGACGCTTCTAAGATTCTTAAGGGACCTTCTAACACCGATTTCAGTCTTGGTGATATGAGTAAAGAAGAACTCGTCGCGAAAGTACGAGACGCACTCTATGCATCCAAGATTGTTTCGTATGCTCAGGGACTCGACCTGATCTCCAAGGTTGGTGCCGAAAAGGGCTGGGATCTCAATCTTGGTGAGATTGCTAAGATCTGGCGTGGCGGCTGCATTATTCGTGCCCGCTTTCTTAATCGTATTACCGAGGCTTACCAGAGCGATGCTCCTACTAACTTGATGTTGGCTCCGTTCTTTACCAATATCCTTACTGATGCCCAGCAGAGCTGGCGTGAAGTCGTCAGTCTTGCGGCGCTCAACGGGATTCCGGCCCCAAGCTTCGGAGGCTCACTTGCCTATTACGATAGCTATCGGTCCGAACGCCTCCCAGCAAATCTCCTGCAAGCACAGCGTGACTTCTTTGGAGCTCACACATATGAGCGACTTGATAAGCCCGCCGGTGACTTCTTCCATACTGAAGATTGGCCCGAGCTGATCAGCTAAAGCGGATTTGGTATCATTTTAAAACGGCGCTTTCCGAATTGGAGAGGGCCGTTTTCTTATGGTGCTATCTCCGCAATCTTTATTTTTTCCTCCAGGTGTTGCGATGAAAGGTGGTGGGATTTCGTCTCTTTTCATCGACTTCCAACCGAAGAGCTATTTATCTCGCTTCCATGCACGAGGATATCGCAAAGGTGCTCATCGCTGAAGAGGTGATTGAGAAGAGACTCGACGTGATCGCGCGAAAAGTTCATGCAGATTTTTCCGGTGAGGATTCACTGCAGGTCGTGGCCCTTTTGAAGGGAGCCTTCGTTTTCATGGCCGATCTGCTAAGGAGGGTTCCTTTGAGACTTGAGATCGAGTGCCTGAATGTTGCGAGTTACCATGGTGGGACCGAGAGTTCTGGGCAGGTTGATTTCCTCGACCGAAAATTACCCGACGTGAACGGTCGCTGTGTTCTTTTGATTGATGATATTCTTGATACCGGTCGGACCTTGGCAGCGGTGACGGAGAAGCTCCGCGAAATGGGTGCGAGGGAAGTAAAGACCTGTGTCTTGCTTACCAAAGACAAGGAACGCGCCCAAGAGGTGAAGGCGGATTATTCAGGCTTTGAAATTGCGGATGAATTTGTCGTTGGATATGGCCTCGATTTCGATGGGAAGTATCGTAATTTGCCCTACGTCGGGGTGCTTGATCCCTCAGTAATCTCCTCATGAAATGTTCTGTTGTTCGAGAAATTGATTCTTTTGATCGAATCGCCCGATCGGGAGGTAAGTTGAATTGTGCTGTGATCCAGGGGTTGGATTTGCGCCAGGTGAATCTTCCGTGGAAAGAGCTCAACTGTGATGGAACGGTTTTTCTTGGCTGTCGTTTCCCGGCTGAGGTTTCGGTTTGCGATTTGATGGATAAAGGGGCTTTGGTTTTTCCGGAGTTTTCGGATCTCCCTTTTAATCCCTATCGTCCCGAACTTTACACCCGGGAAGAGCTCATGGAGGGGTGGACACAGGAAAATGATCAGAGCGTAGACAAGAAGATTTATGATCACTTCGTAAAGCACGGGAAAAAGAATCCGGATATTATCGAGGCATTAGCGGAACGACTTCACGACCATGCGATTGATGATGGCTTAACTGACCTTCTTGAAGGTCGTGTTGAAAAAGATGGTGTAAAGAAAGTTGTCGCGATCATGGGGGGGCACAGCAGTGGGCGTGACGATCCAGCTTTTAGGAAAGTCGCTCATCTGGCCCGAGAGCTAACCGCTGCTGGCTACTTTATTGCGAGCGGTGGTGGCCCGGGAATTATGGAGGCTGCCAACCTAGGGGCATACCTTGCTAGTATTAATGAAGAGGAGTTGGATGCCATTCTTGATGATCTTGCAACTGCTCCCAATTACACTGATGAAGGTTACATCGACGCGGCTAATCGCGTTATTAACCAGTATCCGATTGGTCACTCCAGCCTTGCGATTCCGACTTGGTTTTACGGTCATGAGCCGACCAACATGTTTGCAAACCACATCGCGAAGTATTTCTCAAATAGCATTCGTGAAGACGGGCTCCTCGCGATCGCGCGATATGGAATCATTTTCGCTCCCGGTCGCGCTGGAACAACTCAGGAAATTTTTCAGGATGCCTGTCAAAACCACTACGCCAGCTATCAAGAAGTGAGCCCCATGGTCTTTTTGGGGACTGAGCGGTATACAAAGGAAACCCCATTGTGGGAGACAATCCAGAGGCTCTCGGAGGGACGTCATTACCATGAGATGCTTCTCCTGAGCGATGAAGTCAAAGAAGTGGTATCCTTTATCAAAGATCATCCTCCCGAGCCCAGCGATGGTGTGACTTCGACGAAGGTGCCCTCGTAGATCTCTGGTATTGCGACGGGGTGCTGGTTAAGCCGGTGGTGGAAGATTATCGAGTGAGGCGTCTCTCTCAGGGCGAAAGGTTGTGGCTTTAAGTGAGCCGAAAAGGTCTCGATAAGAGCTTTCCTGATCGCGTAATTTGCTCATTACGGTATCTAGTCTCCATATGAGTTACACACGTCGTCATTTACTACAGGGGAGTCTGGCTGGAGGAGCTACGGGTGTGTTGACGGGTCTTGTTCAGGGGCAGGAGGTTTCTGGAGTAAAAGCGGTTCGCAAGAAGCCGCGCGGTATCATTTTCTGTGTTTCGGATGGGATGAGCCAAGGAGTCCTTTCTATGACCGAGGCGTTCTCGAATCAGGTGCGGGGTAAAGGGACCTCCTGGTGGGAATTACTGGCTGGAGGTGAAGCGGTTCTTGGGTTGATGGATACTGCCTCATCAAGTTCCATGGTCACAGATTCGGCTGCTGCTTCTTCGGCTTGGAGTTCTGGAAAGCGTGTTCCAAATGGGCAGATCAATTTTGATGAAAATGGGAAGCGGCTAGAGTCGATCGGTGAAACTCTTGAAAAAGAGCGAGTCAGATTAGGCTTAGTTTCGACGGCAAGTATTACTCATGCCACTCCGGCGGGATTTGCGGCATCAGTTCTAAAGAGGGGGCAAGAAGATGTGATCGCGACTCAATACCTGAATCGGGTGGATGTGATTTTGGGAGGAGGGTCCAGGTTTTTTGACCCTAAAACACGGCGAGACAAGAAAGATCTTTTTGGGAGCTTTGCGCGTGAAAAATATGATGTCGTGCAGTCGCGGGGCGGTCTTTTGAAATCAACGTCGCGCAAGATTTTGGGAACCTTTGCGCCGGGATATATTCCCTACACAATTGATCGTGATCAGAACAAAGAGATGCAGAAGGCGGTTCCGACTCTTGCCGAGATGAGTGAAGCAGCCTTATCTCGATTCCTTGATGATGATGCCTCTTTTCTGCTCCAAATCGAAGGAGCCAGAATTGATCATGCGGCCCACAAGAATGATATCGGTGCAATTTTGCACGAGCAGATGGCCTTTGACGATGCGGTTGCCAAAGTTCTGGCGATGACGGGTGGCCGTGAAGACATCCTTGTCGTTTTAACAAGTGATCACGGTAATGCCAACCCCGGCTTGAATGGAACTGGGGCAGGCTATCGTCAGACCGATGAATCCTTTTCTAAAATCGCCAAAATTAAAGGCTCCGCTGAATTTTTCCTTCAGCGGTGGCAACAGACTCAATCGAAATCGGCAGGGGGTCTGGGAAAGCTGATGGAGGCGATTTATGGGTTTAAGCCTTCAGCTCAGGAGTTGGAAGCTCTTATGGACCGTTGTGCCGGGAAGAAGGTGACTGAATGGAGCAATCAACTCTCTAATCCGGTCGGTTTACTGGGGCAAATTGTCGGTAACGTGACCGGGGTGGGTTGGACCGGAATCTGCCACACCTCTGACCCCACCCAGCTCACCTCTATTGGGCCGGGTGCCGGGGAGTTTTCTGGTCTCGTTAGAAATGATTCAGTCCGAGATCGCCTTCTCGGGCTTCTCTTGTGATCGCCGATTTGGTTTCCCTTCTTGCTCTTTGAGGGTGTCTTCTCCATCCTCGTAAGAACTCGTTTTAAAACCATGATCAACAAACGTCGTCACTTCCTCAAATCTACCCTCGCCGCTGGTGTTGCGCCTTTCATCTCCGGTGGAATCGCCGGCGCACAAATTATCGGGGCAAATAACCGCCTCCGCCTTGCCGTCGCCGGACTGAATGGCCGCGGGAAAAGTCATATTGATGGGTTTCTTGGGCAAAAGGGGGTCGAGATCGCTTATCTGATTGATCCTGACAAGAAGGTTCTGGCTCAGCGGATGGCTGATCTACGTAAAAAAGTCGAAGGTAAAGGTCTACCCTTTACCACCAAAGGAGTTTCCGATGTGCGTGAAGCTTTAGCTGACAAGAATCTTGATGCCCTTTCGGTGGCTACCCCCAATCACTGGCACTCGCTCATGACGATTTGGGCAGCCCAGGCAGGGAAGCACGTATACGTAGAGAAGCCGATGAGCCACGACGTTGCAGAGGGGCGCATCTGTGTTGAAGCTCAGCAAAAATACGGGGTTGTCATTCAGCACGGAACGCAGCGTCGCTCCGATGCTGGGATCGCAGGATTGAGTGAAGCGATCCGTGCTGGGAAGTTTGGCCGCCTCAAGATTTCCTACGGCTATTGTTGCAAGCCGCGCGGTGGAATCGGTTTTGATAAAGCTTCAGCCCCGCCCAAAAACCTCGACTGGAATCTTTGGCGTGGTCCCGCGCAGATTGATGACTATCACGCGAACTATGCTCACTACGATTGGCATTGGTTCTGGAAGACCGGTAATGGTGACATGAATAACCAAGGAACTCATCAGCTCGACGTCGCGGCTTGGGCTCTCGATGAAGATCAAACGAATCCGACTCGCGTCA
>Ga0315322_10000459_pt1 | contig 30482 bp, 25 predicted proteins | sample M110021515metaG_FD_203461 | JGI IMG/M metagenome (GOLD analysis project Ga0315322, IMG submission 203461) | Ammonia-oxidizing marine archaeal communities from Monterey Bay, California, United States - M1 100m 21515 | ecosystem: Environmental > Aquatic > Marine > Intertidal zone | place: USA...
TCATTACATACAAATTTTTTACCGACAACGCGTAGCCAAGCGAACCGGCGATAAAGAGACCTCCTCGGGCAATAGCTAATACTATGTCGGGTCGGTACTCATCATCAGCAACAATCTGAGCAAGTGCCCGAGCGGCAGAACCATATTTTTCCCAATTAAGTTCTTCACGGTCGCTATTCATAGGACTCCTCTGGTAATAAACACAATTATCTAAAATGAACCTAGAGATACTCAATCGAGTACCCAGGTAGATAGATCGAGCATTTGCAAATTAGCGGGCTCCTGGGCCAATGTTGGTTTTTAATTAGAAGTTTCCAAATCGTTCGGAACTCAGGCGGTCTAATCGACTGTCATCAGCGACCAGACACGTATTAAATTCCCTTCCACAAAAACTCTCAAGCAAGAACAAAGTCGTCTATCGAGATAAAAGATTTTGAATCAGTTAACAATCAACTCAATCTTGTCTCAACTTCCTATCTCGGCGTTTACCGAACTAGCCTTACGACGTGCCACTTCTGGCGATTAGCGACAAAAAAGTATTGCATCACATTTTGTCTCAAGACAGAGCGTGCACCGTCTCCGAAGTCACAAGCGCGCTCGCTATGAGCGAACAAGAAGTGATCCAAGCTCTCGACAATCTTCGGAGAACTGGGCTTGCAAAAACCGAAATTGACACCCCAGGATTTCAAACCAATCGTTGGACTTTAACATCCCGTGGTTATCAGGTTGCTCCTTCACTAGTGTTCGATGTTGTTCCACCGACAAATAATCCTATGCCTGAAGACAAAGTCGACCCCGCAGATGGATGGGGATTTCCATGGAAGCCGGTAAAAGCCGAGGCCCCTGTTTATGCCAAAGACTTGTCAAAACGGGTGGGCCGACGCGAACACAAGACTTGGCGCCCGACGCTAGCTGTTTACGTTCCCGAGCACCCGCCAAAACACCGCAGATGGGGGTTACTCTTTCTCGCTACAACTCTTACTCTTATCGGGATAGGGCTTCTTTCCATAACCATTCGGCAAGTAGATATAGAAATATCGGGAATAAATGACGCCGCTTCTCTCCAACCACTAAATATTGAAGGTAAAGAAATTAGCTTCAACATAGATGGAACCAACGGCCGTACCGCTCAAATTTTTTTAGATGATTCGCTTATCAGCGGATTTCAACGCTATGGAAATCAAATTTTTTGGGTAGTGCCTCCCCTACCTGAGGGAAAACATATTCTTCGCCTGACTGTAGATCGTCGGATCTTTGGAGAAGTTTCACGAGAAATTACATTCAATATTGATGACACACCCCCAACCTTGATAATACCCAATGTCTTGAATCCAGTTGAAATTGGACAAGCTGTAACTATTAGCGGAATTTCCGAATCAGATGCCACCGTCATAGTTGGAGGCATTCCAGTGTCATCATCTGGTGGCAAATTCAAACTCGAGCTTGACCGTCCACCCGCTGGCCCTTTGAGCGTTCTAGCTATTGATGAAGCCGGTAACACTTCTTCGGTAGAGATCGTAGTGCCGATCAAGTACCCGAAAACGCAAGCAGTCCACGTGAGCGCCGCAGCATGGGCTTACCCCGCCCTCAAAAACCCTATTATTGATTTAATTAAAGCCGGTAAAATTAACGCCATAGAGCTAACTCTAAAAGATGAAAGCGGATACCTCGGATACAATTCGAAGTTGCAATTGGCACGCGAAGCCGGGTCAATTAGAAGTCAATTTGATCTAGGCGACGCGATTCAAGAACTCCATTCTTTGGGTGTTCGAGTAATTGGAAGAATCGTCGCGTTTCGTGACCCTATTTTATCTCAGCATGCTTGGAACCTCGGAAACAAAGATTGGGTTCTGCAAGGTACAAATGGTCAACCTTTGAGTAAATACGGTGGTTTCACTAATTTTTATAATGATCAAGTTCAGGAGTACAACCTAGCTATCGCAACCGAAGCGGCCGAAGCAGGAATCGACGACATTCTCTGGGACTACATGCGTCGGCCTGAGGGCAGCTTAGATAAAATGCGAATCCCGGGATTCACCTCGAGTTCGGAGAAACCCTCTGCAGTGATAAACAACTTCCTTGCGAAGGCACAATCTAATCTCCACGAGTTTGATGTCATGCAAGGGGTGTCTGTTTTTGGCATTGCCGCTACACGCGGGGAGCAGATAGCCCAAGACATTCCAGGAATGGCAAAGGTCGTAGATTACATCGCCCCAATGATTTACCCTTCTCATTGGGCCAAGGGTGAATACGGAGTCTCTCACCCTGAAGCGCAACCCTATGAAATCACCTCAGCTTCACTAGCTGAGTTTCAGCGAGTCCTTAGTGGCACTAACACCGCTATCGTTCCCTGGCTACAGGATTTCACGTTACGAGTGGAATACGGCAGCAAAGAAGTAAAAGCTCAAATAGATGCTGCAGCAGATATCGGAATATTTGACTGGCTACTTTGGGACCCAACGGTTACCTACACGACGGCAGGAATAATTCCGCGTAGTAGCTAGGTCAGAGCACTAATTCAAGTTTATATTTCTAAGCTCTTCAGCTCGGCGTCATCAGAAAGCTTCCTGCCAAAGCCAACGAACCCAGCCGAAAGTGCTCCGTGATATTGTTCGCTTCTAAGAAAGTTGTCATATCGTTCTGCCCTAGGTTTACATGTATTGGCATTACAAAGGCAGATGTAGCTTCGCCCAACTAATTGGCAAGCTTGTCGACTATCGCTCCGATTTCTATTACCGGAACATTCACACCACCCCTAATTAATTATTAATTTGGTCATGATTTCGGTCTAACAATTTTTATGTAACCCAGCGAATCAACCGATGCACGATCACCAGTATCGAACCACTCACCATCCCAACAAGACTCAGTTAACTCTCGTCCTTGCAAATAGCCGACAAAACAAAACGAACCCTGGCACTGCAGATTTCCTTCTCGATTTACAACTGTTAATCCTTTGTCATCAACTACCCGCACCCTGTTTCCGGGATGCGGATACCCATCACTTAGCCGACGCTCTAATGAATCAATTGGTTGACATACCGTCAGTAAACCACATTCAGTCTTCTCCCAGCCTGGTAAAACCACGCAAGGCAGCCTTTCATCTGCTCTCTTCAAGACCGATGCGGGAATTGAAGCTCCTACGTGCACAAAACGTTTCCACTCTGAAAGTTCACAGTCCTTCAGACTGTTAGCTTCCAGCAAATCATTTAAGAATAGAGCACTTCCTATTGATACCTGGACTTTATGTTTCTCGATAAGTCTCAAACACTCCTTCGAGTCCCACACATCCTGCAGCACTAGTTGCCCACCGGACTCCAAGGGCGCCCGAATCCCATATACGTAGCCAGTCTGGTCCCCAAGCGGAAGGGCAAGATGGAAAATCAGTCCTTCCGGCGCTATGTCAGAGAAATTGGTTGTTACCCCTTGGCATACAGTCGAAATAAAAGCCTCTGATGCTGCATTGAGAGTATTTTGAGTATGCATCACCCCTTTTTGGTCTCCGCAAGTTTCAGAAGTAAAAATCAACTCGCAAACGTCATTTGGGTTTGGGGTAACCAGTTCGACGGCCGATCGATCATAAGTCGAAAATCTTCCCTGCTCTACTAACTCATCCCAAGTCATAGCGTTGACCGGAGCATCAAGTCCTACAACAATTAATTCTTTTACCCAGTCGCACTCTTCTCGCAACTGAGCGTGCATAGATGCCAATTCGAAACCTCTAAAATTTGAAGCAGTAATAACCACCATAGGTTGAGCTAATTTACTGATCACAGCGAGTTCATTTGATCGAACAACTGTTGATACCGGGTTTACCACCGCGCCTATACGTTCAACAGCGGCGACACTAATCACAAAGTGTCGCCAATTTGGTAATTGTATTTGAACCACCACTCCGGGAGATACGCCAAGCTCTAGCAAGCCGCAACTCACAGCTTCTACTTCTGCAGTAAAAGCATCCCAACTGATATCACCAAAACTATCTTTTATTGCAATCGCATCTGGCTGCCGACTCGCCCAATAACGTAACGAGTCAAAAAATAATCTATTTGACCAGTCTCCATTGAGCTCCATTTCTTTTATGCGACTCTGCCGAAGAGATGTTTCAAAATACGGTTTGGCTGGCCTCATTTAGGTATCTGATCCAAACTTTTAAATCTTGGCAGCACTTCTCGTGCCATTAAACGTTCCGCTTCTTCTATGTAATGCATAGGTGAAGCTGCACTAAGAACAATAGTTCTTGCGCCTGCTTCTACATATTCGTTTAAACGAGCGACACATCTGTCTGGATCACCCGCAATCGCATATTTGTCGATCATTTTCGTGAAGTCTTGGTTGTACTGCTTTGAAAGTCGTTCATTTGCATATTCGATTGCTTTTTCATTGTCTTCGTGACAGCAAAAGAAAATAAATAAGCCCGGATCGACAGGAACCTCGTTGCCCTCATCATGCCGATATTTACTTATTTGTTCATTCGAATTTTCTAACATCTCAGGGGTGTACATGTAGGGAAGCCAACCAGTTCCATACCTAGCCGTCCGCCGCCAAGCCGCTTCTTTTCTGCCAGAAACCCATATCGGTGGTCCAGTTTTTTGAGCCGGCTTCGGGGAGAGAGTCACACCAGATAATGTGTTGAACTTCCCGTCAAAATGCACATCGTCTTCGGTGAATAGCCGTCTCATAACCTCTAACGCTTCATTAGTCCTGACTCCACGTTCGTTGACCGGAACGCCACACGCCTCAAATTCTTTCGGTATTTCTCCGCCTACTCCTACTCCTAAATGGAAGCGGCCTCCGGAGGCAACATCTAACGCAGCTACTTGTTTCGCAACCAGCGCTGCTGGATACAAGGGCAAAAGGGTTATTGTTGACATTAATTTAAGGTGAGTAGTGGCCCCTGCTGCTACTGCTAAAGAAATGAATGCGTTAGCAGTAGGTACGTGGAAAAAAACATGCTCTCCTGTTGTTGCATAGTCATATCCCAGACTCTCTATTGCTTTCGCTTGTTCAGCTATTCGATCAGATCGCCGCATAGATAGGCCAAATTCGATTTTCGCCATGCTGAGTCCTTTCATTTATCCACCAGTAACAGATTATTTAAGCCACAATACTCCAAAGTTTATTCTCCGGACCACCAAGAAGAATTCAGAAAGCCGGACGGAACGCCTATTTCAGGCGCCCCGTCCATCGCTGTCCGTGCGTTGGGGTATTGGTAACCCTCGCGCATGCGAGATTTGGGTACCCCCCTAACCGTCGACATCTCCCCCGAAGAAGCCAATGCCAACAGCCGATGTCTGGATCAAAAGCCGAGCCGCACCTGGATGACTCGGACTCGATTACCAAACGCCAAACTCTACCTTAGTCACCCTGCTTACTGAACGCAAGTTTAGTAAGCAGGGTGCAAGTTTGAGCTAGGGGTGATATGCCTTTGATGTGCCAAATAGCTTAATTAATCAAAACAATGTGAATGCGCTTGTCGACCGATGCCGCCAAGATGTTGATAGCGGCCTTCTTCCCAGCTGCCAAGTTGCTCTCGGGTTTCGCGGTGAACTAATCCTCGATGAAACCATTGGTAACGCCAACGCAAAAAGTCGGTACTGTTTCTTTTCCGCAACTAAACCATTCGTAGCAGCAGCTATGTGGCAACTATTGACTGAAGGTTTGGTTTCCCTAGATTCAACTATTGCCTCTTATTTGACTGAATTCAACGAAAACAAAAAAGACAAGATAACTCTCGAGCAAGTTCTACTTCACACATCTGGGTTTCCTCATGCTCCAATGGGGCCTCGACATTGGGCAACTTCGTCAAGCCGTCGCAAACGAATGGCAGAATGGACACTCAACTGGGAACCAGAAACCCGGTTCGAATATCATGCAACATCAGCACATTGGGTGCTTGCGGAAATCATCAATGAAGTAACAGGTAATGATTATCGTGAAGAAATTCACCAGCGCGTAACTTCCCCGTTGGGTATCCCCAGAATTCTTGGAATACCGTTAACGGAACAGAAAGGTATTGTCGACTTACAGTTAGCACCTGGTGATGCAACACCTGACGAGCTTGAGGCTGCATTTGGAGTAAGAGAATTGCCTCCCTCTGAAGTGAATGACAATACGATTATCAATTTCAATCGCCCCGAAACCAAAGAAATAGGAGTTCCTGGAGGCGGTGGTTTTGGGCGCGCTCAAGATCTGGCGATGTTTTATCAAGGGCTGCTTCACAACCCCGAAGATTTATGGGAGCCAGTTATGCTTGAGAGTGCGGTAAGCACTGTACGAAATAATTTAAAAGACCCAATGGGTGTTCCTGCTCATCGAGCGCTTGGTGTGATTATCGCAGGAAATGATGGGATGACTAATCGAAGAGGCCTAGGTAGGTCTATATCGCCATCGGGTTTCGGACACAATGGTGTTGGTGGGCAATTGGCTTGGGCTGATCCGCAAAGCGGTTTGTCATTTGGTTATGTAACGAACGGATTAGACAGACATCAGATCCGACAGCCACGTCGTGGGACTGCTCTCGCGAGTCTCGCAGCTGTGTGCGCTACAAACTAAATTCCAAGGATCTTTCAATTTCCTCATGTACGACACGGCCGTAAAGATTATCTCTAATCACCGCTTTTTTGTAACAACGCTTAATAGCACTGACCTTCTTGAGTGCTGGCTTTATGGTCAGCTATCTAATTCGCTTGAAAGAACTGAAACTACATGACCGCTCTTGAAGGACTCCGAGTTGTTGATGCAACCGATGACTCTGGACGTTTTGGCACAAAATTACTTACCGAGTTCGGCGCCGACGTTGTTCGCGTAACGATGGGTTCACCCGGGAAGCCTATAAAAAACAAAACTGACTCCGAGCGGGGCGGTGTCTTGGATTGGTGGTATGACGGCGGAAAAGAACGGCACCTGATTGATTTCACAAGTACCAATGGCATCAACGCCTACAAAACTTTAACCACATCGGCTGATCTTATAATCGAAACATTTCCTCCCGGGTTTTTAGGATCTTTGTCAATCGATCATGCCGATATAGCAAAAGCTAATCCAAAAATAGTCCAGGTATCACTGACCCCTTTCGGACGAACTGGCCCTAGGTCTCATTGGGTAAGTTCAGATTTAACTTCTGCTGCGCTCGGTGGGTTCTTGTCTGTGACAGGTCTACCTGATCGCCCGTTAAACCTTTGGGGACGACAGGCATATAACTACTCAGGCTTTATGGCTGCATTATGCGGAATCGCAGGTGTATTGGCAGCGCGACGCGATGGTTTAGGTCAACTGGTCGACGTTTCGGCTCATGAAACAATCTCCGGGTCCATTGAAAACATAATGATGCAATGGCTATTTGACGATATTTTACCATTGCCGAAGCTAGCCGAAAGGCAGGGGGCTCTTCATTGGCTGAGACTTTATGACCTTGCTCCGTGCTCCTCCGGACACGTCATGATTACCCCTACACCTGTCCCAGAAAACGTGTTTCAGATGATGGTCGATGATGGCTTTGCGGCTGGCAACCGATGGCTCGGCAAAGACGTTGAACAGATTCTCATCCATGTAGATGATGCCATGGACACAATTCGAGATTGGGTTAAAACGCGAGAAGCAAGAGAGCTTTGGGAAGATGCACAAAACAACCATGTTGCATTCGGTGGTGTGTTGGACATCGCAGATGCTTGCAAAAGTCCACAATTCGCCCATCGAAATTTCTTCAAAAGTGTGAGCGGGTCAACAGTAAAGCAACCCTCTCGATTAGTTCGATTTAGTGATACTCCAGTTAATAACCCCTTACCTCCAGCTTCTTACGATACGCCCATTGAGGAGATCGTTACTCGTTGGTCTCAGAGTGCCAGAAAAGTAGAGAACCCTCAAAAGAGGAAGCCACTCCAAGGGATTAGAGTTTTGGATTTAACTTGGGTTTTAGCTGGACCTTTTGCTACCCGAATGCTTGCTGAGTTAGGCGCTGATGTGGTTCGGCTTCAGAACGAGGGCAGCAGCACCGTTGTGAACAGTCCAGATCATCCTTTTTACTTTGTGTGGGGACGTGGCAAGCGAAGCATCACCCTAAACATGAAGCATGAGTTAGCTCTTAAAGTTTTAAAACCACTTATCGAAAAGAGTGATGTACTAATCGAAAATTACAGCGCCGGAGTGCTTGACAGATGGGGTCTTGATTGGGAAACCCTTCACCAATGGAACCCTAAATTGGTTTACGTCACCATGTCAGGTTGTGGTCACGACGGCCCCTGGAAACACGTTATTTCCTACGCTCCAACGATTCATGCTCTTTCAGGCATCACTCATCTAACCAATTTTTCTAACGAAGGAGCTATCGGATCAGGCTTCTCACTCAACGATCACCTTGCCGGGTTTAGCGCTGCTCTTAGTACCGTCGCTGCACTCCACGCACGCGAAAAAACTGGTAAGGGTCAAAGAATAGATATGTCACAGCACGAAATCGGGACTTACTCTATTGGGCCAGCTGCCTTAGATTATTTCTCAAACAGCTTCGTTACTCAACCAAATGGGAATCAAGATGGGCTTCAAGATCATGTACCAAATAACGTTTTTGCAACTACCGATGGGTACCTAGCTATAACAGCTACCAACGACTCTCAATGGTTAAGTCTTCAGCGCATAATTAAGGATCCAGATCTCAAAAAGCTTTCATTAGTCACAGAAGATGATCGGCGATTGAATCGCACTCAAATCGAGAATTCTGTCGCCGCTTGGGCATCGCGCCAAACTTCTGACCAAGGAATGTTAATCCTCCAAGAGGTCGGCGTTCCTGCTGGGAAAGTACAAAATGCTTCAGAGCTCATTGAACAAGATCCACAACACAAAGCCCGACAGTTCTGGCGACCAGCCACTCATGACAACTTTGGACAACGTGTTGTAGACACGTTTCCCGCTCTATGGGACGGGAAGCGACTTGCTACCGATCTCTTATCTCCGGCTTATCTTGGGGAACATAACTTTGATATCTGGACCGAGCTAGGGGATTTGAGTTTTGATGAAGTAGCTGAAGGAATCGGAAATGACCTCTTCAGTTAACTAGGGTCAATCCACCCGACAACTCGTGTGACTAAAAGATCCACTAAAGCTATTTCGCCGTTATCTTTTGCTGTATCTAAAAGATCATCCGCTGCAACCATTCGATGAGCAAGCATGATCTTCGATGTTGCGACATCTTTCAATAGATCGCCATAGTCATAATCGGCAACGCCTGATTCAACAAGCACTTTGTGGTATCGCCTGAGCATCATTTCTTCTTCTTCTTTATGATGAGGTTCGAGTGCTGTGGTTATAAAGTACGTCACTTCCCAGCCTGCTCTTCCCCAGGCCAGAGCCTGCCAATCCAACAAGACAGTCTTTCCCTCAGGCCGGAACAGCAAATTATCAAGCCGATAATCTCCATGTATTAATGTCCATGGAGATTTATCCAAGCTGGCGTTATAGTCAGAAAAGTTAGCTTGGATTTCATCCATTTTTGCTATGACTTCCGGACCAATAGCTTCTCCAAAACGAGCTACAAAAGCTTCACGATTTCGACGATAGCTAGCTTGCACCAGTTTTGGGCTACGGCCGACGCTCCAGATAATTGGATTTTCAATCTTCGTTCGGTCCATCCAATTATGGGCATGAAATTTCGCAAGTATATCCAGACCCGCTCGAGCGTCATCCATTGACCCTCCGACTGCCTGCGAAGGTGCCCGAGCATCAGGGATATCTTCAATCATGAGGAGATACTTGCGAGGGCTACGGGCTCCAATAAACAAAACTCTATTAAACACCCAGCTAACGCCGCCAATCGGAAGCTTCTCGCAGAGATATAGGACAAACGTTTCTAGCCACGGCGCTGGATGAGGGTCTAAATCACCGTAAATGAACTCAGGAGTTACGACTCCTAATTGATCAACCATCTCCTTGTAAACATAAATTTCTCGTTCGTAAGAACCTAGGACCTCACCCAGTGCCCTATTTTTCTTAATCATCGACGGAAATTTCACAATAACCGAGTTAGGGCCGCCGCTTCCGTCCGACCACTTCAAGCTGCATCGATGCAACTCTCCTAAGAAACCTACGCCTTCTCCAATTACCTCAGTTTCAACATCTTGAACGGATCCGCCATATTTCAAACCGATTACGTTAGTGAACCAGTCAGCCGTGAGTTCACCGACACTTTGAGGAATCTTCGCTTTTCGCTTCTTTCCCATCTAACAGGTTTAGCTCACTTATGGAGTTAGTAACACTCCATTGCTATTCCTATTGATTTTAGCAGCACGTCAGAAACTATTCGATCCTCATCAACTCGTCTATCTACGTCCTTGTCTAATTCAAGATGAAACTCATAATTCGCTTCATGGGTTGAAACCACAACCCATGCTTGATTGTCACCTCGTCTAGACCTATTCGTCGTTAACGCTGCGGTACAGGCCACGCCCGCTACTTGAATGTTTCCAGGATCAAGTATCTGGGCCCGCTCTCGGCATACCGATGCCATTTCTCTGGCTGTCTCTAGTGATACTGATTGATTTGAAGACTTACCAAGTAATTCTTTTAGCGCCGAGGAGCTATACGGAACCACTACTTCAAGTACCGTCTGCGAAGCGCCCGGCACAGTCAACAAATCAGAAATACACGCGGCACCGCCGCCTGTTACAGCTAGAACAATCTTCATTGATGCTGAATGGAGATTCGATACAAGATTTCTACGACCAGTTACACTTAATCCGGAAAATTCTTTCGCTTTCATCATCACTCAACCAAACAGCCTGTTGCAGTTGTGGCAACAACTAGTGGGACAATTATCTTTGGCACATTCTGATTTACTACATGTTTGGTTCGAGATGCCGAACCTTTGAAAAGTCTCGTAAAGTCTCCAACGCTTTCGCCAAGATTTTCTCTAATTACAATTCTCAATTGGCCACTACTCATTTCCTCGGACAATCGAACATACGGTGCACTTGTGAAGTAAGCGGAAAAAAAATTTATTGCTGGCTGGTTCACGAAAATCGAAACACCTTCTGGAGTATTTGTCCCACCAGAATTTTGGATCAATACATGTCCGGCCATAATGCTGAAGTTACCAGCGCTATTTGACTCGGAGCACCGTATCTCATCTTTGTTTAAGAACCGAACGCATGGCACCTCGAGCAGCTGATTTACTTAACTGGCTGCTCAAACATAAACTGATGTGGCATGGTAAGTCTTATGGATTTAGGTATTTGTATGAGAGATTTACCCGTTGATGAAGTTGTACGCCTTGGCAAATTTGCTGAAGACAATGGTTATGCAAGCATTTATCTACCTGAAACCGGGAACCACCAACCAAGCGGCGGGCTAAGCGGTCGCAGTCCCTACATAAGTCTGTCTGCGATGTTTGCCGCAACCAACTCAGTAAAAGGTGCGGTGGGAGTCGCTGCCGCTCCTTTTAGATCTTTACCACATTTAGCGCTATCAGCAGCTACTTTAAATGAGCAATCAGAAGGTCGATTTACTCTAGGAGTTGGAGTCTCACATCGAGAAGCCGCATCTCGTCTAGGCATACCTTTTCCTTCATCTCCCCTTCGATGGATGGAAATCGCTCTTGATGAACTCATGGGACAATCTAGATTCGGAGTCAGCTTCGGGAAGGGATTTGAGGTGCTCGTAGGAGCACTCGGACCTAAAATGGTTGAGCTAGGTTCAGCAAAATCTGACGGAGTTGTTCTAAATTGGCTAACGCCACAACATGCTGCTGAAACAGTGAAAGTAGCGCAAGAAGCTGGCAGAGGTAACGGCAGAACGCCACAAACAGTTCTATATGTTCGCTTAAGCCCTTCCCAAGCGCTGGAGACAGATGCTGTAAATTATGACGCTATGGCTAACTACCATCAGCACTTCGTTCGTCAAGGTCTCACTTCAACCGAAGAAATTGTAAAGGGAACATGCATGAACGTTGACGATTTAGCTCGAGCCCGAGAACAGTTAACAGAATATAAACAAGCAGGAATAGACTTACTTTGCATTTACCCCCATGGCTTGAGTCGCTCGGAATATGAAACCGCCTTGGGCGCCCTCACTTCCTAGCTAATCCTTTGTCTCAGAAAGAAAATTTTTCAACAAAATAATTTCTTCATCAACATTAGCTGGAACTAAACAGTCCGCGTCATCAAAAATCTCTTCTATCCGCTCACCTATTTTCTCAGCGCTTAACTCTGATTCGTGAATCCCTCTTGTGACCGACATGAATGTTCTAGCAACTCGCCCACCGCCCACCGATAGAGTTTCTCCGTTCAAATTACAAGTTTCGTGCGCCAGGTACGCAACTGCCGGAGCGACCTGATGAGGCCCTAACACCGCTTCAAGATCGCTACCTGACAAACCGATAGTTTTTGCAACGACGCTATCTTCACCCAACGCATCTGGCGTCATTCGCGTTAAAGCTGCTGGCGCTATCGCGTTTACGTGAATCCCGTATCTAGCTCCCTCTATAGCTAACGTACGCGTGAATCCATATATCGCAGCTTTTGCAGCTGCGTAGGCGCTCTGCCCGAAGGCGCCAAATAGTCCAGAGCCAGAACTGGTATTCACTATGCGCCCGTACCCATTTTTTTTCATATGCTCATACGCAGGACGTGTCACGAAAAAACAGCCCTTAACGTGAACATCAAGTATCGGCTCAAGTTCGTCTTCTCCGATATTCAAAAAAGTTCGATTTCGAATTATCCCGGCGTTGTTTACCACAATATCTAAACGTCCAAAACTAGATAGAGCAGCGTTTATGATTGCCTCGCCACCCTCGCGAGTTCCCACACTGTCACTATTAGACACCGCGTTACCACCGCTCTTAAGAATTTCTTCTACGACAACATCTGCCGGATTCGAATCATGGTCCTGACCACCTTTAGTAGCAGAACCTAAATCGTTGACGACAACAGCTGCTCCCCGCTCGGATAGAAGAAGCGCATGCTCTCTTCCTAATCCACCACCAGCACCCGTCACCACGGCTACTCGGCCATCAAAGCGCAATTCTTTCATAATATGACTTTAACTCTTATATGAAGATTATTACTAGGTTGGCTGGCCGTTGCATCGCGCGCGAGACTGAGTCAATGGAGATAGCGGAGCTTGAGCAACATAATATTTATGCCAACGGAATCAATATTCATTATGTGGCTAAGGGCAGCGGCCCTGTTGTGTTGATGTGTCATGGTTTCCCAGAGAGCTGGTACTCGTGGCGACATCAGATAGACGCGCTGAGCGAAGCCGGCTATCGGGCAGTCGCTATGTCGATGCGAGGCTACGGGGGTACTGACGCACCAGCAGATGTTAACGCTTACGGCATCGTTGATTTAATTGGTGATGTAGTCGCTGTTGCCAACGATGTTTCTTCTAATTCACTCCTTGTGGTAGGTCACGACTGGGGCGCTCCCGTCGCTTGGTATTCTGCGCTGGTCAGACCCGATCTGTTTAAGGCCGTAGCATGCCTCAGCGTTCCATGGATTCCACCAGTCGGAGGCCTACCTGAGGGGATAGATCTCAATTTTTTAATGCGTCAAGCCGCAGGGCCAGAACAAGACTATTACCGCCTATATTTCCAGGAGCCACGTATAGCTGAAGCGGATCTAGAAGCAGACATTTATCGCACAATGCTCGGCTTCTTATACACAATTAGTGGTGAAGCTGTTGCCAGCGGAGATCTCACCAAAGGGTGGGATGGCTATTTCCCATTAGGAGAAACTTTCACAGAGCAGCTAATTATTCCTCAAACATTTCCCAATTGGCTCACTGAAGATGACTTACAATTTTACGTCAAAGAAATAACTCGGACCGGGTTTCGTGGAGGAGTCAATTGGTACCGCAATCTCAATAAGCTACCGGCAGCCTTAGGCCCGTGGGTCGGGAAGACAATAGAACAACCTTCTTTCTACATGTGCGGATCAACTGACTTGATAGCTGGAAACACGTCCAGCAATATTAGCGTGATGAAAAATAGTCTCGCTGACCTTCGCTACATAGAAATATTAGAAGGGGCCGGGCATTGGCTCCAGCAAGAGCGGCCCGAAGAGGTCAACAAAGCTCTCTTGAATTTCATAAATACTCTCAATTGATTCTTTAATACCAACTAGCCTTGCACCTATGAGTGAAAAACCCCTAGTAACAGTTCCTGATAGCGAGCCGAGTGGCACCCAGCTAAAAGTAGATGACTTAGTCATCGGCGCTGGTGACGAAGCTAAATCAGGACATGCCGCTGAGGTTCACTATGTGGGTGTTTCCTGGAAAACTGGAAATGAGTTTGATGCTTCCTGGAATCGCAATGAAACGTTTAAATTTAAACTTGGTGGTGGGCAAGTTATACCAGGATGGGATCAAGGAGTTATTGGCATGAAGGTGGGAGGTCGACGTCAGCTGACAATTCCTCCAGCTTTGGCATACGGTGCAGCAGGAGCAGGCGGAGTCATCGGCCCGAACGAGCATCTAATTTTCGTTGTCGATTTAATTTCTCTTCGTTAAGGGCTCAGACAAGCAACCTATAAGTCTTGCTTCGTGCCGGTCTTCGAACCATTCTTCTTCATGACTTATAATTTCGAAGTCTTTACAAAGGACCAGCAGTTCGTCAGGGTCAGCAAGAAATCTTTTACCTGGTCGAACATTACGCTCTAGGTTTATTGTTGTCGGCACTCTGATAAAAAGCAGACCACCAGGCTTCACATAACGGTGGAACATTCTAAACAAGCGACGATCGAAAAAATTGCTGCAAACTACTAGATCCCAGCTGCTCGTAAGCAGCTCTGATGACTCTAAGTCATGAGAAATAGTCTTTAAAGATAAGTTTGATTCACGTGCTTTAGCTTGCGCAATCTGTATTGCAGCTGTCGACAACTCGATAAGGCTGGTGTCAAAACCTTGCTGGCTAAGCCATAAAGCAGTTTCTCCTGAGCCTCCAGCAAAATCAGCTGCCGAAAAGTACCCGCTACCGAACTTTTCGTCTATCAAACATTTTGCCTCAGTTAAAAACTCATAGGCGCTCCCTGAGTCGCGATCAGCAAAATAATGACGGTCCCACTTAGCTTTCCTCTCTTCTTCAGTCATCCAATAGCGCCTGAAATCGCTATTTCAATAATTTCATCATCGCTATACCCAAGAATCGAACGCAACACAAAATCATTGTGCTCTCCGAGCGATGGCCCTGATCTCGTTACCTTATGTGCGGTATGAGAGAGTTGAAAACGCGGAGCTTCCACTGTCATTTTTTTGTGGACCGGATGTTCCACCTCTAGCCAGTGATTTCGGTGCTTTAGCTGGGGATCAGCGAATGCCGCTTTGCTGTTAATCACGCATTGACAAGGAATGCCAGCTGATTGGAAACGCAGCTCAATATCCTCGGCTTCTTTGGCCGACGTCCAAGCTTCTATTAAGGCATCTATCTCTTCACTTCTTTCGAACCGATCGTTCACTCCTAAGTTTTGCATAGCTGGACAACCTACGATGGTGCTTAGCTCAACCCATTGAGCATTAGTTTCACACACAATTGCGACCCAGCTATCTGTTCCTTGCGTTCGGTACATCCCATGCGGGGAAATAAAACGATCAGAGTTGCCGAGCCTAGAGACATGCGTGCCATTAACTGTTGATTCCAGCACAGCGGAAGTCAGGAAATGGACCGCTGCTTCTGCTTGTGAAAAATCTAGGTATTGTCCTTTTCCGTCAATTTTTCTTTTCTCTAATGCAGCCACTAGCAGTGCGACTTTAAATCCGGGAACCACATAGTCGGTGTAGGCCAAAAAGGGGCCAGCCGGATCTCTATCAGTCCAACCCGTCATTTCATAGAAACCTGTGATTGCGCCGGCAAGATTTCCGAAACCTGCGAAGGTTGAAAGCGGACCAGTTTGCCCCATAAGACTTGTGCTCAGCATGATCAACAATGGGTTTGTTTCACACAGGCTGTCATAGCCAAGGCCCCAATTGTCCAAGGTCCCGGGCGTATACGATTCGATTAGAACATCTGCCCAGTTAGCCAAATCGCGAAATACTTCCTTACCTTTCTCAGTATTGAGGTCGAGCGTCAAACTTTTTTTCCCAGCGTTGAGCGTCCCATACGCAATAGATGCATCAATACCCGGGTCATCGTTGAGCCCTCTAGTACCGCCGCGTGTTAGGTCAAATCGATTTGGTCCTTCGACTTTTATTACAGTCGCTCCGAAATCAGCTAACAGCCTTGTTGTGAAGGGCCCGGCGTAAACCCAGGTTGTGTCTAAAACCTTCAGTCCGTCAAAAGGGAGCCTGCGTGCTGTATCCGAAGCTTTTGGTGCAAAGGGCAAACGAGTTTCTGACATTAGCTGTTTAGTGTCAGCTCCAAGCTCTGGAGGTAGGCCACGCACTGGGAGCCTTCCGCTACTGGGTTGAACCCAGTTGCCAGGAGCAACAACAGTCCCCCAAGATGGGTCGTCTAAGACATCCCAAAATTTTCGTTCTTGGAAATGATGAAGCTCGACTAGAGACCCAGGGGTCGATACTGGCGCCAGCAGAACCTCTCGCTCTTGAGACTCTTCGAACAAGCTCGCTTTAGTACGAGTCGCAGTGAAGCTGCCTATTGCGAGTTTAGCTTCCTCCATTTGAACAGGAGCTACGTCAGGTTCGGTAAAAAGTCGTAGTCCAAAATTCACCCAATCCAAATCACGAAGCTCCTGGCTACAAAATCCCTCTTCGTATACCCAAGCCATGAGTCGAGACGTAAATATGCCAATGGTATCGCCGAACAAAAGAGTTATTGATACGTGACCATCAGATGCTGGATACACGAATTGCAAATGGTAGTTCATAACTAGAATGCCACCAGAAGTTCTACCTGTATCTTCTTGCCCATGTGGCCCAGTCATATTCGCCGGAAACGCGGCCTGCATAAGAGACTGTTGAGCTGAAACGTCAACATGTTGACCTAAACCTGACTTCGATCGTTCGTACAAAGCTACGGCTATACCCGCAGCCGCTTGCTGCCCCGCATGCAAAAAACTTTGAGGAGTACTTATCCGAAGCGGAGCCCGGTCAGCATCACCAGTAACGGCAGCTGAACCGGCTGAAGCAGCAATAGTCAAATCTGTCGCTACCCAATTTTTTTTAGGACCAGTACTGCCGTAGCCTGTAATAGTCGCATGAACCAAACTCGGATTCACGGCTCTTAGCTCTTCGACGTTTAATCCCGTGCCCACGTCAGGTGATTCAATTAAAACATCTGCTCCAGCAACTAGCTCCATTAACTCTGCTCGATTTTCTATGACTACGCTTTTAGCCCCTCGGCGCATAGACCACCAATCAAGCGACACTCCATCAGGTCCTTGGGGAAATGAATTTCTTCCCCGCCCATCAGGTCCTTCAACTAAAACTATTTCAGCACCTAACGTCGCTAAAATATTCGCTGCCATCGCACCGCGATGATCGCTAAGGTCCAGTATTCGATACTGATTCAACATAGTTAGACAATAATCTGCGTTTACCGGTTGAAATCGCCAAGACACTCAAAACAATCGCTAAACCCGAAAGCATTCCAATTGCTAAAGTAAAATTCGAAGCTGCATCACGAGCGACTCCGGTAATCCAGGGGCCACTCACTCCTCCGACTTCGCCCGCCGTGAAAAACAGGCCCCCGGCGGCACCTATAGTTTTTGTACTGACTTTCGGAGCAGACATAAGTATGAGCATTGCTAATGGGACATAGGTAACACGAGCTACACCGATTAACGGCACTGCTACCAAATGAGCGGTGCTGATTTCTGTTGCTAAGGCCCAAATAGCTATCGCAACCATTAGGTAAAGTGCAGCCAGCGCGTTCGGTCTATGCCTTTCTGGAACTCTTCCCGGGATACATAATGCACTGAGAATCCCAAAGGCGACACCAACCGCTGCAAGCCATGATGATCCTCTTTCGCTCCAACCAACATGTTGAAGCATGTCGGGCATCCACCCGCCCATGCTATGGCTAAAAAAAAATGAGCCAAATGCAAGCACCAAGACCAGTTGCACTGTTCGATCTGTAAGCAGTTCACTAGTCGGAAGGTGACGCTCTGAATTCGCTTGTCCGGGAGATGGTTTGCGTGAAACCCATAACCACACTGCTCCCACAATTATTCCTACCGTCGCGAATACAGCCAGAACAGGACGCCAGCCGCCCAGTGCTACCCGCAGCGGGTCTGCTAGCACCAAAGCAATCATTGCTCCAGTCGGTGCGGCAGTACTATAAATACCTACTGCCCTGCCACGTTCCTCTTTGCCAAACCATTCGGCTACAAGCTTCGGGGCACCGATAGAAATAAACGGCCCACCAAGCCCAAAAACCGCTACAGCGAACCACAAGCTAATGCTTCCCTGAGCGCATGCGCGAAGAAATCCTGAAGCAACAATAGAGATAATTCCTATACCAAGCCCGGAGCGCAAGCCAATGCGGTCCAGAACACGCCCAGCTTTAATTGAAACAAATAAATAAACGAACGGCCATGCCGCTAACGCAGCGCCCATCGCGCTGCGGGACATATCCAATTCAACTCGGATACGCTCTAGCAGAGGCGCTAACGAGCCAGCTATTAAACCGAAGACTGCGTAAAGACTCCATAGAGATCCCAGCATGAGCCAGCGTCGCGCGTATCTGGAGTTAACCATTAAATCGAAGGTACTCGATATCAGTCTTGTTGGTATCTGTCGTGTCTTTACTAGCTATGTTTACACTTTTGATCTTTGCTACTTTAAACTTTTGTATTCCACAAAATATTCCTAGCTCAAACGGAACTAGGGCCGTCTATTACGAGTCGAGTTGATTATGGCACGAACTACTTTCTTGGTCGATGACCTAAATCCAACAGAACGATACAAATTGACTACAGGACTGATTATTCCTAGGCCAATTGGCTGGATAGGAAGTAAAAGTAGCGATGGAGTAAACAATCTGGCCCCATACTCTTTCTTTAATGCCGTTGCTTCCAACCCTCCGGTTCTCATTTTTTCAACTGGAGTTATAGATAACCAAGTAAAGGACAGTCTTGCAAATATCCGGGAATCGGGAGTATTCACAGCAAACCTGGTTGACCATCAGCTATCTGTAGCCATGAACAAAACAGCAGAAAATCTTAGCCCCGAAGTCGATGAGTTTACTATCGCTGGTTTGACCGCAAAGCTATTTGGATCGGTTGATGCACCCGGCGTAATTGAAGCTAAAGCAGTACTTGAATGCCGCGCTATCCGCGAAGTTCTGCTCGGGGAAGAACCCACTCGACATGTTGTCACCTTTGGTGAAGTTATAGCCTTCCACATTGACGAAAAAGTACTTGATGGAACAAAGGTAAACGCCCAGGAACTGGATGCATTAGGTCGTCTTTCTGGTTCAGAGTATGCAACAACCAGAGACCACTTTAATCTAGATCGTCCCTAACGCATGACCGCCATTAGCTATTGGGCTGAGCCATCAGGCATTAAATAGTCTTCGCTAATATGGCCGTCCAATTGCATTGCCAAATATTCCTCTTCAGTCATGCCTAGTAAGTTTTGATAAATATCCTTGTTACTTCCACCAAGCACTGGCAACGGACCATAGGCCATATCTGGCCCATCCCATCTCCAAACGTGAGTTGGGTAGTCATGCGTACCCGTATCTAAGTTTCCGTTTGGAGCGAACATGCCTCGAGCACGTAAATGAGAGTCATCTAGTGCTTCTAATTCGTTTAGAACTGGCGCAGCTGGTATCCCATTTGCCTGGAGCTTATGAAATAGATCAACTGCTTCTAGAGTTTGTACCCACGCCCCGATTCTCTCGTCAATCTCATCATGACGTTTCTGACGACCTTCCACTGACTGTAACTCTTTATCATTCGCCAGATCAGCGGTGTCCATAAGGGCACACAAAGACTGCCATTGTTTATCAGTAGTGATCGAAAGAACTATCCACTTGTCTAGACCTTCACACTGGTAACACCCCTGAGGAGCATGCACGCGATGGCGATTGCCAATAGCTTCATGTTCGCTACCAGTTCGCGCTGCATCTACCAAAAATTCACCAATGTGATTAAGCATGTTTTCACACTGGGAAAGCTCGATCATTTCACCTACCCCCGTTTTGTCACGTTTTCTTAGAGCTAGGAGGGTAGCTAAAACGCCAGCCGACCCTGAGGCGGCGTCCATGTGATAAACGCCATCATTTTCGCTCAAGTCAGAATCCGCATAGCCACGAAGAGATCCCAATCCGCAAAGCGCCTCGAAGTTAACTCCGAACCCTAGATAGTCACGATATGGACCTTCAATTCCCACTGCCGGCATACGAACGAGTATGAGACGAGGGTTGACTGCTTGTATCTCCTCCCACCCAATTTCTAAATGGTCAAGTAAATCAACCGAATTATTCTCAATCATTACATCGCATTTTTGAGCAAGTTCGAAAAACGCTTTCCGTCCCAGATCTTTCCGCAAATCAATAGTAATGCTTTTCTTATTCCGTGCATGAGCATTGAAAAGTCCGACTCTGTTCCATGGCCTGTTACCTGGATCAGCATCTGGGTAACCTCCAAAAATTCCACCAACATCTTTTATTATCTCGGCAGGCGGACGAGGTAGTAGTCCGCGAGTCACAGTTGGAAAAATCCAAGGATTATCTACTCTAATAACATCAGCTCCAAGGTCACCAAGAATCTGTGTTACATAAGGACCTGACCATACAACTGTCATATCGAGCACTCTGATGTCTTGAAGGGGCAGCTCTTGATCCGAATTTTTTCTTGCCTTCTTTTTTCGAGATGGCTCTTTCAACAATTCCGCCGTGTGTTCTCCCAACAATGGAGCCGGGCGCACCGTCTTCCATCCATCTTCTATACGTATTGGGGCACCAGGTAACATGACTTCACCTGCTACAGGATGCTCTGTAGTTTCAAAAAACTCCCGTTGTTTAAAATGCGGATCCTTCAACAAATCAACTGGTTTATTGACTGCGGTAACAGGCCATGACCTAGCTTGAGCCTCTTCCATTGCCTGCTGTCGATCTTTCGTTAGCGTCCACATAACTAAACGCGTGTCCGCTAACTCTGGATGCTCCTCGTTAAACAGCCACATTGGATCATCAAATAATTCTTCCATTTCCGGATCTTCGATGGTGGCCAACATTCGAGGGATCCAATTTACAAGAGTGCTCACTTGTACGTGACCATCTAACGCAGGCCGACAACCCATGGGAAATGGCGATACTCGATATCCGCCTTCCCTTGCTACGTGCTCATTTCGATATGAAGCATAAACCAGATAAGCCGCTCTGCGATCTATCGATGTTATTTGGGTTTCTATATTGCTTAAATCAACATGAACTCCTTGACCCGACTTCTCCGCTATGGTCAAAGCGCTCAGAGCAGAAACAGCTGCCATAGAGCCACACTGATACTGACCGAGGTCTCCACCCATTTTCAGAGGGGCACGAGTTGGGTCACCACTTGCGGACATAGGGCCCCCATAGGCATAATGAACAATTTCTTCACCCAAGTATTGGGCCAACGGACCAGTAAGTCCAAATGAAGTAACACTTACTACTACCAATGATGGGTATTTCTTTCGAAGTTCACTTGGATCTGGACTCGGTTCAGACTGAATAACTATGTCGGCTCCGGCGATTAACTTCATCACGTGTTCATCCGTTGAGGCACCAATCACCGAACGTTTATTAGTGTTTAGGTGCAGGTGCACGGCGCCAGTTTCGACGTTTTCCACACCATTCCACGGGCCGAGATACCGCGCTCTATCTCCTTCCGGAGGTTCGACTTTTATTACGTCAGCTCCGTATCCAGCAAGAAGTTTCCCGGCGTATGGGCCCGCTATTCCTTGCGCTAGCTCTACTACTCGAATTCCCTCAAGCGGTTGCATAATTTCTCCGGTCAGCTCAACAAACTTCCATGAATATGTTCGATAAACGCAAGGCTCTCATCCACATTTTTGGCGCCAGAAAGCAAAACTAGACGATCGACTCCTAATTCACTGAAAGCTTCAATCATTTCTACACCTGGTCGCATTCTTGGTGTCACTGTGATTTCCAAATTTCCTAGCTCCTCAGGTCGAGAATAACGACTAGCCGCCTCAGCTAGCCCTTCTATGTTTTGTTTTGTCTGTTCAACGTTAAGAGCAAATCCATACCAACCTTGGCTGTGTGTTACAGACCTCCGCCAAGCAGGTTTTGAATGGCCTCCCATGACAACCGGTGGGCCCAATTTTTGTTGAGGTCGTGGGTTCGCTTTTACGTTAGAAAATGAGACGAACTTTCCGCTATACGAGGGTTCCGGGTCATTCCAAATAGATCTCATTGCTTCGATGTACTCCACAGTTCGGGGACCTCGGTCCTCCATTGGGATTCCCAAAGCATCAAACTCAGGTCCTAGATAGCCAACGCCTACTCCGAAGGTAAGACGGCCTGCAGAAAGCACATCCAAGCTCGCCAACTCTTTTGCAAGCACTAGAGGGTTCCTTTGCGGCAATATTATTATTCCTGTACCCAATTTTATTGTCTTCGTTACGGCCGAAATATATGCAAGAGCAACGGTTGGGTCTAACAACTTTGCCTCGGGTGGAAGCGGTGAAGGTGCAACCTGAGGGTCTGGCAAAACTACATGCTCAGCAGTCCAAACTGACTCAAAACCTGCTTCCTCAGCAGCTACGGCAACCTTCGCTATATTTTCGGGACCTGCAAGGTGGTCGGTGTTTATCGAGAACAAACCAATTTTAATATCTGTTGTCATAGCTATAACCGTAGGCGACAGTGGATCTGATCGCTGTCTATGGCAACCTAAGTATCTCTCAGAACCCACAAAGAAGAATTTCTATGGCACCAATTCAACTCATTAACGAAGCATCACCACTTATCGCTGGCATTGGAGGGGCTTTCTATTTCGATGAAGCAACCATTAGCCGCGGGAAAGCGTTGGGCCTAGATGGTTTTCGTTTCTACATGTTAGGTAGATGTGGCGTTCTCGGTGACGTCGAAGCTGAGGTCGTTGAAAGCGCCATGGGATATTTCAGTAAAGCTACTGTTCAAAAAATTTGGAATTCAGCAAAAGACATCCTTCCACCTCGGGTCGCAGGTCACGAATACATACTATGCAGTCAAAATTTTGGAGTCGATAAATTCTCCACCCTCCCTCACCTAAACGAGTATGTGGAAGCCACCAAAAAAATTATTACGGCGCAAGAGCGCTCATCCCTAGCCTTATTTTCGGGAATCGCAGCAGAACCTATTTCAAAGAATCCAGCTGGTGCAGCTATGCAGGTTACATCAGTACTCAGGGAGATGCGGGGCTCAATTCATCTCAGTGCGCTTTTTAGTTCCGGTATCACTGCAGAAATGGCACACCGGGTCAAAAGGCCAAACGACACATCATTTTTCGGTTGGGAGGATGGCCCAAATCCAACAGAGGATGACCGCTATAACTGGGGGAAAGCTGAAGCGCTCACAAATGATTTATTAATTCCTGCTTGGTCTTCTGTTTCTGACAGCGAGGGTGATCTGATTCTCTCCACTGTGAAAAAAATGCAAGCAATACTGGCAAACTGACCACACAACTATGACCAGTGAACTCGACCAAGAAGTAATAATCGCGCGCAGTCATGTGCCAACAGCACATCGTCCTGATCGAATCCGGCGGCTAAATGTTGGCGGTGGATTAGAAGTAGCAGTGAGCGAATGGGGCAGCGAATCAGCTCAGCCTCTTTTGATGGCTCACGGAGGTTTTGATTTCTCCGGCACTTTTGATATTTTCGCCCCTTTGTTAGCTAAGGCTGGGCTTCGAGTGATTTCTTGGGATCATCGAGGCCATGGCGACAGCGATCTTGCATGCCTCTACAGTTTCGACGCGGATATTCGAGACGCTGCTTTGGTGCTTGACTCGATAGACAGCAACGATTTGATACCAGTTCTTGGGCATAGCAAAGGAGGCGGCATCATGAACCAACTAGCAGATGCACTACCTCATCGAATCAGCGCTGTAATTAACCTTGATGGGATACCCAACGAACGCGGTTTCAGCCAAAAGATTGATCGTACAGATGTTGATGCCCTCAACCAGGAACTGACCGGATATCTGGATCATCGCAGAAAAGCTTCAACCCTAACTCGCAGACCAGACACTCTGGCAGGGCTGGCACAGCGAAGGCAGGCAATGAACCCGAGACTCGCTCCCGAGTGGCTCAGATATTTAGTCACAGTAGGTGCTCGCAAAGATTCTGACGGTTGGCGTTGGAAAATTGATCCAGCCCTACGTTTTGGCCCAACAGGAGCATGGAACCCTCAATGGGCTATACCTAAACTTCGCGGACTTCAGTTACCATATCTCGGAATTATTGGCACTATAGAAGAAGAAATGGGTTGGGGAACAAGTCCTGACGAAGCTCTAGAGATTTTACCTACTGGGGCCGAATTCCATGCGTTGGCAGAAACAGGCCACTTCGTGCACATTGAAAGGCCTGCCGAAGTATCAGCAATCGTCCTTCGTTTCCTGGGAAAACTTTTATGAAAACCACATTTTTGCGGCACGTCAAAACTGATTTAGCAGTCCACGAGCTTCAGCAAGGCTCCGGACGTCCGTTGCTGGTCCTACATGGACTCGGCGAACGCACTCTCTCATCGCCACCATCAGGCACTGAGCATTGGGTAGGTCCAATAATCGGATTAGATTTTACTGGTCATGGTCAATCGTCATTGCCGGCCGGCGGAGGCTACACATGTGAAGCCCTTATGTCTGATGCAGATGCTGTGATTCACGCTTTCGGCGATGTGACAATCTTCGGACGAGGTCTCGGCGGTTACATCGGATTATTACTTGCTGGATCAAGGCCGAAACAGGTTCGAGGCTTAGTCATCGCCGATGGCCCTGGGCTTGACGGCGGCGGGAGTAGACCAAGCTCATCTAAAGTTTTCTCCGAACCTCCCGCAGGTATGAGCAACAAGACACCGGACCCATGGGCTCTGCTTGAGCTGAGTAGCGACACGAGGCCTGGGGACTACGCAACCGAACACGTCATTCAGTTCGCTCAGCTTAGTGGTCTCAAGCCTGCAATCGCTGTGGCCTCAATTGGTCGCCCTGAATGGCTCGAAAAGACAATACTGAATAACTCTGTAGTGACTCAGACCGACATCGCTCAAGCTCTAGCATTATTTCAATAAATAACTTATCAAACCATTATTTTTACAAAAAATATTAAGCTCTGTGTAAGGTATGCCACATGCCTAATAATTCTTTCTCCGCTGCTCCCTTAGCTAAATCATTTGCGACAGTCAATGGTAAGAGAATGGCTTACCACGAAGTGGGTTCAGGTGATCCAATCATCTTTCTTCATGGAAATCCAACCTCCTCGTACTTATGGAGAAACATTATCCCACACCTCTCCGAACACGCTCGGTGTATCGCCCCGGATCTAATTGGTCACGGTGATTCAGACAAGCTTGATAACAAAGGACCCGATTCATACCGCTTAGTTGAGCATCGCGAATATCTCGACGGTTTATTAGAACAGCTTGATTTAGGAGACAAAATTACTTTTGTCATCCATGACTGGGGCTCAGCGTTAGGATTCGACTGGGCTAACCGAAATAGGGAAAGAGTTATCGGGTTGGCCTACATGGAAGCCATTGTACGTCCATTAACTTGGGATGAATTTCCTGAATCAGCTTCACCAGTATTCCAGGGCTTTAGGTCAGATGCAGGAGAAGGAATGGTCATTGAAAAAAATATTTTTGTTGAACGAGTTCTCCCAGGCTCAGTTATTAGAGAACTCGACGATAACGAAATGGAAGAGTACCGTAAGCCTTTCGTTCAAAAAGCAGACCGCAGACCCACCCTCACCTGGCCACGAGAAATTCCTATTGATCAGGAGCCAGCTGACGTCACTGCAATTGTTCAGTCTTACTCAGAATGGTTACAGACATCACAAGTAAAGAAACTGTTCATTAACGCTGACCCGGGTTCACTACTTACAGGTAGTCCCCGAGAATTTTGCCGAACCTTCCCTAACCAAACCGAAGTAACTGTTGCCGGTAGCCATTTTATTCAAGAAGACAGCCCCGACGAAATTGGTGAAGCTATCGCCAATTGGCTTTAAAATATTTAAACAAAAACTTACGAGGGAAGCGTGTCATAGCCCGATGCGATTACCGCTACGAGCGCTATCACTCCTAAGGATGCGCATCCAAGAAATGCGGATGCTGGGCTATTAGAATAGACGGGCAACCAAATCAAGGGGCCGATAGCGCTCCCAAGAAAACGATGAGACAGCACAAAAGAGATTCCACCTCCTCGATTACCAGTTACCGCAACAGCAGCTAATGATTGAAAACTAGTTGCTATAAAACCAGCAGTAGCTCCCCCTAACATCCATGTGAAAACTAACCCACCAGCAGTTGAAACCCATACCAACAACAGTGCGCTAAATGAACTTAAAGTTACAGCTACTAACCCAGCTCTTTGTGCACCAACTAGGTCTATAAAGCGACCCCAAACGGGTCCAAGTGCAGCGGCGGTAAGAGTGCCGGAGATCAGAACTAAGCCTGCAGCAGAACCCGACATGCCGACAGTATCTCTTGCTACTATCGCTACAAGAACCCCAACACCGGCTGGACCGGCAGAAGTAGTTAATGCCATTAGTCCCAGCGCCAGCATCCGACCATTCAATAACCCTCGGATACTAACTAAATTGATGTTCACACTTTCTTCAATCTGTCTTTGCAACAAAAGAACCAACAGTATTGCTGACATAACCGATATCGCGATGAACGCCCATCGCCAGTTTCCATCGGCCGAGATACCACCGACTAACGGACCTAGTACTCCACCAAGTGCCTGAAAAGCGGCATAGCTTCCCATCGACCGACCAAGCCTCTCGGGTTCAGTGACATCTACTAGGCTAGCTAGAAGCAAAGGGGTCATAAAGGCGTTCGCTGTTCCTTGCATTGTCCGACCCGCAAAAAACCAACCTAAATTCGGAGATGCAGCACAAACCACAGCCGCTAATGCATAGGAAAAAAATGCTATCTGCACACACTTTGAGCGACCCCAACGCTCCCCTATGGTTCCAGAAACTAACAAAAATAATGCATAGGGAAAAAAGTATGCACCTAATCCCCATCCCATAGTCGCAGTAGTGGTTTCGAAAGTAGTTCTGAGTTCCGGAATCATCGGAATTAAGACAGTGCCCCCAAATGGCCCCATCATTCCACCTAAATACAGCGGAATTCGCTGGTTACGTTTTAAGTGAATTAGTCGCGCCGCCATGCAGACAAAACAGTATCCCTTGGGACACCGATTATGCTCCCACCACCCTTCTAAACGCCTCCAAACCAGGATTTCGAAATACCAAGTTCATTTGGTTCAAAATTTTATTAAGTTTTCACTTCAACCTTATGGAGTTCACCGGTTTTAATATCGTAGACAAAACCGTGCATATGACTGTGATCTACAAATGGTGTAACAATAAGCCGTTGCATAGACTGCCTAGTGTCTGAGTATGGATCGACAAAAGCTTCTAGCGACCACCGAGGTTTGATTCCAAGCTCATCTTCTAACTCCGCCTTAAATTTATCTTCACTGACCTTCTGAAGACCACAATCTGTGTGATGCAAAAGAACAATTTTTCGTGTTCCCATGAAACGCTGAGACAGACAAACCGATCGGATTACATCATCTGTTATAACTCCACCCGCATTTCTTATTATGTGTGCTTCACCATTTTCTAGTCCCAGTAGTTTAAAAATATCCATGCGCGAATCCATGCAAGCCACAACCACAAGTTTCATAGTTGGCGCTACCTGCAAATCACTGTCATTAAAAGATTTAGCGAACTCATTGTTGTTACGAATTAAATCATCAATGTTTTCAGAGAAATTATCAGCGACCACAAATAGCGAATTTAGCGACCTATTGAGGTTCATCCACCTAGTGCGGGCCTTAATAACGCTTTTATCGGATATTCTCTTATCGTCATGTTCTGTAATAGTTAAAATTACTGCGTGCTTCAAACCAGCTAAGCACCGGTTAGTACACTCTCACCAGTGGCTTACACTTAACGCAAAAACGCTGGGAGATACCATGGATATTAGTATTGCTGGGTTTTTTGGCAATTCACCTCACCGTGATCTGGCCTATATAAAAGATTTTTCTCAGACCATCGAATCCTTAGGGTTCAAAAGTTTATCTCTTCCTGAGCATGTGATTTTCTTTGCCAAATACGAATCTTCATACCCTTACACAAATGACGGAAAACCGAATTGGGATCCCGAAACCGGAATCTATGATCCCCTCTTCGTCGCTCAAGTCGCTTCGCAACACACATCAACTTTGCGCTTCGTAACCGGAGTGCTTATCTTGACTCAAAGGCCAGCGCTTTTAACCGCTAAGGAGGTACTAACTCTTGATCATCTAAGCAACGGACGATTCGATCTTGGTGTTGGCTCTGGATGGTCATGGGAAGAATACGCAGCCTTAGGAATACCTTTCGAAAACCGAGGTCGCCGTCTGGATGAGTATATAGAATCGATGCGAATCGCCTGGCGAGATGAGCGAGCGACCTACCATGGCCAGTTCGTAGACTTCGAAAACGTAGTGTTAAACCCTAAACCTATAAGCAAAGGTGGTCCTCCAATTCTTATAGGAGGTGACTCCACCGCAGCAATGAAACGGGCGGCTCGGCTCGGTGATGGCTGGTATGGCTGGTGGGCACAACCCGATATCGAACAACATCTAAATAATTTACGAAGCATCATGAATGATGCAGGCCGTGACGTGTCAGATGACGACTTCAGTTTTCGGCTTGGCCTTCCTCTGGGATCTCTTGATCCTCAGATAATCTATGACCATGTCCAGCAGGCAGCGGATTTGGGCATAGACGAACTCATATTGGCACCACCGATTCCCGTTAGAGATTTCGATCGCCACTTATCAAGCGTTGCCGGAGCTGCTGGTCTCATCTAGGCGGGTAAGTAAGTGAACCTATTAACAATTATTTTTCGCCAAACGCTTTGAGGGAAACTTCGTAGGCTCGCGTTATTGAAATTCGATTTGCGACGCCTAGAACCCGATCATTCCAATCTAGAACCGGCAAAAAATTTGTGTTTCCGTTCTCAAGAAGCTGCATTCCATTCTCAAGAGTTGCTCCCGGATGCGCCACGGGGTGATCTTGGCTTATCGCATCTACAACTTTCCGATTTGGGATCTCTTTTATTGCTATCACTGCATCACGTTGGTGCACAACCCCTTTCAACGCTCGATCGTGGCTCACCACTAGAAGTACCTCCTCTCTGTTACGATCCATCAAACTAATTGCTTCCGCCAGCAGAATATTTTCAAAGCAAGCTACATATTTCGCTTCAGCCGCAGCAACCAGCAGCACTGAACTCATGAGGTGCTCATCACCTTGTTGGTCAGAAGCCAGAGCTCGTTTTCTTCGCAATTTCACTTCGTAAATCGAATCTTTTTTGATGGCCGTATAGACAACTGTTGCCGCCGCGCAAGCAGCCATTAACGGCATAATCAGACCGAAGTCATTTGTCATTTCAAAGACAATAAATATTGCGGACATAGGCGCTTGAGCCGCTGCGGCAAACACTGCAGCCATCCCAACGATTGCGTATGCTCCTACCGGTGCCGTTGAGCCAGGAAAAATTTGGTTAACCAACTCACCGTAGGCAGAACCCAATAACGCACCGATAAAAAGTGATGGTGAAAAAATACCACCAGAACCGCCAGACCCCAAGGTCAATGCAGTTGCAATCATTTTGCCAACGAGCAGAAATAAAATAAATTTCACAGTGAACTCGCCTGCTAGAGCTTTATCGATACCAGAAAGACCTGATCCCAATAGATCGATAGATATCGCTCCGAGAATTCCAACTCCTACGGCACCAATAACTGGACGAAGGTCCGATATGACCGAAAGATTCTCAAATTTGTCCTCGATAAAATATAGAACCCGAACAAAAATTACTGCTATCACAGCAGCAAATACGCCCAAAGCCCCATACAACAGCAACTCCAATGGCTCCTCAAGTCGATAAACTTCCGCGGTTAAAATCGATTCATCTCCAACCATCAATCGCCATACAGCGTTAGCTGTTACTGCTGATATGACAACTGTAGAAAAACCTCGTGCAGTAAATGACCGCAGTACTACCTCAAGAGCAAAAAACACTCCAGCTAGAGGCGCATTGAAAACTGCTGCTACGCCTGCAGCCGCCCCTGCAGCGACGAATGTACTTCTACGCCGGTCAGACATGCGAAACGCTCTCGCAATTGTTGATCCAATCGCCGATCCAATTTGCACTATTGGGCCTTCGCGCCCAGCTGATCCACCAGAACCTATAGTTAATGCTGATGCAATAGCCTTGACGTAGGCAACCCTCGTTCTTATTCTTCCCCCACGCCGAGTCACAGCTTCCATAACTTCAGGAACACCATGGCCTTTAGCCTCAGGTGCAGCTCTACTCACCAGCGGACCTACGAGCAAAG
>Ga0315322_10000460_pt1 | contig 30470 bp, 24 predicted proteins | sample M110021515metaG_FD_203461 | JGI IMG/M metagenome (GOLD analysis project Ga0315322, IMG submission 203461) | Ammonia-oxidizing marine archaeal communities from Monterey Bay, California, United States - M1 100m 21515 | ecosystem: Environmental > Aquatic > Marine > Intertidal zone | place: USA...
GCGCAGCCTAATGACCAGCCTCTGCACCCAGACCCGTGCCTTGGCGCGCACCCAACAAAGACAGCTGGCCCACGTCGAGGTCTGGTCGACCGGGGGATGACCGCCAATCGACGGGTCTCTTCAGGGTGCCATTAGCATGTGTACAGTGTTCGACAGGAGCGAGCCGTTGCTTCCCACGAGGAGGTCGGAGAGTCCATCTCCGTTGAAGTCGCCGTTTGCGGCAAGCCCTTCGCCAATACGGCTCCCGGCGACCGAGCCGTAGAAGCGGTAGTCGGCGTCGGTGAACAGCAGCTCGGTGGTGCCCGACAGCTGGCCGCCCAGGAACAGGTAGGCTTGGCCGGCTTGGCTTGCCTCGTCGCTGTTGAGCCAGGCTCCGAAGAGGATGTCGGGGATCCCGTCGCCGTCGACATCACCTGCATCCGCTACCGAAGAGCCCGCCCGGCCATTTCCGGCTTCGTCGCCCGAGAATGAGTAGTCGGCATCGTCGGTGGTCAGCGTGGTGGCCCCGTCGATGGTGGTCGAAAAGAACAGCCAAGCCTGCTCGTTGTTCCAGCCGCCCGCGCCCATCAAGATCTCGCTCAGGCCGTCCCCGTCCATGTCGTCCATCCAGGCGACGGCGTAGCCGCTGTCTCCACCGATGACTGAGCCGTCAATCAGCAGATCGGTGTCGTCAGGAATCACAAAGGCACTGCCCGATGCGATGGTGCTGCCGAGCACCACGTAGGTGGAGCCCACGTCGGAATAGGAGCCGTTGTGCGAGCCCAGGAGCAGGTCAGCGAGGCCGTCGCCGTCGAAGTCGCCTCCTCCTGCGATGTTCTGATGAAAGTAGCCGCCGAGATTGAGACCGATGGTGCCGTCGATGCGCACATCCGCGTCGGCGAGGTCGATCACAGACTCTGTGCCCAGGCTGCTCGCGTAGATGAGGTAGACCGAGCCGCCCGCCGTCTCCAGCGCACTGCTGCGGTAGGCTGCGATGAGGATGTCGTCGAGACCGTCCCCATCCACGTCTCCAGCACTGTCGACCGCTCCGCCCGCGAAGTCGTTGGCTGCCTCCCCCACGAAGGTGTAGTCGGCGTCGTCGAGTGAGATGGTCCGCTCACTGCCGAGACTGGAAGAGAGGATGAGGTAGACCACCCCCCGCATGTCGGCGTGGTCGGCGTCTCCGTAGGCGGCGATAAGCAGGTCGGGGAGGCCGTCTCCATCGACGTCTCCGGCGCCAGAGACCGCATGGCCGGGGTGGTTTCCATATCCGACGCCGTAGAAGCAGTAGGCGGCCTCGGCCTCGGTCAGTGCGGTCGCATCATCGGCGATCGAGGCGGACAGGAACAGACAGGCGGCGCCGGGCGAACCGGCCTCCGCGCCGATCAAGATGTCGTCGCGTCCGTCTCCGTCGATGTCCCCGATGAAGTCGAGGTCACCACCCATTCCAGTCAAGCCGTCTTCGCCGAGGAAGGTCTGGGAGGCCGCCGCGAAGTCGGTTTCGGTGCTGCTGAGGTCGTTCGCGAGAAATAGACCGGCTCGGTTCGCGCTGAAGGTGCCGATTAGTAGGTCGTCTTGGTCGTCTCCGTCGATGTCGCCGGCGCCCAATAGACCGACTGAGTAGGACATCGCAGCCTGCATCCCGGACTCGCCATGGATGATGTGGTCGGCGTCGAGCACCGAGTGCGCTGTGGTGCTTCCCAGGCTCGCGGCCAGCACCACGTAGACTGTGCCCGGCCGGGAGCTGTAGTTGGCGGTTTCGGTGTGGGACCAAGCTGCGAAGAGCAGGTCGTTGCGTCCGTCGTTGTCGATGTCGCCAAGCGGGGCGACACTTTCTCCAAGCTTGGCGCCCTCGACCCCGCCGTAGAAGCTGTGGTCTGCATCGGTGCCCGACAGGGTCGTCTCGGTGCCCAGCCCAGCCCCCAGGAAGAGGTGCACGGCTCCACCGTTGGGATGGACCTCGTCGTTGCCGACTTCGCCGAACATTAGGTCGTCGAGACCGTCATTGTCGACGTCTCCGACCCCGGCGACCGAGCCCAGCTCATCTCCCACAAAGGTGTAGTCGGCGTCTGCGAGCGAAATCTCCGCGGTGCTGCCCAGGCTGCCTCCGAACACGAGGTAGGCCGAGCCCGCGGTCCAAGTGCCGACCAGGAAGTCGTCGAGCTCGTCGCCGTCGACATCGCCGGCGGGAGAGAGGAACCAGCCGCTCCAGTCGCCGGCGTCGACCCCCATGAAGGAGTAGTCGGCGTCGCTGGCGAGCCGGGTGTCATCGAAGCCGAGACTGGACGCGAGGAACAGACGGGTGGCTCCGGCCAGGCCATTAATCCCACTCTCGCCAATGATGATGTCCTCGAAGCCATCGCCATCGACATCCCCCGCTGACGTGATGCCCTGGCCCAGGTAGCCGTATTCCTCTTCGCCCAGGATGGTGTAGTCTGCGTCAGAGAGGGGGATCTCGCGGTCTGAAGCCAGGCTCGACCCGAAGAACAGGTAGGTGATGCCGGCGAAGTTGTGGTCCCCCACTGTTGCGGTGTAGTCGCCGATGAGGACTTCTTCGAGGCCGTCTCCGTCGATATCGCCGGCTCCAGCGACCGCGACGTAGGAGCTCGCACCGCTGAAGAAGTAGTCGGCATCGTCCACCCGGAGCTCGTGGCCTCCACTGAGGATGGTGCTTCCCAGGAACAGGTAGACGCCTTGAGCGCCACCTCCGCTCAGCAGGACGTCTTGAATGCCGTCGCCGTCGACGTCCGCCGTGCCGATCTCTGTGGCCAGCTCCGTGGAGCCACTCCCGGTAATGGTGATGTCTGCGACCGCATCAAGGTCGCTGTAGGGGGCGGCCCATCCCGAGAAGACGCGGCATGCGTCGGTGTCGTCTTCGTCGGCCAAGCCGTCGCAGTCGGTATCGATGCCATCGACGCACAGCTCGGGCGCGCCGGGGTAAGTGGACTGGTCGGCGTCGTTGCAGTCGGTGTTGTTGGTGACGTAGCCGGTCGGGATCGAGCAGGAATTCAGGCTGCTGTCGGGGTCTCCAAAGCCATCGCCGTCGCCGTCGAGGAACCAGGTGGCGGCATCGGTGGCGGTGTCTTCGTCTGTGACCCCGTCGCAGTTGTTGTCGACGCCGTCGCACAGCTCGTCGGCGTCGGGATGGATTGCTGCGCCGGCGTCGTCGCAGTCGGTGCTGTTGGCCACGTGGCCTGCTGGGGCGGCACAGGCGGGCAGGCTGCTGTCGGGGTCTCCAAAGCCGTCCGCGTCTGCGTCGAGGAACCAGGTGGCGGCATTGGTGGCGGCGTCTTCGTCGATGGCACCATCACAGTTGTTGTCGATGCCGTCGCACAGCTCATCGGCATCGGGATGGACGGCTGCGCTGCCGTCGTCGCAGTCGACCTCGGAGCTGAAGCCGTCGTTGTCGGCGTCGACCAGCTCGGAGCCTGTGTGGGTCCCAGGGCTCTTGGCCTCATTGCAGCCGAGCAGGAGTAGAGGCAAGAGGCGCAGGGCCTTGTTCATGATGACAGTCCTCTGTGAGCGTGCCGCGGTATCCGCGGTATCCGCGGTATCCGCGGTATCCGCGGTATCCGCGGTATCCGCGGTATCCGCGGTATCCGCGGTATCCGCGGTATCCGCGGTATCCGCGGTATCAGCGGTATCAGCGGTATCCGCCTTCTGGTTTTGAGAAGGGTCAGTGGTCAGGGATCTGGTGCCAAGTGTGGATTGTTGCACGGGACTCCCCGAGCACCAATCTACACTTGGCACCTGTTTGCGCAGCTTGGCGATGGCTCAAAGCTCCAATAGTCCACCACGGCGCCCCCCACCGAGCGAGACGCCGCCACTCCAGAGCCCTCGTCCCTCCCCAAGGAAACCCATGCACGCACTTGTCACCGGCGGCGGCGGCTTTCTCGGCCGCGCCATCACCGAGCAGCTCCTGGCGCGTGGCGATCGGGTCACCATCCTGTCCCGAGGGCGCTACCCGGAGGTCGAGGCACTTGGTGCGGCCGGTGTGCAGTGTGACCTCTCGTCGCCGGGGCCAGAGCTCGCAGAAGTGCTTGCCCAGGTGGATGTCGTCTTCCACGTGGCCTCGAAGACGGGCGTGTGGGGGTCCCGTGAGTCCTTCTTTCAAGCCAACGTCACTGGCACCCAAAACCTCGTGGTTGCGGCCAAAAAGGCCGGAGTGAAGCGCTTTGTCTACACCAGCTCGCCGTCGGCGACCTTCGATGGTGGCGATGCGGAGGGCAAGACGGAGGTCGAGGCGCCCTACCCGGACCACTTCGAGGCGCCCTACCCGGAGAGCAAAGCGGTGGCCGAGAAGTTCGTGCTGGAGCAGAACACCGGCGAATTCTACACCACCGCGCTCCGTCCCCACCTCATCTGGGGCCCGCGCGACCCCCACATCCTGCCGCGGCTCATCTCTCGGCGAAAGCAGGGTCGGCTGATGCGCATCGGAGATGGCTCCAACAAGGTGGGCATCACGTTTATCGACAATGCCGCGGTGGCCCACCTTCAGGCGGCCGACACCCTGGCTTCGGGGGCGGCGAATGCCGGCAAGGCCTACTTCATCACCGATCTGGAGCCGGTGCTGCTGTGGCCGTGGATCGACGGATTCCTGAAGATGGTCGATGTACCGCCCATCTCGCGGAGTGTCTCGCCGGGCGTGGCGCTGTTCATGGGGGGCCTGCTGGAGTGGATCTGGCGCATCTTTGGTCGGGCGGGTGAGCCGCCGATGACCCGGTTTGTGGCTGCTGAGATGGCCACCAGCCACTGGTACGACCTCACAGGTGCGCGCACCGACTTTGGCTACACCCCGCTGGTGGGGCCAGACGAAGGGCTGGAGCGGGCCGCCGCATTCTTCAAGGCAGAGCAGGCGGCGGGGCGACTGTGAGCTTTCTGGCCCTCGCCCTGGCGGTGATGACCGCTTCCGATGCTTCCGATGCTGCCGATGCGCCCCGGTGGATGCTTCGCTACGTCGACCGCCACATTCGGGCCTCGGGCCTCGAAGCACACCGAGAGGGGCTCACCGTGCGCAATGGCACCGAGGTCGTCCACCTCGGCAAGGTGGTGGAGCGCTGTGCGCGGCTCGACAAGGATGCCTGCCGGGGTGAGCTCGACTCCTGGTTCGACGTGATGCTGCATGGCTCCGCCACCGACCGGCCCGACCCTGCCGCGATGTCGTGGAGAGAGGTTCAGCCGATGCTTCGGGTGCGGCCCTACCCGCTCGAAGGGCTGGATCCCCAGCTGGCCGGGGTGATGAGCCAGATGCTGGGCGTTGACTCGGGGGCTGGGCTCGCCTTTGTGGTCGTCATCGACACTCCGCGCACTACCGGTCTCGTGCCGCGCTCGGTGGCGAAGGCCTGGGGGGTCGACGAAGAGACCGTCTACCATGCGGCGCTGAAGCAGAGCCAGCTCGTTCTTCCCGCCCAGATGGAGCGTCAGAGCGCGCAGCTGCCCGGTCCCAACGGAGGCAGCTTTGAGGTGGAAGCCTTCGCGGGTGGCTTCTACACCACCAGCCTGCTGGTCGATCCCGGGATGGCTCTCGACACCGCCAATCACAGCTACTTGATGGTGGCCCCAAGCCGAGATGTGGTGGTGGTCTACAAGGTGGAGTCGCTCGAAGTGGTTGATGTACTGCCTGCTCTGGCCACCCTCGGACTCATCGGCCCGCCACCGGGTCAGTCTGCGTTTTCGCCGGACTTGTTCTGGTGGCACGCGGGTCGACTGCACCGCCTGCCGGTGAGCGAAGACGATGGCAAGCCCCACATCTACGCCTCGGACACCTTTGCAGACTTCCTCGACACGCTGCCCCGTCCCTGAGACGGCGGTGACCGTTTCCTGCGAGACGACATGTGTCTCCACGTCCTCTTGCCAAACGCCGTGGCGTTGGTCGGTTGCGGGTGTCGGATCTGTGGAGGTAGAGTCGGCACCTTGGATGCTGTGGAGAGGTGGATGGGCTGGAGTCGAGTGCCGGTAATGGGTGTGCTTGGCTTGGCATGTGGGGCTCCCCACGACGCGGGCAAGTCCAGCCCGGATGCGGCGGTTGGCACAGACTCCGGCCAGACATCCGACAGTCAAGACTCCGGCCCCGGTCCCGCTCCAAGAGGGGGCCCCACCCTAGATTCGAGGGTGGAGCTGGGCGTCGCGAAGACCTGTTCGGCCCCCGAGCTGCGCACCAGCCTGGGAGCGTTCGAGCACCTGGACCATGTGTTCGATGCGGCAGGTCTGCCATCTCCGCCCGACCAGGCCATCCAGGCGGGGGTCACGGCCGAAGACTTCGATGGTGACGGCCACATGGACATCCTGATGATCCGCCACGAAGGGGTCGACCTCTTTATGGGCGATGGCGCCGGTGGCCTCCGGCAAGCGACCGACCAGCTCCCTGAGCCGCGGTCTGGGTTCTCCAACCATGCGGCTGCCGTGGCCGCAGACTTCGATGCCGACGGTGATCTCGACGTGGTGGTCGCAAATCGAAACACCTACGATGAGCTGTGGTGGAACGACGGCAGCGGCTCCTTCACACGGGATGGGGCGGACCCTTTTGCCAGCGAGCTCCGGGCTTCCGTGGGGGCCAGCCTCGCAGATGTCGATGGTGACGGGGATCTCGACCTGTTTCTCGCGGGGCACTACGCGGGTCTGTCTCGGTCCGAGCCCGACCCCAGCGCGCTCTACTTGTGGACCGGCACCGCCTTTGTGCTCGCACCCACTGCGATTCCTGTGTCCACCGACGCCGGCTACACTTTCAACGGAACCTGGCTGAATGCCGATGGCGACGGCGTGCCGGACCTCTACCTAGTCAACGACCACGGCAATGTTGCGCTGCCCAACCAGCTGCTGTCCAACACATCCTCCGAAGGCGCGGTCTCCTTTGCGCCCAATGCTGAAGCCGGTCTCGATGCCGCGATGCTCGGCATGGGGGTGGCGCTTGCGGACTTCAACCAAGACACGCTCCCCGACATCATTGTCACCAACTTTGGGCAGCTCCATCTCTATGAGTCACTCGCGGACGGCACTTGGTACGAGTCGTCGCTTTCCCGAGGTCTCGCGCAAGACCTGACCACCCAAGTGGTCGGCTGGTCGGTCATCGCCGAAGACTTCGACAACGACGCGGATCTCGACGTATGGACGACCTTCGGCTCGCTGCCCGTGAGCCACCCCGACTACGACAACCCCATGGAGCAGCCCGATGCCCTGTGGGTGCAACAAGACGGTCGGTTCGAAGATGGTGCGCCGGCTTGGGGGCTCGACGATGAGGGGGTGGGCCGAGGGGGCATCGCGGTCGACCTCAACGAGGACGGCTGGCTCGACATTGTGACCGCCCCGCTCATCACCATGCCGCGGGTGCATCTCAGCCGGTGTGGCGAGGCCTCGTGGCTGATGGTCGACCTTGAGCAAGGGGGGGCCAACCCGGCAGCGATCGGCGCCAGGGTCGAGGTGACGGCGAATGAGCACGTCCACACACGCTGGGTGGTCTCGGGGGGCACGCAGATCTTCGGCTCGCCCCCCTCCTTGGTCCATGTGGGGCTTGGTGACGCCACCGAAGTACAGTCCATCTGGGTGACGTGGCCCGATGGAGAGACCAGCGAGGTGGGACCGGTGGCCGTAAATCAGGTGGTGCAGGTGGTTCGCTCGGAGTGAGCCCTACTCGGGGGGCAAGCAGCTGCCGCCACCGAGAGCATCGAAGCCGCCGTTGTTCTTCATCGCTTGGGTCTCGGGCGACTCCAAGCAGTCGATCCAGTGCTCGATGTCGTCGAGACGCTCGGCACCCAGAGAATCGCGCAGGCCAAAGTAGTAGTCGAGCTCTGCGCTGGAGAGTGCGGCCTCAGCGACCGCGAGTGCAGCGTAGGCATCGGTGAGTCGAGTCTCGGGTGGTGGAGTACCCGAGGCCACCGCTTCGCCCACGGCCCGGGTGGCCGCCGAGGTCTCTTCGAGTGCGCTCAACCAAGTGCGCTTGGCGATGTTGGTATCGACCAATGCGGTGGTCATCGCAGTGTAGCCGGCGTCTTGCTCCAGTGACGCAACGAGCGTGGCCAGCTCCTGCTGCGCTGTGGCGGGCTCCTGAATGCCGTTGTCGAGGTTGAACAGCGCGCTGTCGACCCAGGAAGCAAAGCCGTACCAGCCAGAAGCCGTTGCCTCGAGGTCTTGGCGCGGCACAAAGGCGTCTACGCAGTCTGGCCCAGCGGTCCAGGTTGCATAGCTGAGGATAAAGTCGGCCAGCCGGTTGTCGTAGGTGAGGCCATAGGCGGAGAGGGTGTCGGCGACCCCGTCCGGCAGGGAGAGGGTGTCCAGCTCCGGGTCGGACAGCTCCGCGGGAAGCATCGACAGGTCGCCACCGAGAAAGCGTCGCAGCTCCGCGGCGTGAGCGTCGCGCTCACTGGGTGATAGCGGCTGCCATGCCTCACCGTAGGCTTGGGCAATGGCCAGCGTGCTGGTGGACTCCGCGATGTGGAGCTGCTGGATCGCGGACAGCAAGGCGGGCTCCTCCACGGCGCTGCCGGAGTCGCGCCAGTCGTCGATCAGTGCTCCAACGGCGTCTCGTTGGCTGCGGTAGGTCTGCTGAGAGGGGGCCCATGATTCGTCGCGGTAGGCGGTGAACAAGGCACTTTGCTGTTCGTTGGTGAGCAGCGCCAGCACTCCGGCCGCGGTGGAAGCGGGGGCCCGAGTGAGTCCGGTAATCTGCGCATAGCGGCGGCCGAAGAGGTTCCAATATTCGCGCCCAAATACGGTTGAGGGCCGGACATTGGTGGAGAGCGACATGCCTGCGGGTCGGGTCCTCTTCACCAACCAGCGCATCCCCTTCATCCGGAGGTCGAGCTCTTGAGACCACTCCACCGTGACTTGGCAGCGGTCGGGCCAGGGGTTGCTGGTCGCGGTCGGAGTGGGGGCTGTGGCGCCGTCGATGATCCATGGGGACAGCGCTGCGGGCTGGTTGAGCCGGGGGTCTGTGAGGCTCTCAAGGAAGAGCACCATCAGGTCCGAGGACAGGTCGAGTGAGTTCTCAATGCCCTCCAGCTCGCCGTCTACTCCGTCGGTGAGGTCGCCGTCGTGGGTAGCATCAGCGGTGTAGAGCTCCTCACAGTCGTCTATCTCAGCGAAGGGGCCGGCTGTGCACCAAGCGGGGGCTCGGCGCAGGGGCTCGCCTGCGAACCCAAAGGATTGCGCGAGGCTGTCGTCGACTCCCCGATAGTGAAGCACCACTCGAAACAGCGTGGGCACGGAGCCCGCGTGGAAGTACGGCGCGGACTGGCTCACGTTGAGGAGAGTGGGCGTGCGAAAGGCGAAGGCGTCGTCGTCGCTGCCAGACAGCTCGGCGCGACCCAGGTCGAGTCCGGGGGTGCCCGTGCCGATGGGATTGCCGGGGCCGATCTGGGGTGCGGCGATGGCATGGAGCTGCTCGTCGGTGAAGAAGTCACCGGTGTGGCAGGCTCCGCAGTTCAGTCCGCCCTCTGCGGGCGAGCGGTAGAACGCCAGGGCCCCTTGCTTCGCAGCATCGCTGATGGCGTCGAGGTCGCCCTGCACGTAGGCGGACCACGGGGAGTCCACGAACACGAGGCTGCGCTGGTACGCGCTCAGAGCATCCGCGAGCAGTGGGGGCTCTACGAGGGGAAGGGAGGGGTCGTCGCAGGCGGTCTGCCAGCCCTCGGAGAGAAATGATGAGTCGCATGCTTCTGCGAAGGCGGCTTGCCAATGGCTGTCTTCGGCAAGTCTGTCCACGATGACAGTGACGGCCTCTTCGGAGCCGTCGGCCAGGCTCCCGGCCATCTCATCGGGGTGTCCGATGGGCATCAAGGCTTGTGCCGCGACGAGGTCGGGTGCATCGGAAGTGCCCCCTGGCACCGTGATGCCGCCACGCTCGCCATTGAAGCCGGCCTCGGGGTCGCTGGCTTCGACGCGTCCGTCCCACATCAGGCGGTGGTCCCAGAGCGCCACGTTGAGCACCGATGGCGAGTTTCGGGCGGTCCGGATGCGCTCTACGTCTGTGAGGCCCGACGCGCGGTCCGCTCCCACCAAGGTCGCCTCGAAGCCCACCCCAAGCGGCAACGACAAGGCGTCAGCTCCCCCGAGCGCGGGATGATGACAGGTCGCACAGGCCACATCGCCATCGCCAGACAGGTCGAGGCTGAAGAAGAGCGCGCGACCGAGCTGGGGCAGAGGGTCGGCGATGTCGGGGAGCGTTCGCTGCCTGCACCCACCGTCTTCATCGACATAGAGTGTGGGGTCGCCCAGGAGACCGGCGATGTCGATGAGCTCGGCGAGCGGCTGGTCGAGCTCGTCGGTGTAGGCATCGGCCCAGGTGGGGTCGAGGCTGCGGCAGTACAGCTCGGCGGCGGGCTCCTCAGTGTCTGCGGTGTCACCGGAGTCTGTGGTGTCTGCCGAGTCTCCCGGCAGGTCGGAGTCTTCGGGGGCCGCGGAGTCCTCGGTAGACGGCGCGCTCTTGCGGTGGGGCGCGTCGTCCCTGCACCCCCACCCCCAGAGGGCCACGCTTCCAATCCACAGCATTCGACGCACAGGCATGACAGCTCTCACCAGAGGCCAGAACGGTAGCACTCTCACCCTCCGGCGTCTGGTCCAACCCGCGGGAGCATGACTCAGCTCGGCTCTCCAGTGGTCCAGTAGCGAAAGCCGCCACCTCCTGCCCAGCCTGCGGATGCGGTGATGCCGCCAGGGTCGTCTCCATCGACCACCCGCACCAGCCGAGCCCGCACCAGCTGCTCACAGTGGTCACCCTGCTCCACCATGATCCACCGTCGCCCCAGCTTGTGTGCAACGGCGCCGGTGGTCCCGGAGCCCGCGTAGGCATCCAACACAAGGTCGCCCGGGTCGGTCGCCATCCGCAGTATCCGCTCCAGCAGCCGCTCCGGCTTGGGAGTTGCGAAGGGCTCCAAGTCGGCAAACAACCTGCGTTGCTCCTTCTTGGCCTCCTGATTGTGACCGGCGACGGTGTAGGGCCACCAAGTGTCGGGCACGATGCCGGGCTGAACCTCGCTCAAGAACACCTTGAGACGCGGTCGCCGGTCGCCCTTCGGCCCGAACCACAGGCGGTTGTCGGCCCGCAAGGCGGCGGTGCGCTCGGGCCGTCCGTTCCAGTGGCGTCCGGCGGGGGGGCCCATCGTGCCGCCGGCAGGTAGGGCGATGTCGTAGCGGTAGGGGCGCCGTCGGGTCCCATCCTCGGAAGTCACCGAGTAGGACACGCTCTGCCATCGTCCGCGGGGGTCGCTGTCGGGGTTCTTGTAGGCCTTGAGCTGGCTCTCGTCGCGCGGCAGCAGGTTGCGCCGCCATGCCCCGATGTCCTTGGCGTACACCAGCAGCGTGTCGTGACTCACCGACACCAGCGCCTTGTTTTTCTTGGCAAACACCTTCTGCCACACGATGGAGGTCACGAAGTTGGACCGCCCGAAGATGCCGTCGAGCAGCACCTTTGCGTAGTGCAGCTCGGTGTCGTCGAGGTGAATCCACAGACTGCCCTCCTCGCTCAGCAGCGGCCGCAGCAGGCGCACGCGGTCCCCGAAGGCTGTGAGCCATGCTGCATGTGTGGAGGCGTCGTTGTACTGCTCGAAGTCAATTCCGGTGTTGAAGGGAGGGTCGATGTAGGCGCATCGCACCCGACCTGTGTGAGTGTCGCCAAGGGCGGCCAAGGCGGCCTTGTTGTCGCCGTGGATGAGGTGGTTGTCCTCGGTGGACCGCAGGTGGGCGTCCGCCACCCCCCGATGGTCCAGTGCCCGTTGAGGCACCAGCTGCAGACCCGTCACCATCAACCCCACAGCCTGGGAAACAGCAGTCCAGACCGGGCCTTCCACGCAGCAAACTCGGGGTAGCGGGCGAGGCTGCGGTCCTTTCGAAGCATGTTGGGGATCCACTCCATCGCAACCACCGAGGCGAACAGCAGCAGCGGCAGCCAGTGCCGGGACAGGGCAGTGAACGATACGTAGATGAGCAGCTCACCCAAGTAGTTGGGGTTGCGGGTGCGGGCCCACAGCCCATCGGTGAGCAGCACCCCGCGGCGGTGGGTGAGGTGCATGTGCTTCTGCATGTCCGACGCAAAGTGCAGAAACACGCCGCCACCGAACACCGCTGTGCACAGACCAAGCAGCCATGCGGGGGCTGCAGAGTCTGCGAGACATACCAACACAGGCGCGGCCCAGTAGCCCAGCAGTCCGGTGACCAGCAGCACTCCTCGGAAGAGTGTGGCCGGCCGCTCCCAATTGCGGTCACCAAACACCCGGCTCTTGACCACCCACAACACCCCGTAGGTGCCGTGGAGGCCCAGATAGACCCAGGCATCGGCGCGGTCCCAGGTGGCGGTGGCGGCCATCAATGCGAGCACAAATGGTGCCGTCGCGCCCTTGAAAAAGTCGATGATGTGCCGCTCGCGCAGCACTCGCTCGGACTCGTCTGGGGACGGGGACTCGTCTGGGGACGGGGACTCGTCTGGGGACGGGGACTCGTCTGGGGAGGGGGACTCGTCTGGGGAGGGGGACTCGTCTGGCGACGGGGTCATGCGGTCCACCGGGGCTGGAGAGGTGCGGAGTCTATCGCCGGCCAAGACATCTCGTGACACATAAGATCGATGGAATCGCGAAGGGTTGCGTCGTAGACCCGCCTGGTAAGCGGGCGGCCCCCAGTTCCGGAGAATATCGTGAAGCGCATCATTTTCGGCCTTTTCGTGCTGTCGTCCCTCGTCGGTTGCCACGGTCGCTACAAGCGCAACGCAGACGCACTCGGCAAGGTCCAGGTGGTCGTGCGGGCGCCAGCGGGTCCGGTCGTGTCCCACCAAGGCGGTGTGGAGTTGGCACCCACAGAGGGCGTGGCTGGTGTCGCGGAAGTCGGCATGGGAGTGGCGACGGTGGTGCTCGGCCAGAAGGCACAGCGCAAGCTCGATCGGGCGGTGTCTCCCAAGGAGGCTCGGTTGGCACTTGAGTCGGCCTTTATGGCAGACGTCGGCTCCCAGCCGCTGCCCTACGCGGTGGGCGACAAGGGACGCGCACGGCTCACCATCGAGATCACGGACTTCGGTCTTGATGCGGGCTCCGGCCAGCCTTCGGCCTTCGTGCAGACCCGCACCACCATCCACGACAAGAAGGGCAAGAAGGTCTACCGGGCGTCGGAGACCTGCGTCCGCACGCTGGGTCCGGGCATGGACATCCCGCTCACGGGCGCCGATGAGCTGGTGGCGATGCGGCAGCTGGCCGACTTGTCGCCGAAGCGCATGAACACCGTGCTGATGGGTCTCGCGGAGCAGTGTGCGTCCGAGGTTGCCGCCGAGCTGGTCGACCACCTCTGAGCGGCTCAAGGGTCAGGGCGGCACCGGCAACACTGGAAAGCGTCTCTGCGCCAGTACTTCGTCAGGAGTCGGCACCGGGCGCTGTCCGCGGTCGGTGGGACGGTCCTCGATGGGGGCGTGGAGGCGGCGGGCCAGCCGTCGGGCGCCGGTGCGCCAGCCCGCCAGGGTCCAGGGCCCGTAGAGGGTGTGGCCGCCTTCATAGCCCTGGACCGCGTACTCGGGGGCGGTCGTGATGTAGCCGGAGAACGCATTGGCGTAGCCGCAGACCACGACATGTTCGATGCCGGTGCCGAGGAGCGCGCGGCGGGTGGTGTGGGCGAGGAGGCGCCCGGCGTGGGTGGTGGGCTCGCCGGACACCGTGATGATGGCCAGCGGTCCGATGCGCAACAGCTGGACGGGCTGGCGGTTGGCAATCCAGGGAGCGTCTCCCATGCCGCCATTGTCGGTGAGTCGAGAGACCACGGTGACCACGGGGTCGAGTCCCGGCACGGCGGGGGGACTCATGCGGAGAAAGCCGAAGGCGCGACCGTGGCGTCCGCGTCCGACCTCGCAGAAGGGCAGCTTGCCGCCTTGTCCAGCAATGGGCCGGAGGGCTTGGTGGGCCGTGGACAGCCAGCGAGTCATTCCTCGGAAGGGGCGCAGCGGGCCAGGACCTTCGGCGGTGCCTTGGATGAACGGCAGTCCCACGAGTCCGTGTGCGGTGCGTCGGGCGCGGCCATCGGCCAGGTCGGCGTCGACCGGCAGTCCGCTGAAGTCCAGGTAGAGCAGCGCGCCATCGAGCGGACCGCTGAGAACTTGGTCGGCGGTGTCCCAGGCGGCGCGGGCGACGTGGGCCTGCACCCGGCCATGCCAGTCGGCGTGGGCGAAGTCATCGGCAAGGTGCCCCACCATCAGGCCACGGTCGCGGTCCATGCGGGTGTTGGGGCTCACATCGCCGGCGGCCCCTTGGAAGAACAGGGCCACAAAGCCGGGCGCTCCCCAGCGGGCGGCGGCATGGTCTTCGAGGGCGCGGGCGGCCATGCCTTTGTTGTCGGGATGGACCGCAGCTGCGTCGTGGTGCACGCAGGTGCCGTGGACGCCGAAGAAGTCGACGCAGGCTGCCGGAGTGCCATCGGTGAACACCACCTTCAGCAGGCTCTTGTCGCGCTCCAGCTCGGGCATTCCGGTGCGGTTGTTGGCGAACGCGCGGGGCGCCCGGTTGCGTACAACCGGGTCGGTGTCGGAAAAGCGGGCTTGTCCGAAGGTGACGGTGGCTGGGGCGCGGGCATCCCACGCATCGGCCAGCGCCCGGACTGTGGTGTCCACCAGCGCCTGAAACAGAACGGGCTCGAAGCCGGGATTGGTGAGCGTGTAGAAGAGGTCGTGGGTGTAGCCACCAGGGCCGGCATGGGTGTGGTTTGCCCCGATGAGCAGGGTGTCCTCAGACCAGTGACCTTCGGGGCGCAGCGCCTGAATGTCCGCCAAGACCTTCAGTCGCACCGCATGGCTCACCATGCACAGCTCGTGGACAACCAGGGCGATGGTGCGCTGGCTGGAGGCGTCCACAAGTACCAATGCCCGTACCTCAAGGGGTGTGTGTACGGTGCGACAGCGTCCTTTGGGACTGCCCCAGCCGAGCATCTCGCTGCGGGAGTCGGGATCCTGGAGGCGGTGGCGGGCGGCGCCGGCATGGAATTGGGTCATGAGGCCAGGGGGACGGCAGGAGCGGCTGGCTAACGCTCCGATGTGGGATGGAGCGCGCTCGGCATGAGGCGGGTCGGTCACATGCGTGTGGCGGGGATGGCGTTGGGACCGGAAAATTCCCAGTACACGCGTCCTCCGGGGAGGCCAGTGGTGCGCCTCGCGGAACCCTGTACCGTCGACATTTGGGTGCGTGGGGTGGGTGGAGTCTCGAGCGGACGGGGGGCCTATTTGTTATCGAAATGTCAGTTGATCCCAGAACTGAATTGATCTCATCTGTGCCCCGCATGGCCTGGGTGAACTCACTGACCTCGGAGGTCCCATGAACCTGCGCCTGCTTCCGCTCCTGCTTCTCGCCGCCTGTGCTTCGGGCACCATCAAGAACGACGACGCCAGTGGCGACTCGGATGGCAGCGACTTCAACACTGGCGACACTGGCGACACTGGCGACACTGGCGACACTGGCGACACTGGAGACACTGGAGACACGGGCGACACCGAGCCGTCCATCGAGGACTTCGAGGGCGACTGGGTCGGCGACATCGTCATCCTCAGCGTTGGCGAAGAAGTCTACGGCTGGGACGACTGTGAGGGCACGCTGGAGCTCGACTTTGATGACGACGGGGAAGTCGATGGAGACGGTCTCTGCATCGCGCCCGAGTCGGACTGGGGCGGCGGGGAGGAGTACGAGGTGGACTTCGAAGGCCTGGTCGACGCCGAAGGAAATGTGACTGGCCTGTTGGTGGTCGATGCCGGTGGCTGGGGCGATGTCGAGATCGAAATCTCGTCGCAGGCGGTCGACGAAACGCTCGCAGCGGATGGTCAGGGCGAAGTGGTCTACGATGGCTGGGGCACCGAGTACACCCTCACGCTCGAGGCCGAGTTTGATCTTGAGCGAGAGTAGATGACTGCGCTCCCCGTCGGTGGAGCAGCGCCTTGATGGCGCTGGGCTGGCTGTTTTGGTGGATCGTTGGGGTGCCGGCGTCCGCAGCTGTGCCTGTGGTGTTGCCGCGGGGAGAGCGGGCCGACGACTGGTTGGAGCCTCTGGCGATGGCGGGCCTTGAGCCCGGTCCTCCTGGCGATGGCCAGTGGATCATCGTCGCGGAGACGGAAGGTCACTGGTGGCTAGTGGTGAGCACGAAGGAGGGCGCTGTTGTGAGGACCGAGGTGACCCCACCTGCCAGCACGGCGGCGCGTGAGGAGCTTGCGTTCCTCGCCGCCAGCCTGCTTCGCACTGTGGCCCCTCCAGTGCAGGCCGCGCCTTTGGAGGAGACTCTGGTGGCTCCCGAGACCGTGGTGGTACAGCGCCCGCCGCCCAATCCCACGCCCACGCCCACGCCCACGCCCACGCCCGTCGTTGAGTCTGCGCCTGCGGTGGTCGACGTCTTCGCACCCCTTCCCGGGCCCGGTCGGCTCGCGTGGTTGGTGCACTTGGGGGCGTCGGGTGGCCTGGGCGCAGAGGCCGGCGTGATGACCGGCGCGTCGCTGGCGATCACCGCTCCTGCGCGCCTGCGGGCGGGTGGGCATGTCGACCACTCCGTGGACTCCGCGCTGTTGGGCGACTCTTCGCGTGTCGACCTGTCGCGCTGGGACTTCGGTGGCTTCTTGGGCATCGAAGGTCCCCAAGCCACCACCTGGTGCCTGGGACTGGCGGGGTCGCGCAGGGGGATGCAGACCTTAGACCCCGACGTAGAGGTTCACGCGGTGATTCCCCACGCCCGCGGGCAGGTGGTGGTCCCGCTCAAGCGCTCCGTGGGCCCCACTTTGGCCCTGACCGGGCTCGCCGGACTCGATCTGCGCGCGACTGAGGTTCGGCAGACGGCGGCTCCAGCGGAGGCGCTGCCGCGCTGGACCGCGGGCTTGGGTGTTGCGCTCACTCAGCGTACCCGCGCCCCTTGGGAGGCGCCTTGACTACGCACGGGACCTCAACCGCTCAGCTGGCGGGAGATCCTGTGGGGCATGAGATCGCCTGGGCGGAAGTGCGGAGACGCGACCGGCGCGCACTGGAAGCTCTGTGCCGCCAGTGGATGCCGACCGTGCTTCAGTGGTGCTGCCGACTCGGTGGCCGGGGGCTCGACGCCGAAGGTGCTGCCCAAGAAGTGTTCATCGTGCTGCTGGACCGCCTCGACAGTCTGGATGGTCCCCACGTCGTAGGCAGCTGGCTGTTCAGCGCCACGCGTCGGGTGCTCGCACAGCATCGGCGTCGCGTGTGGGTGCGGCGCTGGCTGCCCGGCGTGTCGATCGACCACATTGTCGGCGGCAGCAATCCGGAGCGTCGCTCGAGCGCTCGAAGTGACCTTGCCCAAGTCCAGGACATCGTATCCGGCCTGCCTCCGCGCCTCGCTGAGGTGTGGGTGTTGGTGCAGATCGAGCAGCGCACAGTCCCTGAGATTGTCGATCTCACGGGCATTCCTGAAGGCACGCTGCGCACTCGTCTGCGGCGTGCCCGTCAGCTCTTCTTGGCCGAGGCCCGCTCCCGCGGGCTGGTGGCCCCATCCGTCGCGGAGGTTCCATGAGCCGCTCCGAAGACACCCTGCACATCTTGCTGCGGGACGGCACACAAGCTGGCCCACGCGAAGTCGACACTCTTGTCGACCGCCTTGGCCCCCATCTCGCCCAGGCTGCGCTTGGTGTTCGCCCCCCTCGGCGGCGACTTGTGCTGCCGGTCGGGGCCAGCGTGGTCGCACTGGCGGCGGGTGCCCTGCTGATGGTGCAGCCGACCCCGCCTCCAGAGGCCGTGTCCCTCGTGGCAACCTGGGATGGGGACGTCTCTGGCGTCGTGTCGAGCCCGGTCGAAGGACTTGCGCTCACTATCGACGGCCGTGGACAGCTGGGGGGAAGCTCGCGCCATCCTGAGGTGCGCTGGAGCAAAGGCCGCATCGGTATCTCCGTGGAGCCCGGCGCCCTCGATGGCTTCACGGTGGAGACCCAAGAGGCCCGCGTGGATGTGACCGGAACCGCCTTTGAGGTGTCGCGCGATGCCTATGGCACTCGGGTCACCGTCAGTCGCGGTTCGGTCGACGTGCGCTGTGGACAAGACCAAGACACTGTGCAGGCGATGACCGCTGACCTGGAACCCATCGTGTGCCTGCCCACCACAGCCGGTGGACTGCTGGGGCGCGCTCAGGCGCAGTTCGACGCGAAGGCCCCCGCCCAGGACATCGCCGACACCCTGACCCAGGCCCGCCGCCAGCAGCCGTCCGATATGCTCACCGTGGAGATCTTGGCGACCTTGGCGCTCACCTGGCAGCGCGCCGGAGAGACCGAGCGCGCCTGGACCCTCACCCATGAAGCGCTGTCCAAGGCCTCGGGCTTCCGTCATGACGATCTGCGACGGCTGGCACTCGACCTGGCGCTCGACCGCGAAGACTGTGCAGGAGCGGCTGTCTTCATAGACTCCGTCGGAACGGCTGATGCCCGGTCTCAGCGGGCGGTGGCAGAGTGTCCTGAGCTTGCGCCCCGCCCTTGACTCGGCCTGGATAGACAACGGCCAAGGGCCTGTGTATTGGATGAGCATGTCTCGCCGTCTGGCCGCGCTCCTGTTTCTCGCCAGCTGTTCCCCCTGGCGTGTCGACCTCCGCGGCGAAAGCGGTCGGCGGGCTGCGGTCGACAGCAGCCCGCCCGTGACCGACTCGGGCGCGGCCGAGCTGGGGTGTGCCGGCGGGGAGCTGGTGCAGGGAAGCGCGGTGGTCTCGTTTGAAGAACACAACCGCGCGTGTCCGTGGATGTCGGGTGACAATCTCTATCCATTTGGTGGCCGGATGATGGCCCGCGTGGAGCAGGAAGGGCTGGTGCCGCTGCCAACGGGTTCGCGCTTGTGTGGGCTCACGCTGACGGGCGTGGGGTGGGAGAACGAGACGCCGTTTGAGGACCACTTCCTCCTCACCGTGGCCGATGTGGCAGTCGCATCGAGCTCGACGGCGATGGTGGACGTGCTCTTGGGTGCCGGAAGACCGCCACGCTACGACTGGTCGTTGGTGGTGGGCGAGGAGTTCGACGCGGGGGACGGCACTCCGTGGTGTCTGAGCGAGAGCCTGGATGCAGACTGTGAGCTGCCTGGCCCCTCGCTGCCAGGACCTCTTCTCGTCTCGCCGGATGATGCGGGGGTCGAGCTGTTGCGCGAGCACGTCGGGGCTCCGCTGGCGGTGGGGCTTGTGGTGGTGGGGGACGACGACATCATCGACGATTGCAACCATGCAGCCCTGGACGTCACGGTGGGTTGGCAGGTGGTGCTGCAGTAGTGTTGGGTCAGCGGGGTGGGTCTTTGCCCACTACTCGACGGCAAACACGCGTCGGCAGTCCGTCAGCACCTGTGAGGGGTCTGCTCCCACGCTCACGGCTCCCTCGTACCGCAAGATGGCGTGGCCCGTAGAGTCGAGCACAAAGGCGTGGCGCAGGTTGCCTTCGTCGAATTCACTCTCGGTGTCGTAGGCGGCCGCGAGCAGGCCGGTGGGGTCCGACCAGATCTGGTAGCGGTAGTCGAGGGCCGTGGACCATGCGGCGTTGTCCTCGACCGATGTGGGCCCCACGCCCACAATGCGCACGCCCAGGTCATCGAAAGCCGTCTGCATGTCGCGATATCCGCAGGCGTCATTGGTGCATGAGCTGGCGGTGTCGCGAAAGAACCACACCACAGTGGGCGCGCCGATGAGGTCGTCTTGGGTGTGTGGGAGGGCGTGTTGGTCGATCAGCTCGAACTCGGGCGGGGCCAGCGGTGGGTCGAGCACCTCGCCATGCAGAGATGGCGGGTTGCCCGTGTCAACAGGCTCGGCCGTGTCGCTGGGGGCTGCGGTGTCGGCCGTGTCCGTGGGTTCGGAGGTGTCGCCGGACGATGCAGAGTCGCTCGGGGACGCAGAGTCGCTGGGAGGGCGGGGGTCCGCGGAGGCCGTGGTGCTGGAGCTGCTCGACTCTGTAGAGGACTCTTTGGGGGCTCCACACGCTGGAAGCAGCCACAGCACAGTCCACCACAGCCTCACTCCGGCACTACCGCGATGGCTTGGTGGTCACCCGGGGCAAGGACCACGGACTGCGTGAGCTCCGCGATGGGGATGCCGTCGCTGGTGGTGAGGGCGACGGTCCAGTCGGCAAAGATGTAGGTGGACACGGTCTGATCGTTGACGAGCACCAGCACCCGGTCGTCGACTGCGCCGAGAGATGTGGCGGTCTCTCCCGAGAGGTCGTTCTCCGCGAAGACGTGGTGGTCGTCGTTGTTGAGAAATGCCTCGTAGCCTGCGCTGTCGGTGACGAACCAGCTGAGGAGGGGGATGCCACCGGACTGCGTGTAGGTATGCCCGCCGAAGCGGAACGACTCGCCGATGGTGCGGGCGTCGCGGGAGTCGCCGGACACCTCGAGACCGACCAGTGGGTCGAGGCCGTCGTCGAGGAGGGTGCGGGTGCCGCCGAGCTGGGCGGAGGCGTCGATGGTCAGGGTGATGGTGTCGGTGTCGCCGGCGACTGCACCGTCGGTAGCGTGGTCGATGGTGTTGTCTGCGGCGGGTAGGTTGCCGATGGGAGACTCGACGCGCACTGCGAAGGACTGGCTTGCGGTGAGCGGAACGGTGAGCTGGCCGTCGATGTCGGTGGCGCCCTCGCCGGCGTACCACCAGCTGGTGTCGTTGGGCGACCACAGCACCACGCTCGCACCGTCGACCGGGAGTCCGTCGATGTCCACCACATTGACCTCGAGGTCGAAGGTGTCGGCATAGCGGTCGGTGACGTGGGTGACGCGGGTGTCGCCGCGGGTCGCGTAGTTGGCGTAGGGAGCGCCGTAGCCGTGGTCAAACCACCAATTGACCGGCTCCCAGGCCACCCAGCGCTCGCCGACCGGGTCATAGAACTCGTTCCAGGTGTGGTCCCAGCTGGCGGGTGTGACGTTCATGTTGGGGATGAGCGAGGTGCGGGCCAGCGCGGTGGTCATGTCGGCCCACTCGCCGCAGTTGCCGCGACCGAGGGCGTAGATGCGCACGGGCTGGATGCTGCGCTCACCCGAAGCGCCAAAGGTGAGCCAGCGTTCGGCGGCTTCGTTTGCGGTGTGCATAAACGCGGCGACTTCGCCGATGGCGCCGGTGCCTCCTCCCTCGGTGGACCACAGCACCTCGGCATCGGGGAGAAAGTCGGCAAGCACCGGGCAGTAGTCGTCGTCGGGGCACTGTGTCGCGGCGGCTTCCCACAAGAATGCGCGCCAGAAGCTGCCCTCGTCGGGATCGGCGGGACACTCCAGTCCGGTCGAGCGGCACGCAAGCCAGGCGTCGATGTAGTAGGTGCTTTCGTCTTCGATGCGCGGGTGAACCACGTACCAGTAGTAGAGCTCGGGCGGCAGCTCCGCCTCGATGATGCTCCCGTCGTCGGAGGGGCCGTCTTGCACCTGGTACACCACGGTGGTGGTCCAGTCGTCATCGACGCCGGCCTCGCCGGTCTCCACGAGGTCGACGTAGCTGAGGTAGGGATCGACTTCGTAGATGTAGCGGGCGTTGTCGACGAGCAGCTGCGGGTGGAAGTGGCGGGCGTCGAGCATCTCGACCGAGGTGTGGGCCACGGAAAAGGCCACCTCGTCGATGAGCCACGGCTCGTCGAGATCAACGATGAGCGCAGCCAGCTCGTCTGCATCGGAGTTGCGCAGTCGCAGGAATGCGATGGTGAGGTCGTCGCGCACCCAGGCTGGAGAGACCGCCACCGCCTCGGCGGACAGCTCGGTGAGGACGCCACCGGTGTCGGGCACGGCGGTCAGGGATGCGACGATGACTTCGGGCTCGTCGCTGTCGTCGTCGCTGTCGTCGCTGTCGTCGTCGCTGTTGTCGCTGTTGTCGCTGTTGTCGTCTTCGGCGGTATCGGAGGGGGCTGGCGTGGCAGTGGACTTGTCGGTGGGCGACTCACACGCGGCCGACAGGCTGAAGGCGGACAGTGAGACAACGGGCATGAGGAAGCGGAACACGCGCATCGATTCTCCCAGTCAGACCGTATTGATAGCAGACCGGGCAGCGGTCTAGGTGGACTCCTTCCAGCGACCTGCCAGCTCGCCCATGCTCATGATGTCGAGGTGGCCTCGATCGCGGAGTCGCGCGGCGTGGTGGAGGACTTGACGCAGGCCGTCGAGCATAGGGACGGGGGCCGTCGCGAGGTTGATGGGGTGGGTGTAGAGGTGGAAGACCTCGCGCCGATGGACCGCCCGGTCGAGGCCGCGCGTGGACCGTCGCACGCGTCGGGACATGGGGATGGTGCGCCGGATGCCGTGGGCAGGCAGGAAGGTGGCCGAGCCGGGAATGCAGACCAGCCCGTGTTCATCGATAGACGGCAGCACGGTGGGAGGGGTGCGTGCGGACACGACCTCGGCGAGGTGACCGAGACGTCCCAGGGGACGAGGCACTCGGGGACTGAGGAACCATGTGGGCTCGATGGGACGCCAGCAGGTGAAGCCATGGGCGGCGAGCAGGTCGATGTGGCCGGCCTGGTTGCGGGGAAACACGAAGGAGTCGAGCTCGATGCCGAGGGCGTTGGCCTCTGCGACACACCTGCGGAGGTCGGAGTCGGCGGCAGCCCGAGAGCAGCCTGGGTCGCCAAAGATGGGGTGGGAGAAGCTGTGGCTGCCGACCTCTTGTCCGGCGTCGCGCAGGGCTTCGATGAGGCTGCGGCCATACCAAGCGGGCGCGGTGCTCTCGTTTCCGGGGGGGACCTCTGTAAACCAGTCTTGCGGATGCCAGCTGTGGTCGGGACGCACGATGTCGGGGTGAGCGGTGTCTTCGAGACCGTCGAGGAACAGGTGGCCCACGGTGGCCCAGGTGCTGCAGATGTCGAGCTCGCGCATCATCGCCAGCATGGGCTCGAACACCTGACTGCGGGTGAGCTCGGCCTCGGCCTCAAGGCGTGTCGGGTCGTCTACGAGGTCACGCGAGCCCCACACCAGCTCGAAGTCGAGCGACAGCACGAACACGCCGCGGCTGAGCTTGGACGTCATCGGGTCGGGTCTCCGCCAGCATCGTCTTCGCTCGTCTTCTCGCGGGATAGCCACGCCGATGCGCCTGGGGTTGCGTTTGGTCGCATTGGACCCTCGCTCAGCGCACCGTGATGGTGAGGTCGTGGTACAGGTCGAGGCGGATGATGCCCTCGATGAAGGTCGTCTCCTGGCCCAGCCAGGTTGCTGTGCCCTCGTTCATTGTGGTGTCTAGCTCGCTGACGTACCACTGGCCCTCGTCGGACGGGCTGTCGAGCGGCTCGATGTCGTCGATGTCGCGGTGAGCCAGCCAGGTCTCGACCGCGTAGCCGTCGCCTTCGGCGATTTCTTCGAACCGCAAAGTGGTCCACGCTTCGCCGGTGACGTCGACCCACACGGTGCTCTCGAGATCGCCGGTACAGTCGTGTTCGTCGAGGGTCCAGGGCCCCCAGAAGCGGGCGTGGGTGGACTCTATGGCCTCAATGGTGCCGCTGCCCGATGTGAGGATGGCGCAGTCCCCCAAACCCCACGACTCTAGCGTCGCCTCAAAGGCATCGTCGAAGTCGAAGGTCAGCGTGTAGGTGACTTCCACGCTCGACAGGTCGGACCAGGGGACATCTGCGTCTGTGTCTGCGTCTGTGTCTGCGTCTGTGTCTGTGTCTGTGTCTGTGTCTGTGTCTGTGTCTGTGTCTGTGTCTGTGTCTGCTTCTTGGTGACCTTCGCAGTCGGGCGAGTTCCAGCAGCCGTTGTCGTCACAGTCAAACCAGCCATCTCGGTCGTTGTCGGCTTGGTCGGAGCACTCTCCGGCTACATCGCCTTCGTACTCCACAGCTGTCGAATCGGTTTTGTCCGCGTTTCCGCAGGCGGTGAGGAGGAGCAATACGCAGTTTCGTGACAGGCTCATCTGGCCTCTCCTTCGAGGGGAGGAGTGGGTTCATACTGGCGGGTCGGCTCTTCTGCGAGTCGAGTCGATGAGACGGGTATCGGTCGGGTAGCGATAAGGTGGACATCGCGCTGCGGGTAGGGGATCGGCATGGCGTTTTCGCGCAGGGCCTGCCACACGTGGATGTTGAGTGCGGCGCGGGCTTCGGGCAGCTGCCAAGGCTCTGGAATCCACACGAAGACGTCGAATTCGAGAGCGTGGTCACCGAAGTTGTCGAAGAGCACGGTGGGCTCGTGGTCGTCGAGACGTCCGGGCACCCTGCGGGCGGCTGCGAACAGAACGTCGGTGACCGCGACCGGGTCGAGGTGGTAGGCCACGCCCACCCGGCAGTGCACCCGTACCGGCCGCTCCTTCATGGTGAGGTTTTTCACCTTGGACTGCACCAGCGCAGAATTGGGGAGGATGTGACGGTCGCCGTCGAGCCCCACCACGACGGTGCTTCGGACCGCCATCTCCTCGACCCGCACCAGCTTGCCGTCGACCTCGACCACATCGCCGCGGCGGATGGACTGCTCGAGCAGCAGGATCACTCCAGACACGAAGTTCTGGGCGATGCCCTGCAGCGCCAGACCCACCCCGACTGCGAACACCGCGCCGGCGGCGAGCAGCGCATCGAGGTTGATTCCGATGGTCTGCATGGCGATGACCACGGCGAGCCCGACCACGACGTAGTGGAGCAGGCGCTGAGCGGTGCCGATGCTGCCTTCGTCCAAATTCTCCCGAGACCCACCCCAGCGCGAGAGGGCCTGCTGCAGCAGCTCGCTGAGGCGGTAGCCGGCGACCACAATAAGGACGACGGTGACGACGGTGACGACGGAGATGCCGGTCTCGGCCACCACCAGCACTGGGCGGTTGAAGAGTCCCCACACGAAGTGGAGCATCGACATCGACACACCCATCGAGAACATCGCGGTGAGTGCCGTTCCCATCAGGATGGACAACCGCAGCATCTGACGGGCGGTCGTGATGCGGGCGTCGGTAGCCTCGGGGTAGGACGCCGCGATTCGGTGGATGACCTGTTGGGCGACACGGTTGAGGCCGAAGCCCGCCAGCACGACGATCATAGCCAGCAGCAGCGTCATTGGGGTGACGGAAGGCGCCACCGAAGCCAGGAGCGGGGCGTGGAGCAGGTCGATGGTCGACGAGACGGCGTCGGCGAGTCCATCGGGCATGAGACGCTCCGGGCGGTGCAGCATGGAGGGAGGGAGGGAGGCTGTATCGCGGAAGCAGGATGAGGTCGGCGGGGGACCCCTGCAGGCGGGAGAAGTGGTCGCGGTGGGTTGTGGGTTATCGGGCCGGCCCAAAACGGCGCTCTCTCCACCTCTTCTTCGAGGGGTGCCTGAGGCTTGTTTAGAACTAGGCCGCCGACATCGAGCAGCAGGAGCCCACCATGAGCCCGTCTGAAAACGCCACTCTTCGCACGGCTGCGGTCGACGCCGTTGTCGCCGCAAGCAAGGTGTGCCGCGAGGTGCAGGCGCGCCTCGTCGCGGGAGCGTCGCTCGAAAAGGGGGACAAGAGTCCGGTCACGGTCGCCGACTTTGCGGCGCAGGCCATCGTGAGCCACCTGCTTGAGCGGGTGTCCCCCGACATTCCCATGGTCGGCGAAGAAGACAGCAGCGACCTCCGCGAGGAAGGCAACGCCGCGCTGAAGGACCAGGTGGTCGCCTCGGTGCAGGCGGTGCTCCCCGAGCTGGATGAAGACGGCGTCCTTGCTGCCATCGACCGGGGCACCTACGCGGGCTCCGCCACTGGCCGTCACTGGGTGCTCGACCCCATCGACGGCACCAAGGGCTTTCTGCGACTCGACCAGTACGCTGTGGCGCTTGGTCTGATCGTGGATGGCGAGGTCCAGCTCGGCGTGCTGGGCTGTCCCAACCTGCCGCTCAATGGCGACGGTGGCGGCGACAAGGGCTGCATCTTCATCGGCGAAGCTGGCGGCCAGGCCACCCAGCGCGGCATCGAAGACGCCGATGAGCATGTCATCTCGGTGGATCCCGTGAGCGTGCCCGCCGATGCCCGCTTCTGTGAGTCAGTCGAAAAGGGCCACACGAGCCAGTCCGACTCCGCCAAGGTGGCCGAGCGGCTTGGCATCACCGCGCCGCCCTACCGCATCGACAGCCAGTGCAAGTACGCCGCCGTCGCGCGTGGGGATGCGGCGGTCTACCTGCGGCTTCCCACTCGGCCTGGCTATGTCGAAAAGGTCTGGGATCACGCGGCTGGTGTGGCGGTCATCGAGGCGGCGGGTGGCAAGGTCACGGACTGTCGGGGTGCGCCGCTCGACTTCTCGCTCGGCCGTCTGCTGGAGAAGAACAAGGGTGTCATCGTCACCAACGGCCGCTTCCACGATGAGGTGGTCGTAGCTGTGCGTGCCCAGCTGGGGCTGTAGTGGGCCTGTCCACCGCTTTTTGTGCCACCCTCGCGGCGCTGGTGCTGGTCTACCTCGGGCTGTCCAGGCGGGTCATCCTGCTTCGCCACCGTCACAAGGTGGGCATTGGCGATGGGGGACACCCAGACCTCGCGCGCGCCATTCGAGTCCACAGCAACTTTGCGGAGTGGGTGCCGCTGGCCTTGCTGGCCTTGCTGGCTGCGGACCTTCGGGGGGGCAGTGACTCGCTTGTGGCGGTGCTTGGAGCGGTGCTGGTGCTCGCTCGGGTGGCCCATGCCGAGGGACTCACGCGCACTTCGGGCTCGTCGCCCTTCCGCACTGCGGGCGTCGGGGGCACCTCGGTGGTGATGGTGGTGGCTTGCCTGGCAGCGGTGCTAGGAGGCTGAGCGCACCGTGTTGCGACGTGCCACGGCTGCGGCGCCCTCACACCAGGGTGGTGGGTCCTTCGCTGCCGTCGGACTGCTGGATTCCCGTGACGCTGCCTCGGCCGTTGATGCGCCCGATGACCCCCGCAAGCAGCGGCGAAATGGGAAACGGCAGGTACCATGAGGGTGGGTTGTGGTGGATCACTGAGGTCGACCCCACTACGCGGAAGCGCCACCCTTCGCGGTCGGCCTGCTCAGCGACGGCCTTGAGCCGCTGCCACGCGGGCCCGGAGAGCACGGGATGGGCACACGCGAGGGTGATGTGGCGCGCGCCGTGAGACTTGAGCTCGACCACCGCAGCACACACCGAGCCTGCGGTGTCGATGATGTCGTCGACCAGGAGGATATCTCGGTCGCGCACCTCGCCGATGAGCGTGGACTTCTTGACCGTGTTGACGGTGGCGTAGTCGCGCTCTTTCGACAGGCCGACCAGGTGGGCCTTCAGCTCGGCTGCGTACTGGCGGGCGCGCTCCATGCCGCCGACGTCGGGCGCGGCAACGGTGTCTCCGGCGAGCCCGCGCGCATCGATCCAGCGCGCGAGACGGTGGCAGAGGTGGATGTTTTCAAGCCGGCAGCGCACCGGGTCGAACATGCCCGCAATGGCCTCGTTGTGGATGTCGACGGTGACCACGCGGTGGGCGCCAGCTTCCTGGAGCATGCGGGCGAAGAGTCCGGCTGAGATGCCCTCGCGCACCCGGCCCTTGCGCTTGTCCTGGCGGGCACCGGGGAAGTAGGGCACCACTGCGGTCACCCACTCGGCATCGGACAAGGCGGCGGCCTCGATGGCGTGGAGCAGCATCACGAAGCGATCGTAGGTGGACCGGGAGTCGGCCGGCGCGATGGGGGACTGGAACACATAGAGATCGGTGCCGCGGATGTTCTGGTCGATGATGGCCTTGCCTTCACCGCAGGAGAACCACACATCGCTGCTGCGGACGAGGGGGGCGCCGAGGTTGGAGGCCACCGCGACCGCCATGGGCTTGCCCGCATCGCAGGACATGATGTGGATCGGAGCGCGAGGGGGCGCGAGCGGACGCATGGTGGGTCTCCGGGAAGTGAGCGCATTGTGCCTTTCGCGGGCCGTATCTGCTGGGAGCCGGCGTCATCGGGCGCGCGGTTGGGTATACGGATTCCGGCCGTCCCTCCCTCCGCTTGCAGCCCTGTCAGACCTCCCCACGGAACGGAGCCGGCATGCACGACGTCGACCTCACTCAGGTCAATCTCAACCTCCTCGTGTACCTCGATACGCTGCTGCAGGAACGCAGCGTGACCAAGGCGGCCGGGCGACTGGGGATCACGCAGTCCGCGATGTCCCACAATCTTCGCCAGCTCCGCGACATCTTTGGTGACCCCTTGCTGGTACGCGGTCGGGGGGGCATGCAGCCCACACCACGTGCCGAAGAGCTGCGCATTCCACTGCGCAAAGGCCTCACTGCCCTCCGGCGCACCCTCGAAGGGGAGCCGGCCTTCGACCCTTCCACCAGCTCTCGTCGCTTTGTGCTTGCGGCGGGAGATGCGGTCGCAATGCTGTTGCTTCCACGCTTGCTGGAGCAGCTCCAGACCACGGGTCCATCGATTGACCTTGATGTGGTGCCCTTCGACGGACGCCGCTACGCCGCACAGCTGGAGACCGGTGAGGTCGACCTCGCAGTCTCGGCCTTCTTCCCAGACGCCCCCGCGCTCCGGATGAAGAAGCTGCGGCCCGAGTCGTTTGTGTGTGCGGTCCGCGAAGACCACCCCTGCGTGGGCGAGACCCTCGACGCCGCCACCTGGGCCAAGCTCCCCCATGTGCTCGTGAGTCCGCAAGGCACTGGCGGTCCGGGTGTGGTGGACCGTGCGCTTGAGAAGCATGGCTTGGAGCGTCGGGTGGCTGTCCGCATCCGCTACTTCCTCGCCGCCCCGATGCTGGTCGCCCGCACCAACCTCGTGCTTACCGTCCCTCGGTCTCTCGCAGAGATGTTCGCGGAGTCGTTGCCAGTGAGGCTGGTAGAGCCGCCGCTGGAGCTGCCCACCTTTAGTGTGGGCATTGGCTGGCATGAGCGTGTGGCGAAGGATCCGGCCAATCGTTGGATTCGGGAGCAGGTGAGTCTGGCGCTGCGCAACTGAGGGTGTGTGGCCAAGATAGAGAGACCGCTCCCCTGGCGCCTCAGCCCACCACCTGCTCCGCAAGCCCGACAATCGTGAGCGGCGCACTGCCCTCGGCCTTGTTGTTGATCGCGACAAAGGCAAGCTCACCCGCGCTTCGGACGGCTTCGCGGATGCGTCGAGCCAGTGCGCGCCGCACTCTCGGGTCGGCATCGACGATGCGGTCGAACGGAGCGTAGCGGGCCTTTGCACGGGCGTAGGGGAGGGGGACCCCGAGCATCCAGCGGGCGACGAACGGACGGCGGGGGAGGTGCTGGAGAACGGCGAGATGCTGGGCTTGTACCGACGGCATGGTGGGGTGGACGGCCACACAGTGGGTGGCGCCGGAGTCTTCGAGTGCGCGCACGTAGGCGGAACCCAGCACGCCAGAAGTGCGTGGTTCGACAGCGAGAATGACTTGTTTGCCGGTGTTTAGTTGTATTTTTCGGGCGCTCGAGGCCAGCTCCGACATGCACTGCTGGAGGCGCTCTGCGAACCGGCGCTCACCGCCCAGACTGTCGAGTGACTGCGGCGGAAGCTGGAGCACCAACACCAGCCGGCGTCCGGGCAGGTGCCTGCACATTGGAGCCAGCGTGGTGTCCATGATGTGCTGGGCATTCAGGAAGTCGGCGTTGTCCTGGCCGCGCTGAGACCCCCAGCGCGGGTGGTCGGGAAAGCGTGCCCAGACGGCTGACTGGGGCCCCTTCACGAGAAAGGCGGCCTTGGGACACGCTTGGTCGTGGTAGCGCTGCCAGTCCTTGGTGGGGACCGGTCGGTAGAAGCTGCGGTCTACGCCCACTAAATTGAGCAGCGGGTGGGCGGTGTAGGCGCCGAGTCCTTCGCGGGCGAGAAAGTCACCATCCGGGGTGCCCGCCCACACCAGCCCACGCCAGCCGGGGAACGACCAGCTCGACGTGCCGAGGTGGACCCCATCGGGCAGACGTCGGGCGAGTTCTTGGACCGGCTCTGGAACCAGGGCAGGTACGGGGCCGCGGGGGTGGTGCTGGGGGCCAAACAGCTGCATCCGGCGGAGACCTCGGGAGATGACGGACCGAAGCGGGATCGAGACTGTCGAGGGCTCAGGCTTCCGACGATCGGCGCCGCCGCAGGCCCAGCCCGCCTACGAGCGCGAGCAACAGGGCCAGACGTCCGCGAGCTGCCCGGGTGCCCACCGCCGCGCTTGCACCGGTGGTGCAGGTGCTGTCCTCACAGCCGAGGCCCGCTTCGGTGTCACAGCCGAGGATGGTCTCCAGGTCGAGCTCTACGCCCAGGTCGCCGCCGTCGCAGCCGAAGCCGTCCAGCGAGCAGCCGGTGAGCTCGATCGGCTCGACGCCCGACAGGTCGAGCAGCACGAAGCCACCCTGCCAGGCGGCGTCTTCGTCGGGAAGCCAGATGAGCTGGTCGAGGCGGGCGCCCAGGATCTCGGGCACTGCGATGGACGGCAGCAGGTCGGTGGGAATCAAGCCGCTGAGGAGGGTGCCGACCAGGGCGGCGAGGCCTTCGCTGTAGCCGGGGCCGATGAGCTCGTGGTAGGTCTCGGCGAAGTCGACAGCGGGATCTTCGAGCACCAAGCCGGTGACCAGGGTGTTGTCTTCGAGCGAGATGTCGAGGCCGATGTCGGCGTCGCCCTGCACCTCGAACACGCGGGTCTGGCGGTGGTCGAGCTCGGCGTAGAGGTCGACGGTGAGACTGTCCGCAAGGATATGAAGCGGGGCGCCGTCGTCGTCGAAGCCACCGCGAGG
>Ga0315322_10000461_pt1 | contig 30307 bp, 23 predicted proteins | sample M110021515metaG_FD_203461 | JGI IMG/M metagenome (GOLD analysis project Ga0315322, IMG submission 203461) | Ammonia-oxidizing marine archaeal communities from Monterey Bay, California, United States - M1 100m 21515 | ecosystem: Environmental > Aquatic > Marine > Intertidal zone | place: USA...
CCCAAAGGCCATCTGTAGGTTTGGCCAATAAAATGGTAGAATTTATTCCCAGAGTTGATGCACACAAGCGCACCTCTGATTTCATTAGGTCCGCAATTGGACTTAAGTCAACACCGCCGTCTCCGTATTTAGTGTAGAATCCAACGCCAAAATCTTCCACTTTATTACCTGTTCCTGCAACAAGATAATGCATGTTTCCTGCAAAGGCATAAAGAGTGGTCATTCTGATTCTAGCCCGAGAGTTGGCCATACTTAGCTGGTCTCTGATAGATTTTGGAAGACTGCTTTGTAAAGTGTCAAATGTTTCCGTTAAATCTACCTCGAAATCAGCAACATTCTCAAATTTATTTTTTAGCCATTCAATATGAGCCAATGCTCTTTTTTCTTCCGAAATTGCTTGATGAATGGGCATGCTAACAACAGCAGTTGGAAGTCCCGTTTTAGCACATAGTGTTGAGGTTAGGGCCGAATCAATGCCGCCAGAAATTCCGACTACAAAGCCATTGGTTTTGTTTTGTACAGCGTACTCAGTAAGCCACCGCACGATATGATCAATGATCTGAATTGTTTTCATAAAAAATCCCTCAACAAGGTGTCGAGGGATAAAAATACCAATATTGTAATAGTAATCCTATTAGAAAAGTACGCCAACCTTTAAGGAGATGGCAAATGGTTTGAATTGTTGTGGCGTGTACATGGTTATGTCGTCTAACGTTGAAGCACTTAAATCCACTAAATGTTGGGAGGTATTTTTGACTGCATTCAAGAATCCGTAATGGAAGTTTGCAGAAAAGACGAGTGACGTACTACCCGATATGTTGTATTCTGCACCGGCGCCTATGTTGAGGCCCGCTAAGAGAGGCTGCATTTCACTATCAATATTTAAGTCTGTTAAGTCAGGCGTGTTTCCAGTAGTTAGGGGTGTCCCTTCGTCATCTGCTCGTCCTTTTGTTTTAATGGAAACATCAAATCCAAATTGTCCAAAATATTTCATCATTCCAATTTCCTTGGTTTTCATTTTAAGCGTTAGTGGAATTGATACGTAGTTCGCATTGTAATTTCTTTTATCAAGAACAATAAAGTCTGCAGTTGAATCTATATCACTGAATTTTCCTGTAGGTTCAAGAATGTCGTTATCAAGTAAGTAATAACCAATTCCATCTGTCGGATTTTCAAGATACTTTATAGATCCACCCCCAGTAGTAATATTTAACCCTGTAGAAAACCAAATGTTCTCTCCAAGTTTAAAGTCTGTTACAAGGCCAAATCCAAATTTCAGGGGATTTCCATCACTTTCAAATTTTTTCTCTTCAGAAGGTGAGTACCAATTGATTGAGGGTTCAATAGCGAGTCCAAAATGGAACTTTTTATCATCTTGAGCCTGGACGTTTTCACCAAATCCAAGTAGTGTTAAGCAAAATAGTGCAATAAGAGTCTTTTTCATAATTTTGTGTTTAATTGCTGTGCAAATATAAGTAATATTGTTATCAAAAAATGGGCCGTAAATAACTTGTTATGTATTCAACTCTAAATCATCTTGCTAGGACTATTTCATTACTAATAATTTGGTTGATTTTGGGGCAGTGTTCTACTGATAGGTTAGACATTTCTATTGAAAATAATTACGTTGATATTTCTGTAATGAGGATGGATCAAGATTGGCCGGTTAGCTTTGCGTCTGGTAATGCTGCTCAATCTCTCAGTGAAGATCTTCTACGCAAATACGGTTTGCTATATGAATTGTTTATTCAAAAGATGATACAGGAAGGTTCAGTTCACGATCCAATGTTAGGAGATAACTTATACAGTAGACTCAAAAGCGATGCGCTGATGAAGGAGGTTGTTCCTGAACTTCATCATAGATTTAGTGATTTTTCTTCGCACAAAAAAGAGCTGGATCAGGCCATGAATTATTATCGTTATTATTTTCCAGATAGCTTGCTGCCGAATAAATACGTTACATTCTTTTCTTATTTCAATGCTCAAGCAATGGTAATTAACAATGATTTATGTATTGGATTAGATATGTATCTTGGATCAAACCACCCAAGTGTGGAAAAATTACCAGTTCTTGATTTTCCACAGTTTTTTAAGAATAAAATGGAAGAAAAATATTTAGTTGCAAACGCTGTAAAGGCGTGGTTATTGGAAAAATTGTATCAATGCAGTGGGAATGAATTCCTGGATAAGATTGTCGCTGCAGGAAAAATCATGTATTTAATGGATGCAATTATGCCGAAGGTAGCTCCTGAAATCAAAATGTCTTATTCAAACGAAGAGCTAAATTGGGCAAAATTGAACGAGGACAATGTTTGGCAACAATTAATTGAGCAGGACGCACTTTATAGTAAGGACGACAGGTTGGAAGTGAATTGGATTAGTGATGGTCCATTTACAAAAGGATTGCCCAGTGACTCACCATCCAGAATGGGAATTTGGATGGGCTGGCAGATGGTTAAAGACTTTATGAATGCGAATCCCGAGGTTTCATTAGGTGAGTTAGTAATTGAACCAAATTCAAAAAGAATTTTAAAATATTATGATCCAAAAGAGTGATAAGATGATAAAAGAGTCAGAAGTAAAAATTAAGGTTGTATTGGATGAGAATCAAGTGCCTCAAGATATTGAATGGATAGCGACGGATACTGAAAATGAAGAGTTAAGAAAGTCAAAAGCCATGATAATGGCGATGTGGGATAAGCAGGAAGAAACAACCTTAAGGATGGATTTATGGACTACTGAAATGACTATTGATGACATGAAAAAGTTTTACCATCAGTGCTTTACTTCAATGGCAGATAGTTTTGAAAGAGCAACAAGTGAAGATGGAATGGCTGATGCAATCCGTGATTTTGCTGATTTTTTTGGTGAAAAATTGGGAATACTCCCTTCTTCGGGTCGTTTTGACAAATAAGAAGAGTTAAAACACTTCGTTTGTCTCCGCAATGAATTTAAGCACTTCATTCCTGCCTGATTTGTCAACTGCTGAAGTACAGAAATAGGTAGGCATAAATTCCCAATTAGTTAGCATTTCCTTTTCGTAGGCTTCAATTTGTGAACGGATGTTTTTGCTCGCTTTTTTGTCTGTTTTTGTAAAGACAATAACAAATGGAATTTCCTTTGTTCCCAGCCATTCCATAAATTCTAAGTCAATTTTTTGAGCGGGTATTCTAGAATCAACCAATACAAAAACACCCATTAAATTTGCTCTGTTTTTCAAGTACTGATAAGTAAATCCTTGCCATTTGTTTCTATCTTTTTTTGAAACTTTAGCGTAGCCATATCCGGGCAAGTCCACCAGATACCACTCTTCGTTAATCAGAAAATGGTTGATGAGCTGGGTTTTGCCAGGTGTTCCCGAAATCTTGGCTAATTTATTGCGATCACAAAGCATATTAATTAAGGAGCTTTTACCAACATTGGAACGACCAATAAATGCGTATTCTGGTTTTTCAGGTGGGGGTAGTTTATCAAAATCAGTATTGCTAACTATGAAAGAAGCTGAATTAATGTCCATACTGCAAAAGTAACGGAAGGAAGTTAGGATGGCTTAATTCTCTTAACTTTTTCAGTTATACAGCCAAATGCCTTGCTGATTTTTCTGGGTAAACATCGGCAATGGTAATGAGAATGCCCGATTCTTCCACATCGCCAAAGTCTTCATTTACACAGGTGCCAAAAGTTTTCATTGTGGCAGATAAGGACATGTATTGATTGATTAATGGCGGTATCGATTCGTTTCTGGCTTTTGCAAATCTCGAAAGAACTTTATACGCTTCTTTATATTCTGCGTCTTTGATTAGCTTTATGAATTTAGCATTATTCTTATTAAATACTAATGGGGTTTTAGGAATAACTAAGCCGTCTTTGTCGGGAAAAAAATGATTCATAAAAGAAAGTAAAGCATTTCGTGCTTCTTTGTCATAGGTAGGATACATGGTTACTTTTCCGTAAAAGTGCTGAATGTGTTTGTGTGTAATCACAAGTGCACCAAGCCCATCCCATAAATTGTCTAAAGCGAAAAGCCCTTTTCTTGGATTTTGTGTGGGTTGATAGGCTGGTTGTACCCATGATCTGCCTAATTCTATGGTGTACGGGAGGTACTCCCTAGTAAATTGTTCTGAAAAATTAAAGTAATGAGCGGTAGAAAGGTATTTTTTATATAATTCATTCTTGGCAACTTTGGCACAGTCAATGAACCGATACCCACTAACTATTTCTTCATCTTCAGGTGAATAAACAATTAATTGATCGTAGCAAATATCAGCAGTATCACCATCATCAATGTCCATAGATTTGCCTGTGCCACCACCAGATAATGCAAATGTAATTTCGCGGAGCCTACCGATTTCACGCATGACATTGGGAGAGTTGTGATGATTAACGATGTAAATGTCGTTTTCAAGCTTGTTTGTTTTTCTGATCCAACGTTCAGCAGTCAGCTCTTTTTTAATAGCTGATTTATCCACAGGAGGAATGATATAACTTAAGTCTATCGCCATCAATTTTTTTCTTTATCCTTTAAAAGGTAAACCTGTTTTTTTACCCATTGTGCCCATTCAATGTCTTTTTTTGATTGATTGAAATGGCTTGCTGGTATAGGTTCCCCATAGGTAATACGTATGGTAGTATTTTTTTGTTTATATAATTCATCCGCTAAGTAGAGCATCTCAATGTTCATCTTTATACCCAGCTTAGTTCGGAAGTTGGCTAAATTGTAAAAGAACTTACTTAGTTCACCATCCAAATGGACTGGAACTACAGTCTTGTTGTATTTTTTTGCTCTAGAAATAAAAGTTTTTTTCCATTCCAAATCTTCTACTTTTTTATTGATTCTTCTACTCACAAGTCCAGCAGGAAAAATAAAAATAGCTTTGTTTGATGAGAATAATTCTTCAAGTGCATGCAGCGAATCTTTCGAGTTGGCTCCGTGTTTATTAATGCCGGCAAAAATGCCCCTTAGATTTTTTAGACTAAGTAGAATGTCATTAACAATAAATTTAACGTCTTGCCTGTAATTGCCAATAGAATGAATAATGGATAATGCGTCCATTCCACCTAAAGGGTGGTTTACCACGAAAATGGCTCCGCCTTCTAAAGGGATGTTTTCGACGCCTGAGCTAATTACGTTTATCTCGAACCTGTCGATAATGTTATTACAAAAGTCATAGTCCTGAAGGTGCTTGTTTTCTGCTAAAGTTCGATTGATTTCGTCTTGATGCAGTTTTCGTTTTAGGTAGTTAATTAGGAACCGAGGAGTCCATTTAAGTGCCTTTGGGTTTTTTTCTCCTATAAGACGTTCAACATCTATAAACTTTTTATTCTCTTCTTCTTGCATGCTTCATCACTGGTGTTCGAATGATACAATAAATTAACTCGGCAAGAATTTATTTAAATACTGGTGCCGGCCAATATGCTATTAATTCATTTTCTATAAGAAATCCTCCAAAAGTGATATAATTTCTTTCAGAACCAACAATTTATCGAATATAAATTTATCAAAAAATGAAGGGCAGATTTAAGATATAGTTGTAGTTATTTAACATTTAGGTGTGGATTGTGATTTTATTTTTATCCCACAATTAATTTGTAGTGTTGAAAACGTCTAAAGCCCTTTGTTTAAGGGCTTTTTGGATATTTGTGAAACTTGTTTTATACTTGTTTCGTTCAAAGTTATCCACAAAGTGGTATAAAGTGGTATTTTGTGGGAAAATTTTAGATATTTTTACAGTTAACAAAGTTCACGCGATATAATGACAGGATTCATTGGGGAATATAATTGCAAACTTGATGCTAAAGGGAGGCTGAGTCTTCCTGTTGGTTTGAGGAAGCAGCTTGACCCAGTAGATCAAGAGCAATTTGTTGTTAATCGCGGGCTAAGTGGCAACCTGAATCTATTTCCTTTAAGTGAATGGACTAGGGTGATGGACAAACTCAGGCAGTTGAACCGGTTTAACTCGAAAAATTTAAAATTTGTTCGAATGTTTCAGCAAGGGGCTATGCAGGTGGCGATCGATTCTAACGGTCGCATCCTCATTCCGAAAAGCCTTTTGCAGCACGCTGGTGTTTCTAGAGAGATTGTTCTGTCAGCCAATATTGATCAATTTGAGATATGGGATAAAGTAACCTATGACAATTTGATGAATGAAAATTGGGATGAATTCGCAGGTTTAGCGGAGGAAGTGATGGGGAATCTTGACAGTAATGACAAGTAGTCAGAGCTATCATATACCAGTTCTTTTACATGATGCAGTAGATGGTTTGAAAATTAATCCAAAAGGGATTTATGTTGATGCGACATTCGGTGGGGGTGGTCATTCGCAAGAAATATTGGGGAAAATTGATTCAGGAAGACTAATTGGTTTTGATCAGGATCCTGATGCGCGGAAAAACATACCTGCCACGGATAAATTCACATTTGTTCCGCAAAACTTTCGGTATTTGAAGAATTGCCTGAGACTGGAAGGGGTAATTCCTGTAGATGGTGTTCTTGCTGATTTGGGGGTTTCTTCATGGCAATTTGATCAGGAAGACAGAGGGTTTTCATTTCGTTTCGATGGCCCATTAGATATGAGAATGTCGCAGGCCGGAAGTTTGACAGCGGCTAAAATTGTTAATGAATACGATGTTGAGCTCTTAGCAAAACTATTTCGAGAATATGGAGAAATAAAAGAGGCTTATTCATTAGCGAAAAGAATTGAGGAGATGAGATTGGAGAAAAACTTTGAGCTAATAGCTGATTTGAATGACTTGCTAGAAAAGATGAATCACAATGGTAAAAAAGCTCAATTCAAAGCTAAAGTATTTCAAGCGCTAAGAATTGAGGTGAATGAAGAAATTCAAGTGATCAAGGAGATGTTAGAGGCAACCGTAGATGTGTTGAAGCCAGGTGGGAGATTGGTAGTTATATCTTATCACTCTTTGGAGGATAGGCTGGTTAAGAATTTTATTAAGAAAGGGAAGTTTGTGGGTGATTTGGAGAAAGATTTTTACGGTAATCCAATCAAGCCTTTTAAGGAAATCACACGAAAACCGATGCTGCCATCACAAGAAGAAATAACGGCTAATCCTAGGGCTAGAAGTGCCAAATTAAGGATTGCTGAAAAGGCTTAAAGAAATACAAGTGAATAAATGAGTATTTGGAAACGATTGAAAAATAGAAAAGAAAGTAAGCATGGTAAGTCAAAAGGCTGGTCATTTTCTTTTGGTAGGTCAGTAAAAGATCTGGTATCTGGAGATTTTTTGAGTAAGGGTTTGGTTGAGCGAAACATTCCATTCTTGGGATTTCTAACCGTTTTAATGCTGGTCTATATTGGGTACCAGTATTATGTAGATAACAACATTCGAAGTCAAGCTACTTTGGATAAGGAACATGCAGAATTGTATTCCAAATTACAATCGCTCACAGAAGAGTTTAATAGTTACAGTCTTCAGACTACAGTTGCAGAAGGGACTGCGGAAATTGGCATGTTTGAATCTGTGGATCCACCAACAGCAATACCCTATCAGAAAGGACAAAATACAAATTGAGCAAGGATAAGGAAATATTGGTTAGAATATATGTAGTGTATTTTTTGATGATGCTTTTTGGAATAGGCATAGTTGCCAAGTTGTTGCACGTTCAATTCGCAAATGGAAATGACTTAAGATCAGAGGCGGATCAGTTGATTTATGATATGCGCATCATTGAAGCACCAAAAGGCAATATTTATGCTGCTGATGAACAAAAGTTAGCACTTGCAATTTCGGTTCCAAGGTATAATGTAGCTATAGATCCATATTGCATTAGGCAGTCATTATGGGATCAAGGAATTGATTCTCTTTCGAAGTGTCTTTCAACTCTTTTTGAAAACAAAACTCCTGCTGAATGGAAGGCAAAATTATCACAAAAAAGAATTGATTCGGTTCAGTATGTATTAATCAAAAACAAAGTCAATTATTCCAATTTGCAGAAGCTAAAGCAGTTTCCAATTTTGCGTAAAGGAAAATTTAAAGGAGGATTAATTGTTGTGCCCGTTAGTGAGCGTGTGCTTCCGTACAAGCAGTTGGCTAAAAGAACAATTGGTTATGTCCGGGTCAATGCAAATGATTCGAACTATGTTGGACTAGAGGGAGCATATAGGGATGATTTGCAAGGAAGAGACGGTCAAATGTTGATGAAAAAAATCGCTGGCAATCAGTGGAAGCCAGTTCAAGACGAATTTTCGGTTGACCCGATAAATGGGCATGACATATATACTACCATAGATATCAATATTCAAGATGTTGCCGAGTCAGCTTTGAAAAAACAATTAGAGTTGCAGCAGGCTGCTCGGGGATGTGCAATTCTTATGGAGGTTGAAACGGGGCATATTAAGGCGATTGCGAATTTGGAAAGAGCTGGAGATAGTAGCTATTATGAAATGTTTAACATGTCGGTCGGTAGAAGGTCTGAACCGGGGTCAACATTCAAGTTGGCTTCGCTGATGGTTGCATTAGACGATGGTAAAGTTCGTGTTACAGATTCGGTAAACGCTAATGGAAAATACGTGTATTTCCCAGGTACAGAATATGAAAGTGTATTAAGGGATTCTAAATACGATGGATATGGAAAAATTACTTTGAAGCGAGCCTTTGAAGTTTCGTCCAATGTAATCTCAAGAGTAATACACGATAGTTATAGCGCAAATCCACAGGAGTTCATTGATGGGTTAAAGAGGATGGGTTTGCAAGATAGATTAGGTGTGGAAATATCAGGGGAAAGAAGCCCGCTGATAAAAAACGCAAATCAAAAAGATTTTTCAGGAATAACATTGCCTTGGATGGCCATCGGTTATGAATTAGAACAGACGCCCTTGCAGACCTTGACCTTTTATAATGCAGTAGCGAATAATGGTGTTATGGTTAAGCCTCAATTTGTGCGGGAAATAAGAGAAGGGGATCGGTTAATTAGAAGAATAGACAAGCATGTTCTTAACAAACAAATTTGCAAGCCAGCAACGTTGGCGTCTGTTCAGGCAATGCTAAAGGGTGTTGTGCAGAATGGTACAGCACAGAAAATAAAGCCAAGGGGGTTTGATATTGCTGGCAAAACAGGTACTGTTCAGTTGATAGATGATAACGGTGCTTATTCAGATAAGCACCAGGCGTCATTCTGTGGTTATTTCCCTGCAGATAAGCCAAAGTATTCTTGCATTGTTCTTATACAGGGGCCTACTAGAGATATCTACGGCTCGGTAGTGTCTGGTACTGTATTTAAAGAAATAGCAGATAAAGTGTATGCGAATACCATCGAGATTAATCAAAAATCTAAAAGCCACGTTGTTGAAGATCTAAGAGCGCCAAGATCAAAGTATGGAAGTAAATCCGAGTTGGTAAAAGTGCTGAAGGATCTTGATGTTGATGTAAAAAATGATGCTAATGAATCTGATTATGTGGTAACGAGATCTGAAAGTGATGGCTTGAAAATAGAAAATAGAAAAGTTAAGAAAGGATTGGTGCCGAATGTGGTTGGAATGGGATTGGTAGATGCGTTGAATTTGCTGGAAGGTTCGGGATTATATGTAAGGATTAAAGGTAGTGGTACGGTTTCGGCACAGTCTCAGAAAGGTGGCGCAAAATTAGTAAAGGGAACAACAATAACAATTCAATTGATTTAATGAGATTGCTTAAGGACATAATATATGGTGTGAGAATTGAGAATGTTATTGGCTCTACAAACATTGCTGTTGAAGGAATCGATTACGACTCCCGTAAAGTGGTAAAATTTGGGCTATTTGTTGCTATTCCTGGAACTCAGGTTGATGGTCATGAATTTATTTCTACCGCAATCTCAAGTGGAGCCGTTTCTATTATTTGCGAAAAATTACCTCAAGAACGGGTAGAGGATGTAACCTATATTTTAGTAAAAAGTGCCTCCAAAGCATTAGGAATCATAGCTTCGAATTTTTACAATAACCCATCACATCAGATCAAGTTAATTGGGGTAACGGGTACGAATGGTAAAACAACTACAGTCACCTTAATGTACAACCTCTATCGACTGATGGGGTTCAAGGTGGGTCTGTTGTCAACGGTTGTCAACAAAATCCACAGCGAAGTGCTTGATTCTACCCACACGACACCCAATGCATTGGAGCTAAATAAGCTATTAAGTGAAATGGTAGAAAAGGGCTGTACCATGTGTTTTATGGAGGTTTCTAGCCACGCAGTTGCTCAAAGTAGAATCGAAGGACTCCGCTTCGCTGGAGGTGTTTTTACAAATATTACAAGAGAGCATTTGGATTACCATGGAACGTTTGACAATTACATCATAGCGAAAAAAGAGTTTTTCGATTCATTATCAACTGAGGCTTTTGCGCTTGTTAATAATGATCAGTCGCAATCGGAGACCATGGTTCAAGATACACCGGCTAAGGTTTTTACTTATGGAATTAATTCTGTCGCTGACTATAAGGTGAAAATTCTTGAAAATCATTTTAATGGTTTGCATTTGAATATCGATGGTCAAGAGCTTTATTCAAAATTGATTGGTCGGTTTAATGCCTATAATATTCTTGCAGCGTATAGTACGGCTGTTTTGTTAGGACATGACAAAATTGATGTGCTTACAACTATCTCAAACTTAAATTCGGTTCAAGGTCGATTTGAATACCTGAAATCTGAAAAAGGAGTGGTGGGTATTGTGGATTATGCTCATACCCCAGACGCCTTAGAGAATGTGCTAAAAACCATTAAAGACATTCGTACGGGGAGTGAAATGGTAATAACCGTAGTTGGTTGTGGAGGTGATCGAGATAGAGGGAAAAGACCGTTAATGGGGAAAATAGCCTGTCAATTCTCAGATCAGGTCATATTCACTTCTGATAACCCTCGTACTGAAGACCCCAATTTTATAATAGAAGAAATGCAAAAAGGGGTAGAACCTATTGATTATAAAAAAACGGTTGCAATACCAAGTAGAAAGGAGGCCATTAAGATGGCTGTATCAATTGCACATGCTGGAGACATCTTATTAATTGCAGGCAAAGGACATGAAAATTATCAAATAGTTGGTGATCAAACATTGCCTTTTGATGACATGCAAGTATTGAACGAAACACTTAAAGTATTAGATAAATAATGTTTTATCACTTATTCACATATTTACAAGAACAAGGTTATGATTTTCCTGGAATCGGCCTTTTCGATTACATTTCCTTTAGGTCAGCAATAGCTATTGTTACCTCATTGTTGATTTCTATGGTTTTTGGCAAAAGACTCATTCGACTCTTACATAGAAAACAAGTTGGAGAATTAGTTAGGGATTTAGGTTTAGAAGGTCAAAAGGAAAAAGAGGGAACCCCTACAATGGGTGGACTAATCATACTTGGGGCAATCATAATCCCTACGCTTTTATTTGCAAAAATTGACAATATCTATACCATTACCATGTTGCTGGCAACGGTGTGGTTAGGCCTGATAGGATTTTTAGATGATTACATAAAAGTTTTTAGAAAGAATAAAAAAGGTCTTGCAGGAAAATTTAAAATAGTCGGCCAGATTGGTGTAGGTATTATTGTAGGCTCCTTACTCTATTTTCACTCAGACGTAACCATAAAGGAAAGAATCCAGCCCAGTCAATTTGATACGGAAATTGCTTCTGTTCATTCAGGTACACCTATAAGCGGAGAGAGCACAGTTAGGTATGGAGAAGAGGTTAAATCTAGAAGTACAACTATCCCATTCATTAAGAATAACGAGTTTAATTATGAGTGGTTGCTGCCGAAAAGTCTCAAGGACTATACATGGATTGTCTTCATTCTAATGACCATTATCATTGTTACAGCAGTTTCTAATGGGGCTAATATGACCGATGGATTAGATGGTCTTGCTACGGGTACATCTGCGATTATTGGAATTACACTTGCCATATTTGCCTATGTTTCTGGTAATGCCATATTCGCAGATTACCTAAATATCATGTATATCCCGAATTCAGGAGAATTGGTGATTTTCATCTCCTCTTTTATTGGGGCCTGCGTGGGGTTTTTGTGGTACAACTCTTATCCTGCTAAAGTATTTATGGGTGACACGGGATCACTTGCCATAGGCGGAATCATCGCCACGTTTGCAATCGCCATTCGCAAAGAATTAATTATACCCATTTTTTGCGGGATTTTCTTGATTGAAAATCTATCAGTTATGATACAGGTTGCCTATTTCAAGTACACCAAAAAACGATCGCCTACTGGAGAAGGAAAGCGAGTTTTTAGGATGGCTCCATTACATCATCATTATCAGAAAAAAGGAATGCACGAAGCAAAGATTGTTGCCAGGTTTTGGATCATCGGAGTTCTGTTGGCGATTCTTTCGATAGTGACATTGAAATTAAGATAATTCCCGAAATGTCGGGATGCAAATGAACGAAGTAATAAAAATAGTAGTCCTCGGTGGAGGCGAGAGTGGGGTTGGCGCTGCTGTTTTAGCAAAGAAAAAAGGATTTGAAGTGTTTCTTTCTGATTATGGAGAGATTGCTGAAAAATACCGAAATGTTCTTTCACATAATGAAATTGATTGGGAGGAGAATCAGCACAGTGAGTCAAAAATTTTTGACGCTAATGAAGTTGTTAAAAGTCCTGGAATCTCAGATAAAGTTCCGCTTGTTCAGAAACTAAAAGTTGCCAAGATACCGGTGATTTCTGAAATTGAGTTTGCTGGGAGGTTTACCGATGCTTGTATGATTTGTATAACAGGCAGTAATGGCAAAACAACCACAGCTCAGCTCATTTATCACATTCTTAAAAAAGCAAAGTTTAATGTTGGCATTGCCGGAAATGTTGGTAAAAGTTTAGCACTTCAGGTAGCCAATAATAACTATGATTATTATGTCGTTGAGCTGAGTAGCTTTCAGTTGGATGGAATGATTGAATTTAAAGCGAACATAGCCATCCTGCTTAACATCACTCCCGATCATTTGGACAGGTATGAAAATGAGATGCAGCAATATGTAGACTCTAAATTCAGAATCATCCAAAATCAAACAGAGAAGGATCATTTCATTTTTTGGAATGATGATCCAGTTATTTCAAAAGAATTAAGAAAGAAGCAAATAAAAGGAAAACAACTTCCTTTTTCAAGCCAGAGTAAGGTAGAAGAAGGAGCATATATAGAAAACGAACAAGTAGTAATAAACCTAAACAACAACAAAATAACTATGTCAATACACGATTTAGCACTGCAAGGCAAACACAATGCCCAAAATTCAATGGCAGGTGGAATTGCCGCTCGAGTATTGGAAATCAGAAAGGAGATTATCCGAGAAAGCCTTTCTGATTTTCAAAATGTTGAGCACCGACTGGAATTCGTTGCGCGAGTTCATGGAATAGAGTTCATTAATGACTCAAAAGCCACCAATGTAAATTCTACCTGGTACGCTCTGGAAAGCATGAGCAAACCTGTGGTATGGATTGTTGGGGGAGTGGATAAAGGGAACGATTACGAGCTCTTAAATCCATTAGTCAATGAAAAGGTAAAAGCCATCATCTGCCTTGGAAAAGACAATTCTAAAATAGTAGAAGCATTTACCGGAAAAGTAGAAAATATTGTTGAAGCGAAATCGGCAATGGAAGCAGTTGGATTAAGTTACCAATTTGCAACAAAAGGTGAGATTGTTTTGCTTTCTCCTGCTTGTGCAAGTTTTGACCTTTTTGATGATTTTGAGGATAGAGGCAACAAATTTAAATCGGCGGTCAAAGCGCTTTAAAATTAAGAGTATGAAAGAGAAAACTAAAGTAATTGCGTTAAAGAATCAGCTCATTGAAGCGAGAAACAAGAGTATGTCAAAATTTGGTGATATAGCTCATCGCTTGGAATCATGCGAGCAAATTGATGGTGTTGATTACATCAATGATTCTAAGGCAACGGATCTTGATTCGACCTATTATTCTTTGGAGCAAATGAACAAGCCGGTGATTTGGATTGTCGGCTCAACAGATGTAGAAAATGAGTATTCAATTTTTGAAAAACTGGTAAAATTTAAAGTAAAAACAATCATTTGCTTTGGTAGACCAGAGACAAGGATTAAATACTCTTTTGCCAATCTTGTAGATATATTTTCTCATAAAGATTCTCTTCACGAGGCAGTTGATTTTGCATCTGAAATATCTAAGAATGGTGATGCAGTGCTATTTTCACCAGCATGCTCAAGTTATGACCTCTTTGAAGATTATAGAGATAGAGGCAATCAATTTAAATTAGAAGTAGCCAAGTTGAAGAATGCTTAATGTTGTTTTAAAATATTTAAAAGGTGATCGGGTGATCTGGATGATCGTGATCCTGCTATCTCTTTTTTCCATTGTGATGGCTTACAGTGCAAGCTCGAACATGGCATATCGTCTTAAGGGCGGAGATGCAACTTCTTTTTTAATTAAACATGCCGTCATACTATTGTTAGGTTTTAGTGTGATGATCTATGTGCATAATATTAAATACAATTTCTTATCTAGAATTTCTCAACTGGGTATATGGGTTGCGGGTCTATTACTGTTTTTAACGCTCATTTTTGGTGTTAACAAAGGAAATGCATCGCGATGGATAATGGGTTTCCAACCTTCTGATTTGGCAAAGATTGTACTGATTATTTATGTAGCCAGGATATTGGCTATCAAAAAGGATGACATTAAAACTTTTAAAGGCCTGATGCCTGCTTTAATTCCTATTGGTGCGATATGCGCTTTGATTTTACCAGCTGATTTTTCTACTGCTGCTCTTTTGTTTGTGAGTTGTCTTGTGCTATTGCATGTGGGTGGGGCGAAATTAAAGCATTTGGGCGCTGTTGTAGGAATTTGTTTAGCAGCCTTCTCTTTAATGTTACTGATAAATGTGGTGGTACCTGGCATGTTACCTCGGGCTGATACTTGGAGTGAGCGTGTGGTTGATTTTTTTACCGGGTCATCTGAAGACAATTATCAATCAACCCAAGCGCAAATGGGTATCGTAAATGGTGGAATAATCAATTTTCAGCCGGGTGGTGGATCCATCAAAAATGATATGTTTTCAGCACAATCGGATTTTGTTTATTCCACTATTGTAGAAGAATTTGGTGCTATTCTAGGTGGAATGGGTCTTGTTATGCTCTATCTAATTTTATTTTATAGATGCTTAAAACTAACGGCTCAGGCGTCGAATAAATTTGGGGCATATGTTGCGTTTGGATTGAGTTTTACTTTAGTGCTTCAGGCAATGGTCAATATGGGTGTAGGGTCAACATTATTGCCCGTTACTGGTCAGCCTTTACCCTTAGTTAGCATGGGAGGGACTTCAATTATTTTGACGTGTATTTCAATTGGAATAATATTAAGTATTAGTCGATCTGTTGAAAAGTCGGAAGGAGGTAAATATGCCTGAATTGCGCGTTATCGTTAGCGGTGGTGGAACTGGTGGTCATATTTTTCCTGCAATTGCAATAGCCGACTCAATAAAATCCGCCTATCCAAATGCTGTCATTTTATTTGTAGGTGCTAATGGTAAAATGGAAATGGAAAAAGTTCCGGCTGCAGGTTACGAAATTAAAGGGTTAAATATTGTTGGTTTACAAAGAAGGTTAACTCTCAAAAATCTGTCTTTTCCTTTTAAGCTTTTGGCAAGTTTGCGAGTCGCAAAAGGCATCGTTAAGGACTTTAGTCCAGATGTGGCTGTTGGAGTTGGTGGTTACGCAAGCGGACCATTGTTGAAAGTTGCCGGGCGATTAGGAATTGCTACAATACTTCAGGAACAAAACTCATATCCAGGACTGACAAATAAATTATTGGCGAAAAAGGCTAAGAAAATTTGTGTCGCTTACGATAATATGGATCGATTTTTCCCGAAAAATAAAATCGTTTTTACAGGAAATCCAGTGAGAGAGAATGTGGTAAATATTGAAGGGAAGCGTGAAAGTGGATTGGCTGAATTTGGTTTAGATCCTGCTAAAAAAACACTTCTTGTTCTGGGTGGTAGCCTCGGAGCCAGAACAATAAACACAGCTGTCAAAGCTTCATTGCCCTTATTTGAACAAGAGAATTTACAAGTATTATGGCAGACAGGTAAAACGTATTCAAAGGAAATGTTAGCTGCTACAAGTGATTTTGGGTACGACGGTATCCACCTTAGAGCGTTCATAACTAGTATGGATTTAGCGTATTCTGTTGCGGATTGTATCGTATCTAGAGCAGGAGCCATTTCTATTTCTGAATTATGCCTTATAAATAAACCTGTGATTTTGGTGCCTTCACCCAATGTTGCTGAAGATCATCAAACAAAAAACGCAATGGCATTGGTCAATAAAAAAGCAGCCATATTAATTAAAGATACAGATGCCGTAGAGCAGCTAGGATCAGAAGTGGTTAAACTTTTTAAAGATGACGCATATCAATTAGAACTAGCAAAAAACATTGCCCAATTAGGGAAGCGGAAAGCTGCTGATGCCATAAGAAAAGAAATAGTAGAACTGAGCAATAAAAAGTGATTTTTAATAAAATAAATAAAGTGTATTTGATTGGTGTTGGCGGCATCGGTATGAGTGCGTTGGCGCGGTATTTCCTAAGTCAAGGAAAGCTGGTGGAGGGATATGACAGGTGTTCAACGCCGCTTACCGATACATTGATTAGTGAAGGGATTAAAATTCATTTTGATGATGACAGCAGACAAATGCCACTATGGGTGAAAGAAAAAATGGATGAAGTTCTTGTAATCTATACTCCAGCTATACCAGCAGGCAACCGTGTTCTTGGTTTGGTAAGAAATTTAGGTTTTAAGGTTTACAAGCGTTCCGAGGTGTTGGGATTAATTACCAAAGAGTCGTATACCATCGCGATTGCTGGCACACATGGAAAAACAACTACGGCATCCATTTTAGCTCATATCTTAACGGAAACGGGCTATGGCTGTAATGCGTTTCTTGGTGGTATTGCGGCTAATTACAATTCCAATGTTGTTTTTGATTCTGATTCTAAAACAGTTGTAGTAGAAGCGGATGAGTACGACCGATCTTTTTTAGAGCTATATCCTGACATTGCAATTGTTACGTCGATGGACGCTGATCATTTGGACATATATGGTGAAAAGGAACAACTTGATAAGTCTTTCCATCTTTTTGTTTCTCAAATAAAGAGTAGCGGTAAATTGATTCGGAGAATCGGACTTAATTTAAAAGGTGGCATAACTTATTCCGTTAGTGAAGAAGCAAACTATCGAGCAACGGAAATAAGAGTTGAAAATGGAGCTTTCCTTTTCAACTTGCGGCACCCCAATGGTATTTTGTCTGATGTTGAAGTCGGTCTGCCAGGGATTCATAATATTGAAAATGCTATTGCGGCATTTGCCGTGGCCTCAGAGCTAGGAATCGCTAGTGATAAAATAATTTTAGCACTTGCTTCCTTTAAGGGGGTTAAAAGGCGTTTCGAATACCACATTAAATCTAATGAATTAGTATACATAGATGATTATGCGCACCACCCCGAAGAACTTAAAGCATGTATACGCAGCGTTCGAGAATTGTATCCCGACAGAAAAATAACAGGAATATTTCAACCTCATTTGTATTCTAGAACTCGAGATTTTGCAGATGCCTTTGCGGAGAGCTTATCCGAGTTAAATGAAGTAATCCTTTTGGAAATTTATCCTGCAAGAGAATTACCCATTGAAGGAGTCTCTTCTGCCATGTTATTAGAGAAGATTTCAATTTCAAAAAAATCATTATTGCAAAAGAAAGAAGTTGTAGAGGATTTGAAAGATCGAAAACTCGAAGTTCTTTTAACATTAGGCGCTGGCGACATTGATCAATTAATAGAGCCCATTAAACACCAATTAGCTGAAAGTACTTTATGAAAAAGCTGTTGAAAATAGGAAGTTGGGTATTGTTTGTAGCATCTACATTCGTTGTGCTTGGATTTGCAAAATCCAGACACAGTAAAATACCATGCGAAATACCTAAGATTATTATTCACCATGACACTGGATTTGACTTTGTGAGTAGTGAAATGGTGCTCGAGCAGCTGCGTAATATTGGATATAATTTTCAGAGCAATCAATTGTGTGAAGTTGATTTAAGAAGTATTGAAGAGAAAATTGTAAAAGTTCCTGGTGTAGCAAAAGTAGAGGCTTACGTATTTTTAAATGGTGAATTGATTATCGACATTACTCAAAGAAGGCCAATAGTCAGAATAATTAACGCCAGTGGTACAAGCTTTTACATGGATGATAACGGCAATTCCATGCCACTTTCTAAGTATTGTTTTGCCAAGGTGCCTGTAATAACCGGGTATTTTGAAGAATCAGTTAATTGCAGTGTTTTGCAATTTGATAGTAAGCGGAAAAAAGAGTCTTTACTGGATGAAATGTACTCCGTTGCGTCATGCATTGATGAAAATGAGTTTTGGCAAAATCAACTTGTACAGATGTACATCAATCGGAACCTCGAACTTGAAATGATCCCAAGAGTAGGTGACCAACGAATTCTTTTTGGCGAGATGAATAATGTCAATGACAAGTTTAAGAAGTTAGAAATTTTTTATAAACAGGGAATAAAAGCTGAAAGGTTAAATCTATACGATACGCTTTCAATTAAATACAAAGATCAAATAGTTTGCTCAAAAAAATAATAAATATGGATGCACCAGAAATTGTAGTCGGTTTAGACATTGGAACAACAAAAATAGCTTGCTTGGTAGGTAGAAGAACGGAGCATGGAAAAATTGAAATTCTTGGTATGGGGAAGTCGGAGTCCGTCGGCGTAACGCGCGGAGTTGTTTCTAATATTGAGAAAACGGTTCAATCAATACGGTCAGCAGTTGAAGAAGCTGAAATACGTTCCGGAGTTGATATCAATATTGTTAATGTTGGTATTGCAGGCCAGCATATCAAAAGCCTTCAGCACCGTGGAATGATTACACGTGATAGTATAGAAGATGAAATTGATCGAAGTGATGTAGATCAATTAATTGAAGATATGTACAAGTTGGTCATGATGCCGGGTGAAGACATTATTCACGTCTTGCCACAAGACTATATTGTAGATAGAGAGCCAAGTATTAAAGATCCAATAGGAATGTCAGGTATTCAGTTGGAAGGTAATTTTCATATTATTACGGGGCAAATTGCGGCTGCCAAGAATATCTATAAATGCATCAATCGAGCCGGTTTGGAAGTAGCAGATTTAATTCTTGAGCCATTGGCATCTTCGTCATCAGTTCTAAGTGAAGAAGAGAAAGAAGCTGGGGTGGTATTAGTGGATATTGGTGGTGGAACAACGGATATTGCCATATTTCAAGATGGAATAATTCGACATACAGCTGTTATTCCATTTGGCGGTAATATTATTACTGAAGATATAAAAGAAGGATGCACCATTATGCATCGTCAAGCTGAGCTTTTAAAAGTAAAATTTGGAACAGCCTTTCCATTGAATAAAAATGAGAATGAAATTGTATGCATTCCAGGTCTTCGTGGTCGTGATCCAAAAGAAATTACAGTTAAGAACTTGTCCAGCATTATTAATGCAAGAATGTCAGAAATTATTGAGCACGTTTATTATGAAATTAAGAACTCAGGATTTGAAAAGAGGCTGATTGGCGGGGTTGTGGTAACCGGTGGAGGTTCTCAGCTGAAGCACATTACACAACTCTTTGAATATGTAACCGGAATGGATGCTCGAATAGGTTATCCGAATGAGCATTTGAGTAGTAATACAAACTTATCGGTCACCTCACCTTTATTTGCAACAGGTGTTGGCTTGGTAATTCAAGGATTTGAAAAGTACGATGCACTGGTGATTAAAGAACAAGTTGCTCGTAATCATACCACAAAGACAAAAGGAAACTTCTTTGATAAGATTAGAAACTTCTTTGATGAAAATGTGGAATGAAAATAAAATAATAAAGCAAACAACAACAACAAAATAATTCGCTATGATGAAGTTTAACATGCCAAAAGACCAATCGTCGATAATCAAGGTGATTGGCGTAGGTGGTGGCGGTAGTAATGCTGTTAACCACATGTATAACCAAGGTATTAAGGGGGTTGATTTTATAGTCTGTAATACTGATGCTCAAGCGTTAGATATTAGCCCAGTACCTGTAAAAATTCAGCTCGGAGAGAGTCTCACAGAAGGCAGAGGTGCAGGTTCTATTCCCGACGTTGGTAAGAATGCGGCTATAGAAAATATAGATGATATAAAAGAAATATTGGCCAACAATACCAAAATGGTTTTTGTTACGGCCGGTATGGGCGGTGGAACCGGAACCGGAGCTGCTCCAGTTATCGCTCAGGCTGCAAAAGATTTAGGAATTCTAACAGTTGGTATCGTTACTGTTCCATTTTCCTTCGAGGGGCGAAAAAGAAAAGGACAAGCGGAATTGGGAATAGATGCCATTAGAGATGCAGTTGATACCTTATTAATTATCAATAATGATCGATTGAGAGAAATGTTCGGAAACTTAACGCTTCAAAATGCTTTTGCCCAAGCAGATCAGGTTCTAAGTACTGCAGCAAAAGGAATTGCTGAGGTAATATCTGTAACAGGACAGATTAACGTAGATTTTAACGATGTAAATACGGTAATGCGAGATAGTGGCGTGGCTATCATGGGCTCTGCCGTCGCCGAAGGAGATAACCGGTCATTGCGAGCAGTGGAAGAGGCGTTGTCGTCTCCACTTCTAAATGATAACGAAATAATGGGTGCGCGTTACGTATTGTTGAATATAACCTATGGTACACGCGAAGTACTTATGGATGAAATTACTGAAATTACAGACTATATTCAAGATGAAGCAGGTATGGATGCCGATGTTATTTGGGGTCATGGACAGGATGAGGAGCTGGGTGACAAGCTAAGTATAACGATTGTTGCCACTGGTTTTAAAATGGCGCCTGATACAGGGGTGTTGCAAAAACTTCCTGAACGTGTGAAACGCAATCTTGACGAGGAAGTTAAAACGAATATAACTGCGCCAATTGAAAGTCCAACGCAGTCAGTATTACCCAAAATGGAAGCCCCTACTTTAGCAGAAGAGGAATTGGTATTGAAGCCAAAAGTTGAAGAAACGAAAGAGGAAGAACAGGCTGATGTTGATGCAGACCTGAAGCCAGCTGCTCAATCTGAATTTACTTTTGACATGACAAACAAAGGAAGCGAAAAGGTTGAGGATAATGAAGAAGCAGAAGTGAAAAGATATGTTCTCGAGGATGATACTGAAGAAAGTCCCCTAGATACTTGGGTGGAATCTTCTCAACGAAATATGGATGTAGGAGCTGGGGCAGATAAAGTTGAATTAGAGGATAAGGAAGAATCTAATTGGCAACCGGTTTTAAAGACTAATGCAGACGATAACGATCAGGTTGATCATGTCGAAGAGCAACAAGTGGTAACGGATCGGTTGGAAACTGAAAGTGTAGATCAATCTGAAGAAGTAAAGAGCCAAAATGACGAAAATCTAAGCGATAAAGAAAGCTGGAATTGGAAACCTACTGAGGAATCTACAGAAAGTCAAAAAATAGCGGATGATTCATCTGAAATTTCTCGGGAAGAACAGGAGCAGCTTGCTGAAGATAGAATTTCAAGAATTAAAAGAATCAGTTTAAAGTTGAAAACACCATCAGGTATTGCAGACCTTGAAGACGAGCCAGCATATAAAAGAAGAAATATAAAGCTTGATGATATAGAAGGTTCTGACGAGTCTGCTGAAACAAGGATGTCTTTAGGTGAAAATGATGAAGGAACTTCTGGTCTGTCAACAGGTAATTCATTTTTACATGATAATGTAGATTGAATATGAATTTGACAGAAGCAATTAATCAGGATATCAAAGACGCTATGAGGGCGAGGGAGAAAGACAAGCTAGAGGCCCTTAGGGCAATTAAAGCTGCTTTAATAATTGAAGCTACGAAAGAAGGTGGAGATGGTTCAGTAAGTGCGGATGCAGAAATGAGTATAATTAAAAAATTATTTAAGCAACGTAATGATGCGGCTAAAATTTATGTGGAACAAGGGCGAGATGACTTAGCTAAAACAGAAGCATTTCAAGCTAATGTGATTAAGGTGTATTTACCTGCTCAAATGTCAGAGGCGGAAATCCGAGATGAAGTCATTAAAACGATAGCTTCATTGGGTGCTGCTGGTCCAGGTGACATGGGCAAGGTAATGGGTGCAGTGATGTCAAAATTAAGCGGTAAAGCCGATGGTGCTGTTATTTCTCAAATGGTTAAAAGTGAGTTGATGAATTGAATTAATCAGTTGTTGTAAAAAAAGCCTCCATCATGATGGGGGCTTTTTTGTTCATGCGAAATTAGAATATAATCAGTTGTAAATATGCAGTACAGAGCCATTGAAATCCGTTCTATATTGGTGTAGCGGCAGCGTTGCAGGTCCTTGAATGATTGAGCCATCATAAAGCTGGTATATGCTTCCATCGCAATCACAAGCAATTTGCAGCCCGGTGGAGTCTACTTCTGCCGTTCCGCATGCATTCTCAGCGTTGTAAGTACAATGTCGATCGTATGCATTAAATGTGTTATCCAATTCGCGGTATACGATAAGCCCTCTGGATCCTCCAGCGACGTAGTCCCATCCACCGATTGATGTTAAATGAAAATAAGCAGGATTGGAAATGTTGATATATATATCGACGTTAACATATGGAATACTCTGTTGCTGTTTTTTGCATGTGTTAAAGCTGAGTATTATACTGATAGCTATTAAAACGGTATGGAGTTTTTTTATCTTCAAAAAGCAGATTTTCTGTAAATTTACGTTAAATCAATTTTGCATTGTTCATATGAGACCAAAACTGCTGCTGTATATAATCGCTTTAATTCTTTTTTTATTGCCTATCTGTGTCGCTCCATCGCCTGTTTATGGTCAAAAGTCAAAAACTGTTTCGGTAAAAAAGCAAAATAAAAAAAACAGAGATGTCAAAGGTACAGCGGAGGATAAGCAGGCTCAAATGAAGCAAGTTGAGGATGAGCTAACGAAAAAACACATGCGTATCCAAGACAAAGCAACCCGGAAAAGGATGAAGAAAACAAAAAAGAAATCCAAGAGACTTAAGTCGAATAAGAAAGAACCATTTTTTAAGAAATGGTTCCGTAAAAGTTGAAGGAAGAACTAATTAGAGTTCATAATTAGTTCGTTAAGTATCGGTAGAATTTTTAAAAAAGGAGATTAATTATTTAACCGAAAACGGATTGTAGCACCCGATAACTAAAACTATTTAGCCGTAGATATAATTAAAATTGGAAATGTCTTAATCAGAAACTACTTTTAGGATGTAATAGAGATTATTTTGTAATGAAAAGGAATTTGAATTGCATCTTGTCGAAATGAAATTTTATAACAGTATTTCAGGGTTAATTTCTTTGTGTTTACTGTTCTAAAAGTTTTATATTTACGCGCTTTGTTTTGAGTAGGTATTATAAATTTTATAGAAATTCTATGTTACGAAAAGTTTACGCAACTCTCATAATTGTTTTATTATCAGGAACTTGGGCGCTCGCCCAAAATGGAAAAATTAAAGGGAAAGTATTAGATAGGGAAACCGGTGAAGGAGTTCCTTTTGCGACGATTAAAGTCTATAAAGACGGTTTAATGAAGAGTGGAACCGAGAGTGACATGGAAGGTGGCTATCTTATTAGTTCATTGGTTGCTGCTTCGTATGATCTTGAAGTTGAGGGATTTGGGTATGTCACACAGCGTTTGGAAGGTGTTATTGTAAATGATGGTAAAATTCAGTTTGCTGATTTTAAATTAAAGGCTGGTGATGGTCAAACCGGAGAAATGCTCGATGAAGTTGAAGTAATATTTTATGAAGTTCCTTTAATTGACAAAGATGGTGGTGCTTCGGGCGGAACAGTAACTCGAGATGATATTGCAAAAATGCCAGGTAGATCTGCAGCATCTATTGCGGCAACTGTTGGCGGAGTTGGAACAGATGCTAATGGTTCAATTACTTCTGTTAGGGGAGCAAGAAATAACAGTACTTACTATTACATAGATGGTATAAAGGTACGTGGCTCTACAGGACTTCCAAAATCAGCTATCCAAGAAGTTCAGGTAATTACTGGTGGTCTTCCTGCTAACTACGGTGATGCAACGGGAGGTGTAATTTCTATTACAACAAGAGGTCCATCTAGTTTTTACTTTGGAGGTATTGATTATTTGACCTCAGGATATAAATTTGGCGAAAACACGTACGGTTTAGATAAATATGCATACAACTTGTTGGAGGGGTCTTTATCCGGTCCTTTGTTGATGAAGAAAGATTCAAACGGTGAAAAAACAGAACCAATTTTAGGATTTTTCATTTCGGCTAATGCGACATCAATTGTTGATGATAGACCATTTGCTATCCCTACGTCAAGAATAAAGCCAGACGTACGTAATGAGTTAATCGCGTCACCTTTGAGACCTACCGGCACAGGTCAAGGAGTTTTTTACAACACAGATTTTTTAAATGCATCTGATTTTGAAGAGGTTAATTTCAGACAAAATATTGCAAGGCAGGGTGTTACTTTTGCGGGTAAAATTGATGTTAATGCTGGACCAACGGTTAATTTAACATTTGGAGGGTCCTTGGATTGGAATACAAGATCTAGTGGGGACTGGTTCAATTCCGTATTTAATGATGATAATTATCCAAAATCTACCAATTTATCGTGGAGAGCATACGGAAGATTTACCCAAAGATTTTCTAGTATGAATGATGAAGACGATCCAGAAGCGAAAAGGTCATTAATCAGGAATATTTACTATACGGTTATGGCGGATTTCTCCAAGTATAACGGTCGAGTGGAGGATTATACGCACGGAGAAAATTTCTTTAATTATGGATACGTTGGAAAGTTTGAAACTTTCCGTCGTAATTCTTACGAATACAACGGCACTTTACAATCTTTAGAACACAATGGTTTTGACGATTATTTAGTTGAGTTTACGCCTTCAGAAAAAAATCCTGAGCTTGCTGCTATTACCAGTCAGTATTATGAAATTTACACAGATGCATTCGAGAATTATGAAAACTTTACGCAAATTCTCGACGGTAATGCATTGGTTAATGGTATGCTACCCCAATCAGTATATGGTATATGGGGAAATATTGGGACTCAATATAATGGCTTTTCAAAAACAGATAATCAACAATTTCGTGTAACGGCTATGGGGTCAGCAGACATAGGAAACCACGCCGTTTCTATTGGATTTGAGTATGAACAAAGACAAGATCGTAACTTCTCTGCGTCACCAGTTAGTTTGTGGACTCATCTAAGACAACTTACGAATAATCACATAACGGAACTAGATTTTTCACAACCCACTTTGTCGCAAATAGGTTCAATTACAGTAGTTGATTATGCCAGGTTAAACGCCGCTCCTGGTGAGTATACAGGGTCAGATGCACAAGCATACTTTGATTACAATTTAAGAAATGCGCTTGGATTAGATCCGGATGGAACAGATTTTATTAATGTTGATGCAATTTCACCGGAAGACTATGCCTCTTATGGTGGTCTGGAATTGTTTTCTGCAGATGAGTTGTTAAACAACGGAAACAACTTTGTAAGCTATTTTGGGTATGATCATACGGGACGTAAAACAACCACGAAACCAGGTTTTGACGATTTCTTTGATGAGGTAGATGATAAAGGAAATTTTACTAGACCAATAGCACCTTTTGAACCGATTTATACAGCAGCTTACTTAATGGATAAGTTTGCATTTGATGACTTAATTTTTAATGTAGGTGTGCGAATTGATCGTTACGATGCAAATCAAAAAGTTTTAGCAGATCAGTATTCTCTTTATCCAACAAAAACGGTAAAAGAGGCTAGTGAATTCAACCATCCAACTTCCATTTCTCAGGATGCGGTTGTATATGTTAATGATATTTACAATCCGACATCGGTTTATGGCTATCGGGAAGAGACGCAATGGTTTAACGCTGAAGGGACAGAAATTAGTGATCCTTCCTTAATTTATACAGCAGCTGGAGTAGCGCCCTATTTGGCAGATGGTGTTTCTCCAGATGATGAGGTTAGCTCAAAAGCTTTTGTTGATTATGAGCCACAAATCAATGTAATGCCTCGTATAGCATTTTCCTTCCCGATATCAGACAAGGCCTTGTTCTTTGCGCATTACGATGTTTTAACAGTTAGGCCGAACGTTGGAAACAGATTAAACCCTTTGGATTATTTTTACATGAAGAACAGGTCAAGTACCGTAAATAATCCTAATTTAAGACCTTCGAAAACAATTGATTACGAGCTAGGTTTTCAACAAGTTTTATCTACAAGTTCTTCGTTAAAGATTTCGTCATTTTATCGAGAGCAAAGAGATCAAATTTCAATAGTAGCTGCAACAGGAGCATTTCCTAGAACATATACAACTTACGGCAATATTGACTTTGGTACGGTTAAAGGATTTACGGTGGCTTATGACTTACGAAGAACAGGAAACATTTGGATGCGAGCGGCTTATACTCTGCAATTCGCAGAAGGAACCGGTTCTGATGCATCTTCAGCACTTAACTTAGTGAACACAGGTCAACCAAACCTGAGGACAATTTTCCCTTTTAATTTTGATCAAAGACATGCAATAACGGCTACTATTGATTATCGTTTTGGTGAAGGATCGGATTATGATGGCCCAGTTTGGTTCGGAAAACAAATATTCAAGAATACTGGGGCAAATTTCGTAGCCAATCTTGGATCAGGTACTCCGTATAGTGGTCAATCCAATATAACCGCAGGTGCGTTGGGGACAAGTGGTCAGCTTGAAGGGAATCCGAATGGAGCAAGAAAACCATGGCAATTTAGAGTGGATGCTCAGTTTGATAAGAATATCACTTTGAAGTTTGGTAAGAATGATGAGGGTGATGTTGCTAAGGTGGCTAACCTTAATATTTATTTGTTAGTTACTAATTTGTTTAACACGCAAAATATTACCGGTGTTTATCGTGCTACAGGAAATCCTAACGATGATGGATATTTAAATGCTGCTCAATTTCAAAATACAATTGAGCTTCAAAATAGCGAAGAAACCTATCGTTACCTATATGCTTTAAGAGCAAATAATCCATTTAATTTCAGTATACCAAGAACAATTAAATTGGGTATTAAGCTTGATTTTTAATTATTAGAATTGTCAGACAACAGAATAGATATGATGAGAAATTCAATCAAAATTGCTACTGTAACTTTTGCTTTAGTATTTGCTAGCAGTATTTCATTTGCGTGGAATGATAGCAGTAAATCTTTAGTAAACAATAATAGTAAGCCCAGTGTGGCTTTAAATAAGGCTGCAAATTGCTCTCCTGCGAGTACATTGAGCCAGCTTAATTTGAATAATGTTAATGCATTAATAGAAACAGGCGGTTCGATGTGGCAAGATCGTTCTACGAATGATGGTGCGTATTTAGTTCCTGCTAATTCTGGTAGCAGCTCTATTTATGCCGGGGCCTTGTGGCTTGCAGGTGTTGATGTTAATAATCAACTTAAAATTGCAGCATTGCAATTTAGATCTGGAAATGATTTTTGGACTGGCCCACTTACGACCATTCCTGGTTCAGGAAACGGTTCGGACATTCGTGATTTTGGTCCTGCAGAAATAGAGCCTGATGTTTGTGATCAGTACGATAAGTTTTTTGAAACAACTCGCCAGGATATTGCTGAGTTCAGAGGTTGGTTTCGATGTGGTGAAGATCCGGAGTGTAATCAAGGAGAGGATTATGCGGGCTATACGATACCTACGAGTATTTTAACTTGGCCAGCACATGGAGACATTGGTCGATTTCAGGATTTTTACCTGGCTCCTTTTTACGATTACAATGGAGATGGTGTTTACAATCCCAATGATGGGGACTATCCTAAGTATGATTTAGACAGCGAGTTCGATTGTTCAGATCCTACTAATCGTGCAGCACGCGCCATTTTTGGTGATGTTAATTATTGGTGGGTATTTAATGATAAAGGAAACATTCATACAGAAACCAACGGTGAACCTGTTGGAATGGAAATACGGGCTCAAGCATTTGCTTTTGCCACGAATGACGAGGTGAACAACATGACGTTTTATAACTACGAGCTGATAAACCGATCCACTCAAAAGTTAACCGATACTTATTTTGGTCAATGGGTAGATGCAGATTTAGGCTGTTCGGAAGACGATTATGTAGGCTGTGATGTGAGTAGAGGAATGGGTTATGCTTTTAATGCAGATGGAGTCGATAACGACGGTTGTAATGGTGCGCTTCCATACAATGGTATCCCACCGGCTATCGGAGTTGATTTTTTCGAGGGTCCTTATCAAGATGCTGATGGAATAGATAACGCAATCGGAATTGGGTTAAACGAAGCGGTAAAAGGGAATGGAATCGGCTATGGCGATGGCATTGCGGATAACGAGCGTTTTGGAATGCGGTCATTTTTGTATATGAACAGAGCAGGAACAGGATTGGGTTCTTTTGCTGCGGATCCTAATTTCGGGATTGATTACTACAATTACTTGCGAGGCATCTGGTTGGATGGGACGAAATTCGTATATGGAGGAACGGGTCATACCTCGGATCCTGCCGCAACCTCTGTAGAATGTGATTTCACTTTTCCAGGTGATTCTGATCAATTGAACTGGGGTACAGGCGGAATACCACAAGCTCCATGGGATGAAGTAGGAGAGGCTAATCCAAAGGGAGACAGAAGATTTTTGCAATCCGCAGGTCCTTTTACTTTAGAGCCAGGAGCCTTGAATAACATTACCGTCGGTGTGGTATGGGCAAGAGCGGTAAATGGAGACAATGTTGCTTCTGTAGAAGCACTTAAGGTAGCCGATCAAAAGGCACAAGCATTGTTTGAGAACTGTTTTCGGATTATTGACGGTCCAGATGCACCAGACATTACGATTCAGGAGTTGGATCGAGAGCTGATTTTGTATTTAACAAATCCAGCTGCGGGTAATAATGCATCAGAAAATTATGAGGTTAGTGATCCATTTATTATTGTGCCAGATTCATTGATAGGCACTCCCGATGAGTGGGACACGAAGTACCGTTTCCAGGGTTACCAGATTTTCCAGGTGAAGGACGAGACTGTAGGACCTTCTGATTTGGAGAACATAGATTTAGCCCGATTATTGGCACAGGTAGACATCAAAGATGGCATAGCTCAGCTGATCAACTATGAGTTTAACGAGTCAATTGGAGTGGCGATTGCTAATGAGAAGGTAGACGGTGCAGATGAGGGGATCCGTCATTCCTTTAAAGTTACCTTGGATTTATTTGCCCAGGGCGATAACCGCTTGATTAATCACAAGACGTATTATTACATGGCCTTGGCTTATTCTCATAATGAGTACAAGCCTTACGATCCGAATGATCCGTTGCAGTTGGATGGACAGAAGAAGCCTTATTTGGCTGGGCGTAAATCGGCAAGTGGCGGTATTAAGTCTGTAGGAGGTGTTCCTCATATTTCGTCACCAGAGTTGGGCGGATCGGTATTGAGTTCTTCTTATGGAGATGGACCAAAGATTACTCGAATAGAAGGAACGGGGAATGGTGGCGTTAATGCGGTAGACATTACAGCTGCATCAGAGGCGGCTATAGTCGCTGATTACAAGTTGGATGAAGTGGAGTATGAGAATGGTAAGGGCCCTGTATTAATCAAGGTGATAGATCCGTTGAATGTAACTTCGGGTGATTACGAGCTACGCATCATTCCCGACGATGTTTCTATTTCTACGATGGATTCAGCGACCTGGATATTGACGAATTTAACAACGGGCGAGCAGATAAGTTCAGATCAGACCATAGCAGTGGACAACGAGCAGCTGATACCCGAGTGGGGCATTTCGGTACAGATGCATCAGTACAAATACTACAAGCCTTATTCGTCTTTTATTTATACTGATTTTATAGAGGGAACCTTAGAGTTTTCAGATTCTTCGAAACAATGGTTAACGGGTGTTCGCGATGCGGATGGTGTAACGTATGACAATTGGATTCGATCAGGAACAGCCAATGAGGAGGTTGATGCTACACTTTATCCAGACTATTGTGATGATCCAGCGTCTTACAATGATTATTCGGGTAAAGATGATGAGGAGAAGTATGAGCAGATTATAGAAGGAACTTGGGCACCTTATGCTTTGTGTTCTAGGAGATGTGCGAATACCATAGTGGGTCAGGATTTTATAGGGACGATGACTGCTAATCAGTTCAATTATTTGACAAGTGTTGATGTAGTGATTACCTCGGATACTTCTAAATGGACCAGATGTGCTGTGATCGAGATGCAAACCGATCCGGTATTATCTGAGAGTGGAGCGAAGCAC
>Ga0315322_10000462_pt1 | contig 30290 bp, 29 predicted proteins | sample M110021515metaG_FD_203461 | JGI IMG/M metagenome (GOLD analysis project Ga0315322, IMG submission 203461) | Ammonia-oxidizing marine archaeal communities from Monterey Bay, California, United States - M1 100m 21515 | ecosystem: Environmental > Aquatic > Marine > Intertidal zone | place: USA...
CCAGAAATGAGATCCGAGATCGTTTGGCCAGAATTAGTGAAGCCATTCAACAACAGCATCACCTTGCATTTGCAAGTCGCCTGGCGTTAGAAAAGGCCGAAATCAAACAGGCCTGGTCGATCACTCAGAACGTGATCCCGACTCTTTACCGCCTAGAAGGTTCGTCGCGAGCGATTCCCTTCGTGGAAGACATCGCCGTCCCCCCAGCAAAACTCCCGGAAGTTTTGCCCCAAATCTACGCCGCGCTTCAAAAACACGCTACGACAGCCTCACTCTTCGGGCACCCAAGCCACGGAGTACTACATATCCGTCCGCTACTAAACGTCGATGACAAGAGTGACGTTCGCAAGCTACATGCCATTGCCAATGACATTTATCTGCCCGTTATTGAAGCGGGTGGAACCATTAGCGGCGAGCATGGAAGCGGTCTCAGTCGCACTTGGTTTATGCGAAAACAATTCGGCCCCCTCTACGACGTCTTTGCCGAAGTAAAGCGAGTGTTTGATCCACGGCATATTCTCAACCCCGGTAAAGTCATTTCCGAGATGCCTCAACCCATTCACAACAACCTGCGACCTGTCAGTGTCAATTTGGCGACGCCACGCCGATTCATGGCCGACGTAACTAATCAGGAGCAGGAACAACGCCCTCCCATGGATCTGCAACTTGCCTGGACACCGGAAGAATTGGCATATAGTTCACGATCCTGTAACGGATGTGCCCGATGTCGTGACGAATCAGAAGCCACTCGCATGTGTCCGATCTTTCAATTCGCTCCACGTGAAGAAGCCAGCCCACGTGCCAAAGCCAATTTATTACGAGGGATTATCACAGGGCGTCTCCCTCTAACCACTCTTGGAGAGGAAGAAACTAAAGCCCTGGCAGACTTATGTGTTAACTGCCATCAATGCCGAGTTGAGTGTCCGGCAAGTGTCGACATTCCTAAGATTGTTCAGGAAACCAAAGCACAGTACGTAAGTTCTAATGGACTAAAGATAACCGACTCGATCTACACTAAACTCGACCGAACAGCCCGTTGGGCGCACCGATTCCGTTGGTTCTACAACTGGAGTATTCGTAATCGACAAATGCGATGGCTTCTAGAAAAATTTACCGGGCTGGCGCAAGGAAGGAAACTCCCACAGGTAGCGGGGACGAGCTTTCTCAAATGGGCCGCACGAAATCGGCTAACCAAATCAAATCGAGAACCAGGCAACAAAACCTTGTATTTCGTCGACATCTTCGCAAACTGGTTCGATCCGGATCTCGCCAAATGCCTTGTCGCAGTCTTGAAGCATCATGGCATTAGCGTTTTTGTACCGAGTGAACAACAGTGGTCTACCAGCTCCGCCATTGCAGAAGGTGACATGGAATATGCGCGAAGCATTGCCCGACGCAATGTAACCATGCTAGCCGAGGCCGTCAGACAGGGATATACGATCGTTACCACGGAGCCTACTGCTGCAATGTGTTTAACTCAGGAATACCCAAACCTGCTCGGTGATGACGACGCTCAATTAGTCGCTGAAAACACACAGGATGCCTGTCATTATTTGTGGGGCCTACACGAAGACGGCAAACTGGAGCTTGACCTACAACCTGTAAACTATCAGGTCGGGTATCATTTACCTTGCCACCTAAGAGCCCTAGCGAAGTTCACGCCTGGCGAGCATTTACTGCAGCTCATCCCCGGACTTACCGTCCATCGAATCGAAAAAGGCTGTTCCGGTATGGCGGGTACCTTTGGTTTACAAAAGAAAAACTATCGAAATAGCCTGCGTAGTGGATGGGGGCTGATCAGTACGATGAGAGATTCTGTAATTCAGGTAGGGACGACGGAGTGTAGCGCGTGTAAAATCCAAATGGAGCAAGGGACGACCAAGCCAACGCTCCATCCGATCAAATTATTAGCTCACGCTTATCGTCTGGCACCTCAAGTAAGCCAGCAGTTAGCCCAACCATCCCGAGACTTAACCACGTCATGACGCTCTACATCAAGCTATTTGCCGTTGCGGTGCAAAAGGCGGGTACGACGAATCTAAAAGTCGATTGCTCCACACCCACTACCGTTGCCGATCTTAAGCAAGCAGTCATCGCTGCATGCCCAGCACTTAGCGAAATAACCGCTCACTGCAGATTTGCTGTTGACGACGAATTTGCGACCGATACTACTATTGTCACTGAAGATTCTTCACTAGCTATCATTCCGCCGGTTAGTGGTGGAGCATAACAACTCTTCCCCTTCTACGATTTCAAGTTTCACCATTTCATTTACATGATCCGCATCACGAACGACGCTATCGACAACAACGCTGTCCTCGAGTCTGTCCAGCACAACCGAGCCGGAGCTGTCGTTCTTTTCCTCGGCACCACAAGAAGTATTACCGGAACTCGGGGAACGGATTCTCTGGATTATGAATGTTTTGAATCCATGGCAATCAAACAACTGGAACAATTAGAGACCACTGCCCGCGAACGCTGGAACATCATCGAGATCGCGATCGTCCATCGTCTAGGCCAGCTTCTACCGGGCGAAGCCAGCGTTGCCATCGCCGTCAGTTCCCCTCACCGAGCCACCGCTTTCGAATGCGGACAGTGGCTTATCGACACCCTCAAGGAAGAAGTGCCGATCTGGAAGAAAGAAAACTGGTCTGATGGAACACAGGAATGGGTTCATCCGGGAATGGAGGACTGAACCATGCCGAGAAAACCTTCACTGACGGATAGCCTAGGCCGAATCCACACGAACCTCCGGATGAGCGTGACCGATCGCTGCAACATCCGTTGCTTCTACTGCATGCCGGAGGAGAATGTGGAGTTTAAGCCACGTGACGAAATCCTAACCTTCGAAGAACTCATTCGTTTTGCGCGTATCAACTCAGAACTCGGCGTCAATAAGATTCGTTTAACCGGAGGAGAACCCCTTGTACGCAAAGACCTGTCGGAATTAATTCGGGAACTGCACCAACTTAACGGGATAGCGGATATCGCGTTAACAACCAATGCCGTATTACTTGCCGACCAGGCCGAGGCCCTCAAACAGGCTGGACTTGACCGTATCAATATCAGCCTCGACACATTAAGCGATGAAACCTTTTTCCGGATTTCAAGACGTCGCGGGATCGACAAGGTGCTTGAAGGAATTCGAGCTGCTCAGGAAGTCGGAATGAAAACAATTCGACTCAATGCGATTGCCATCCGAGGTCTAACAGAGAACGAGATCCTGCCGCTGGCCCATTTTGCGATAGAACGCTCTCTGGAACTTCGTTTTATCGAATTCATGCCGCTCGATGCGGACGATAACTGGGGGAGTCAGGCAGTCCTTACCGGCCAAGAAATCCGCCGAACTCTAGAAAAAGAGTTTGGTACACTCCTCAAAGCTGACCGCCCTGATGCCAGCCAACCAGCCGTCGACTTTAAGTTTGCATCCGGAGAGGGACGGATTGGATTCATCAATCCTGTTTCCGAACCGTTTTGTGATTCCTGCAACCGATTAAGAATTACGGCGGAAGGCAAAGTCAGAAATTGCCTCTTTTCCATTGCCGAATGGGATGCTCGCCAAATACTGCGAGACGGCAGTAGTGACACACAAATCGAGCAACTCGTTCGAGATTGTGTCGCCAACAAGAAGCCGGCCCATGGAATCGACACGCCGGATTTTGAAAAACCTGAACGAGCGATGTATCAAATCGGTGGCTAGCTAAATCCTCATTTGCTTTCGCTGGCCTTCAATCTCCTCAAGAGAATAAACCTTCCCGGTACCGCTACCAGGACATTCTTCACAGGTTGCTTTCCAGGCTTGCTGACTTTTCAAATTAGAGTCCCAAAACGGCCACGTTCTGCACTGAACAGGCCTAGCTCCATAAACCTGACAACCTTTCTTTTCAGTGTCAAAAAAGACACAATCTCCATTGGGAAATTCTCTTAGAGAACGCCGCGCTCCAATTTTTCTAACATAGGTATCCTCGAATTGCTCGGAATCCATACCTACTTCTTGCGCAATTGCTTCTATTTCAATCTGGCTGACCCATACAAAACCGGGAGCACCGGTACAGCAATCACCGCACTGACTACATTCAAAGCGCAATCCATCGGCATACCAGAGCGTTTTGTCAGTCAAAATAAATACTCTACAGATTCAAAAGTGGAAAGGCCATGACTCCAATTATAACGATTAGTAAAACTTTAGCGATTACCTCAAGATTCCGGGCTCAGGACTCGATGGAAATAGTACGAGCGCAGTGCGTTTAAGATCAAAATGCGCCAAACGCGTTCTAAAACAGACCAACAAGGATAAGGAGGACTGCAAAAGAACAGACGAGAATTGAGATCCACAGGACAGTCCATTTGACTTAACTCCTTGCGATTTCTACACTTAGAGCGTTCACAAAGCACAACAAGTGAAGCCCTGTATCACCTTCGTTCATTGAAAAATCGATCTCAAAATCATGCCTCAAAGCAAGACAAAAAAAGATATCGTTAAAACCATCGCCGAAGAATCCGGGCTGACCCAGCAAAGTGCCAAGAATCTAGTTCAAAGGACTTTAAACTCTATCGTTCAAATGCTTGCCGACCACGGCAGGATCGAACTAAGAAACTTCGGCGTTTTCGAATGCCGAGAACGTAAGGCCAGAGTTGGCAGAAACCCCAAAACAGGTGAGTCGGTGGATGTTCCCGCCAAATTTGTAGTCACCTTTAAGCCGGGAAAAGAAATGGAAGAAAAGATTCGAGAGGCCAATCCAGTCGGCTGGAACCTCGAAACTTTCCAACTGCCACAGGGCGAAACTCCAACGCCCTCTGACTCGGATGACTCCGAGCAATCTCTGCCGCCAATCTAATCTCAAAAAGTCGTATTGCAAGCCTTCGGCGAATTGTGTACTTATACGCGACGTTCAGTGATTTAATTATCCACGAATAGTCGAAACAATAACCAATCCAGGATTATGGCAATCGATCTGGATAGCTAGTCAGGATGATTAGCTCACGACCTTCAAGGAGGATTTACAATGCGACGCATGTTTTACGCCGTATTACTTTTCGCCGCACTCAGCACAAGCGTAGGCTGCATTATTCCTGCATTTTCAGGAGACCGGGCCCGCCGTACCCAACAATTGATCTTCACATCTGAGAATCAGCGTCAGATTTTGAACTTTTGGGAACGCTTCTGGCATATGGACCAACCGGACCACATGGCTCCACAGCGTGTCCATGGTGGTGTGATTTAGATAGCACAGTCACCCTGTGCTGAAAACGCATCTATCCTCGAACGATCGCCTTGCTACGGCCTTATCAGCCGTCGTTAACCCCTCCGGGGGCGGCGAAACAATGATTGCCACAATTGAGAAACTTTCGATGTCAGGTTAGATTACCTTTAATGGTATTTCTAACTTAGGCATCGTTTTTTTTGGGCCATGACCGTGACAGAGACTTCAGCGGATTCCAACTTACAGGTACAACTGGGCAGGCTGACGCTTCCCAATCCAATTCTGGTGGCATCCGGAACTTTTGGTTATGCCCGTGAGATGGAAAAGATTGTTGACCTGTCACGACTTGGGGGGATCGTCCCCAAAACGATCACTACCGAGATGCGAGTTGGAAATTCGCCTCATCGTACCGTAGAGACATCTTCCGGCCTGCTGAACTCAATTGGCCTGGACAACGATGGGATCGATGCCTTCATCGCCCACCACCTGCCTTACTTATCTCAACAGCCTGCGCCGCTTATTGTTAGCATCGCAGGTTCGAGCGCTGAGGATTATATCTCACTGGCGTCACGCCTTGCCGAGCACGGCGGTGTTGACGCGCTGGAACTAAATATCTCGTGCCCAAACGTTGCACACGGTGTCGACTTTGGTAGTAACCCAGCTCTCTGTGAACAAGTCATTAAAAGTGTGCGAGACAACTGTGATCTGCCGGTACTAGCCAAATTGACACCTAATGTTACGAGCGTTGTAGAGATTGCGGAAGGCGCAGCAAAAGGCGGGGCGGATGCTGTCTGTCTAACCAACACACTGCTCGGTATGGCGATTGATTGGAAAAAACGCAGGCCCATCCTTGGTAATGACATGGGAGGTCTGAGCGGCCCGGCGATTAAGCCGGTCTCGCTTCGATGCGTCTTTCAGGTAGCAGCTGCGGTGGATATCCCCATCGTTGGGATTGGAGGCATCGCAAACCTTGATGATGTAATGCAATTCCTCGTCGCCGGAGCTTCCGCCGTGCAAATTGGAACCGCAAATTACTATGCCCCAACCATTACAATGAAACTACTCGACCAATTACCGGGAGCGTTGAACGAAATTGGAGCGAGTTCCATTTCAGAGATCGTGGGAACGGTCAAATCGAACAAAAGCTAGTTTATCAAGTGGAAAGACAAGAGTAACCAACAGAGCCATGCGAGTACTTTCTGGTATCCAACCAACCGGCCGTTTTCACTGGGGTAATTACTTCGGTGCCATTCGCCAATATATCGATCTGCAGACAGCAGACGAAGCCTATTATTTCATCGCCAATCTGCATGCCCTGACAACCATCCGCGACAACGAGTTACTTCAACAGTTAACTTACGAGGCGGCACTGGACCTATTAGCACTTGGACTTGATCCCGATCAGGCGTCGCTATTTGTCCAATCAGACGTCTCTGAGATCTCGGAACTCACTTGGGTCCTCATGACAGGAACTCCTATGGGGCTACTCGAACGTTGCCATGCCTACAAAGAGAAGAAAGAAAAAGGGATTAGTGCCGATGCCGGTCTCTTCACTTACCCGGTCTTAATGGCAGCAGATATTCTTGGTTACGATTCAAATATCGTCCCCGTGGGGCAGGATCAGGTGCAGCACATCGAGGTGGCTCGAGATATCGCTAAAAGCTTCAATCATCACTATGGTGAATGCTTTGTGCTTCCGGAGGCCAAACTGCTTGATTCCTCCGCCAAAGTTCCCGGCACCGACGGTGAAAAGATGTCCAAAAGCTACGACAATACGATCGAGATTTTTGGCGAAGAGAAGGCTATCCGGAAAAAGGTCATGCGGATTTCCACAGACTCACGGCCAATGGAGGATCCCAAGGAACCAGAGGACGACCACCTTTACCAACTCTACAGTCTGTTCGCAACGAACGAGCAGAAGGAAGAATTAGCGGGCATCTACCGAACAGGTGGATTCGGTTATGGCGATGTCAAGAAAAAGATCGCCGAAGCAGCCGCGGATTACTTTCGTGATGCCTGGCAGCGGCGTACTGAGATGGAAAACAACGCCGGATATGTTCAGGACATACTCAATGCCGGGGCCAGCAAGGCCCGCAACAAATGCCGGGAAGTGCTTGATCGCGTCCAAAAAGCAACGGGATTGGTGCGATGAACGTTCTTGGACTAGGCACTGACATTATCGAATGTCTGCGGATTGCCAAAATGATAGAAAAGCATGGCGAGCTGTTTCTTAATCGAGTCTATACCCGGTCTGAAATTGCTTATTGCAGCAGTCGCAAGGGAGCCAATCAATCTTATGCAGGCCGCTGGGCCGTCAAAGAAGCTGTTCTCAAAGCAATGGGAACAGGCTGGTCACGCGGGATCCGCTGGAAAGATATCGAAGTCGTAACTGACTTGACGGGTAAACCTAGTGTTGCCATTCATGGAGTGGCCAAAGAGATCTGTGACGAGTTGGGAATCTCGGAGGTATTGATCAGCCTTTCTCACTGCCGAAGTCATGCCACTGCTACCGCGATTGCCGTGGGGAATTCTGCCGACTAAAGTTCGCCGCGAAATCGATTCTAACTAAGCGTTTTCGCGAAGAGGTTCCGGACGGTAGCCCGCCTCGACAACCTCACCATCTACGGTCTTAACCACTGGGGCCGGGTTCTCTTCCTCATGACGAGCCAATGCTGCCTCCCATTTAGCCCGTTTTTCGTCTTCCAAACCCTTCCATGCCCCTCGACCGCGGCACTTCGGATAGCGGGAACAACCAAGCCATGGGCCACGTGCGCCATTCCTTAGATAAAGATTAGCCTCACATTTATTGCACTCAAGGTCCGTTTCCAGTGGTCCCACTTTAGGTAACGTAACCGTACCGTTCTTATCCAGATTGACAATGCCATCGCAGTCTGGATACTTGGTGCAACTCAGGAACGGCCCAAACCTTCCGGTCCTCTTCAGCATCGGAAGGTTGCAGTTTGTACAAGCAATATTCGTCTGCTCAGGGTTGATTGGTCGCCCTTCGGCATCTATTGGAGCCGCATATTTACAAGCGTCCCGCATGCCAGCAGCGATTTCACCAATCCGCTCCTGATGATCCTTCACTTTGGACCAGGTGACCTTTTGTTCACACTCAGAGCATGTCAGAAATGGTCTCGACCGCGCAGTCTTTCCTTTATTTACTCCCATTTCCTTCGCGCCGCATCCCGGACAGGGAATATTAATGGGCTCAGGCTTAACCCGAAAGCCTACACAACTGAGAAACCGACCATTACGACCGAATCGGTATTCCAGGCGTTTTCCACAATCGGGACATTTATATTCCTCTGGCGCAAGCTCAGTCTCCGCTTTGGCATGCGTCATCTTTTCAAATGCGGTATCCAGCTCCGATTTAAACTTCCCATAAAAGCTGTGCAGAAAGGCTGTCCACTCACGGGAACCGCCTTCAATGGCATCCAACTCTGATTCCATCTCACGCGTATAACTAACGTTCATGATCTGCTCAAAACCTTCGAGCAGTTTATCCGTCACGACTTCTCCAAGATCCGTCGCATGGAATCGATTGGTAATTTTCTCCACATAATTTCGATCCTGAATCACCTTGATGATCGAAGCATAGGTCGATGGACGCCCAATACCTTCTTCTTCAAGCTTCTTGACCAAAGACCCTTCGTTATATCGCGCCGGGGGCGAGGTGAATTTCTGAATCGGCTCCACACTAAATGGAGCAGCCTCATCACCCTCTGCCAGCTTGGGCAATGTTTGTTCGTCACTTGCTGTTGGTACGCCAGCCACGCGATAAAAACCATCAAACGCCAGGACTCGACCGGTTGCCTTGAGCATAGCTCCCGTCTCTTTATCACTTCGTTTAAAGGTGACCGTCGTCGAATCCCATTTAGCGTCTACCATTTGACAAGACACGAATCGGTTGTAGATAAGGGTATAAATTTTTAACTGATCAGGATCTAATGCCTTCGCCACCTTAGCCGGTGTACGTGACACATCGGTCGGGCGAATACACTCGTGCGCTTCCTGCGCATTTTTATTGGTTGAACCGAAAAACTTTGGCTTCGCCGGCAGGTAGTCCTCACCAAACTCTTTCGAAATATAATCGCGTACTGAATTCAATGCTTCAGGCGCAATATACGTAGCATCGGTACGCATATAGGTGATCAAACCGACATGACCTTCACCAGGAATAGCCAAACCTTCATACAGACGCTGAGCCAGATTCATCGTGCGACTGGCTGTAAAGCCTAATGCACTGGAAGCGGACATCTGCATCGAACTGGTGATAAAGGGTGCGTAAGGACGACTACTCGTCTGCTTAGTCTGAATGGAATCAATTGCGTATCGGGCTTCGGAATCAACGTCTCCCAAAACCGAACGCTCAAACATAGCAGGACCTTTACCCGTCGGGTCAATCCTGGATTCAACCGATACATTAACCATACCGGCAGCTTCAGCAGCCACGGCAATTTGATCGGATAAATCCTGAGGAGATTCTGCCGGGCAACCCAAACTGAATTTCTCGCCACCAACCTGAATTAGTTCAGTCTTCAAACTAGCGTGCTCGGCCAACCAGGCATTCTGGCGTTTAATCGTCGGTGTTTTGCCCTTGTCGTCCAGAGTTGCGATGAATTCAGTCCACTCGGTAACCAAGCCTGTCGCTTGATTAGGGTCTAATGCCAAACGCACACTGACGTTCCAGGACTCGTCCGGCACATGAGCTCGAATCTCCCGTTCACGCTCGACAATCAAACGCACAGCAACACTTTGCACACGTCCAGCGCTAAGTCCGCCGGCCACCTTCTTCCATAACAATGGGGAAACCTGATAACCCACAATTCGATCAAGAATTCTACGAGCCTGCTGTGCATTAACTTTGGCAACATCAATTTCACGTGGATTTTGAAACGCCTGCAGAATGGCGTCTTTAGTAATTGCATTAAAGACGACGCGTTTTACCTTTTCCGGTTTGACCTTCATGGCTTCGGCCAATAGCCAAGCAATAGCTTCCCCTTCCCGGTCGAGGTCGGTCGCCAACCAAATACCTTCTGATTCTTTAGCTGCTTTCTTCAGTTTGCTTAGCGTTTTGTTTTTCCCCTTAATCACTTCATAGCTCGGCTGGAAGTTATTATCTAAATCGATACCAGGGACAGGGGTCTTAACGCCTTTAGGATTCCGTGCGGGGAGGTCTAAAACATGACCGATACTGGCTTCTACTAAATAATCCGGCCCCAGAATTTTGGAGATTGTTTTAACCTTGGCGGGAGACTCGACAATGACTAGATGCTTGGTCATAAGATGAAGTTATTAGTGAAAGTTAGTTTGGTATTAAATCCGCGGATCAACATGTAAAACTACATGCCTAGACTTAAATATCAGCAAATATTCTGCTCAGCATCATAAGAGTAGAGTCTGTCTACACTTCCGTTGTAATGCCTAGTATCGTCATAAACCGCACTAGCCGAACAAATATGTTAGTTGCCTACTATCGGCGCGACGCTCCAAACAACGCTATATTAGTAGTATCAGCAGGCCACATTGGGGTTTATATTTACCTCAAATCGACCTAAAATCAATGGTTTCCCAGTCTGCGAAAATAGACTGCGAAAGGGAGAAATAAATTTAGCCGCAACCCCCATCTGGGTTAGATGTCGTGTTGCACTAAGTAATCTCTCCCTAGACGAATCATTAAGACGTTACTTTTATCTGTCAAGGCAAAATAAAGCATCTTCACATTGGTGGGATGAACGGAACATGTCAAAAGCAAAACGCCCCAACCGTATTTACGGCCGCGAAAAGAACAAACAAATCCAGGAACTAAAGCAGCACGAGCAAGAGAAGCGTGATGCGTATATCCAAAAGATGAAAGATCAGGGTACCTACGATAAGGGCAATATCTTCGATTTCGTGGCGAAGTATAAAATTGCGACCTATTCTGCCCTGACGATTATCGCCGTGCTGGCATTCGTCGTTGGACCGGCCTACTACGCCGCTATTCAGGGCGGTCCAGGTGGCGGTCCCGTCGCCGGAGCTTCTAACGTCCTCGCCACCTGGCGTGGTGGTGAAATCACTCAAGGTGAAGCAAATCGAATGCAGGAAGAGGGCCAACGCCTACAGTATTTCTATTCTGAGCTCGTGACCAATGCGGTGACCCACAAGACGAAAGATTTCTTACAGGGCGAGACACCTGACTTCAATGCATTTCAAGAGGCTCGTATGAAGGAGTTGCAAACCGCCGATCCCTGGCAAATCGCCGGTGCGCCCAGCGACCCTGTCACCGTTAAATTCCTCTCCACAATCGCCTATAAGCATGGGATGGGAATCACCGCGAAGGCTATTGCTGACCACATCGAAGAAACTCTCTACCAGCACAATACGACAGAACAAATCAAAGAAGCCAAAGAGGCTGCCTTTGGGAAACAGCTGACCAAGGAAGAAATCGCTGAAAAGTTAATTCCCTACGTATCGGCGCGCAAACTGCAGCGTTTGGCAGATACCGGAATTCCACTGACTCCCAACATCTCAGACCGCGCAGTCACTCACAAATTGTTAACCGAGAAACATCAGTTTGAAATCATCGAAATACCTGTAAACGTAACCGATGCTAATGACTACCCTGAGGCGGACTTTAATGCAAGGTTCGACGACTTCAAGGAAATCTTTGTTGATGAAACGGGCTTAAATAGAATTTATAACAATCAGGGACGTCCCAATATTCTGGAAATCAACAACCAAAGGTTCCACGCATTTGGTGTTCGCGAACCCCGCAAGTTTGGCTATCAATATGTCGCCTTCAACGAAGATGCCTATGACCGTCTCGCTCAAGTTCAACTCGAAGAAAGTGTTACCGAAGAGGAACTGCAAAACTACTACGAAACCAATATCGAACAGTATATTGCTCCCGCTGAAGTGTTAGACCAGGTGGATAAAGAAGCAGACGACAATTCAGAGCCGGGAGAAACATCCGGTGAGGCCGAAGGGGAAAATACGGATGCCGAAGCTCCAGATCCTGAAGATCCGGCAGCCGAGCAAAGCAAGGACGAAAATACCGAGGAAGGCGATGATTGCTTAAACTTATTCCAGGACGAGAATGAAAAGGCTGAAGAAGAATCTCCAGCGAATTCAGAGCCAGAAGCTACCGAGGACACCCCAACTGAGCCTACCGAAGAAAATGGTGAGAAAGAGGAAACGGAAGATAACGAAGCCCCAGCAGAACCAGTGGAAGACCTATCAGTTTTGGACACTCCAATACCGCTTGAACCTAATATCATGCCGGAACTACCCAAAACATACAAACCGTTTGAGGAGGTGAAGGAAGAGGTCCGTGATGAATTTATTCGAACAGCAAAGTTTGAAAAGAAGAAGCAATTACTGGATGCTGACAAACTAAAGCTGACCGAAGCCATGAATGCTTTCGCTAATGCAGACGATGGAAATAATCAGACCCGAACCAAGAAGCTGGCAAAGTTGTTAGACCAGAACAAAACGCCCGATGCAGGTGAAATCAAAGCGGAGGCTGAAGCTGAATTAGCGCGAGTCGTGGCTGAAATCGATCAAATCAAAGCGGAGGCTGAAGCCGAATTAACACGAGTCGTGGCTGAGATCAATAAGGCTGCTGAAGGGGTGTTAACTGAGAATACCGAAAACGAAGAATCGCTTGAAGCACAACAAATCGTACTTGCTGTAAGTGGCCAAACCGATAAACCCATTTCTGCTGCTTATGGTCAGGCTATTGCAGGACGCAATCCCGACGCAGCTGACTTTGGGTTTGCATGGGATAATACAACTCCCTCGTGGGTAAAACTAGTGCGAACGGGATACAAAGCTCACGGTGGGCCGGGAACTTCCTCCGACAGTGACCTTTTTCTTGAAAGCGATCTGTTAACATCGCACGAAACAGACTCCTTCCAAAGCCATACCTATATCTTCTGGCAGGTGGTACAAACGAAAGAATCTGATTTTAATGCCGGGCTAGAGAATGCTGAGATTCGCAAAAACACCCTTCAAAGTTTGAACAAATCAACCGCCCTGCTTAATGCCCAAGAGACTGCTAAAGCGAAGGCAGAGGCTTACCCCGATGGCACGGACGCATCTCTCAAAGAGTTAATGTCGAATGACGAAAACGAGTCGTACGACTACTACAAGACATTTCCGACCAGTATGTTTACGCTTTCACAATTCAATCTGCAACAAGGTGGGGTTGAATTGGCGACGCTCCAGAAAGCGGAAGTTGTTACCGAAGTCATTGAGGCACCACAACCAGAGTCTGGTGACGAAGAGACGGTCTCCGAAGACCAAGATGAATCCACTGAAGAAACGAAAGAAGTAGATACGATTGAACGAAAACAACTACGCCCCACTGTCACCGTGTCCGACATTGACGATTCGTCCAAAATCAGGATATTTCAATCCATGCAAGTGAACACGGCACTAGCATTGACGGCTCCGACAGGACGGAAAGTCTATGTCGTTCGCAAAATGGAATATAATCCTTCGGCAAACGATCCTTCTCTGCCGATGAACTTTTTTGCCCCCGCGGAATTCGAGCAACTGGTGCGTTATCTGGCCGATGGACGAGTTTCGGCGATGGGTGGTATGGGAAGCATTACCATGGGCCCAACTGCATTGGCAACCGATAACATGTATCGCTCCCAACAAGGTGGAGGAATTGTAACCCAGTTATCACGCGGGTTCATCGCTCTGCTACAAAAGGAATATGACTACAAGACCCCGCAGCCACCGGCTAATCAGTAAAGCAAGGGAAGAATAACATGAGCGGCAAGCGGATCTTAATGTTGGTAGGTGACTTCGTCGAGGACTACGAAGCGATGGTACCTTTCCAGATGCTGCTTATGGTTGGGCATCATGTCGACACATGCTGTCCTGACAAGTCTGCCGGTGATACGGTCAAAACGGCCATTCACGATTTTGAAGGTGATCAGACTTACTCGGAAAAGGTAGGTCACAACTTTGGAATCACGATTGATTTCACAGAGGCTCTAGGCAATGACTATGATGCGCTCGTGATCCCTGGTGGCCGAGCACCTGAATACCTCCGCCTTGACCAACGCGTGCTGGACCTTGTTCGTCGTTATAACGATGCTGCCAAGCCTATCGCTGCTATTTGCCACGGGGCTCAGATTTTGGCAACCGCCGGTATTCTTAACGGTCGTAGCATCAGCTGTTATCCCGCGGTGTCACCGGAAGTCACCCTTAGTGGCGGAACTTACATTGAAGCAGCAGCCACTTTTGACAATGCTCATATTGACGGAAATCTTGTTACCGCTCCAGCCTGGCCCGCACATCCGGCATGGATCTCCAGTCTCCTGAAAGTACTCAACCAACAAGATTCGGCCGGCGCTTCGGAATAAACGTCTGGTAACGCTCACTGCGTATTGAAAGTAAACACATGGGCATCCCCATCATTCTTACTGTCGTTGTGGGTAGTATCCTACTGGCAATTGCATTTTATATCATTGCCCGTAAGAGCGAAGCAACGCCTTACCATGCAGACCCGACTGCCTGGCTACAGCCACCTACTCCTGCAGAGCCTGAGTTACCTCCCGCTTCTACCACACCGCCTGACTATCGTGTGCAGGTCACCGAATTTGAGCAAGCTCGTACGGCCCTAGAGCAAACGTTCTTTAAGGTATGTAGTGAATCCGGTCGTCCCCGGGGACTGCGTTGGAAAAATTGTGATTTTGAAAAAACGATGCTATTTGTCATTGAAAATCACTCCCTCAATCTCCACGCCCTGATACCAGTCGTCATTAGCTTCGAAGCCATTGAAGGAGGGCCCATGGAAGAGATGGAAGCGGTTAGTAACCTACGTGTCGGCTCCGCTTTATTTGTTCATACGGGTAAAGACTGGGCCACTCGCGGGGACGTCATCTACAATCTATCGCCTGTTGAAGCCTTTCAGCGTTACGACCAAAATTACACCGCTTTTGACATGGACTCTCTGCACGCCAAGTCGGAGTCGACGACTGAATCTGAAACACCGCCCGGCCAGGAAGAAGAAGCATGACAATCCTTGGAGCCCACATGTCCATCGCAGGTGGTTATTACAAAGCCATTGCCAGTGGTGTTCAGGAAACCTGTGACTGCGTTCAACTCTTCACAAAAAACAATAACCAGTGGAAAGCCAAGCTTATTACAGACGACGATGCCGAACGATTCCATGAACAACTCGACCTCCATCATATCACGCATACTTTATCGCACGCATCCTACCTAATTAATATGGGATCTCCTAAAGACGAGCTTTGGAGAAAGTCCATCGATGCCTTCATCATAGAATTACAACGAGCCGATCAACTGCGAATCCCTTATGTTGTTGTTCACCCGGGGGCGTTCACGACGAGTACGGAAGCAGAGGGCATAAGTCGAATCGCAGAAGCATTAAACGAAGTCCATCGGCAGACGAAAGGGATATCCAGTCAGTGTTTACTGGAAACCACGGCCGGCCAGGGAACCAACCTTGGCTGGAACTTTGAACAACTCGCGGAAATGATCAATCAATGTCAGAACCCTGATCTCGTTGGCATCTGTGCTGATACATGCCACATGTTTGCGGCCGGATACAACTTGTGTGACGAAGCTGCTTACCACGACATTTGGGAAGAGTTCGACAAGCTGATTGGTCTTGAAAAGATGAAAGCCTTTCATCTCAACGACAGTAAAAAAGAATTTGCCAGTCGTAAAGACCGACATGAGCATATTGGTCAGGGGCATATGGGTCTTACTCCTTTTAGATTTCTAATCAATGACCCCCGCTTCGAAGGTGTCCCCATGTATTTAGAAACCGCCAAGGGGGACGCGGATGGGGAATACGAGGGAATGAGTTGGGATGCTGCTAATCTGAAGGTATTGCGCGGGCTAATTGAACGCTAGGCGATTTCCCTTCGACGAATACAATACCTATAACTTAGCTAGTCAGTACTAAACGGCCCTCCCTAACACAAGTAAAACCTGTCATGCCTTCCTCAGTCAAAGTCGCAACGTTTTACAGTCAAACTGAAGCGCTCATCGCAGCGGAGTACCTGCGTGCCAATGGACTCGTGGCCACGGTGATGGGTGACGATGCCGGCGGTGCTTTTTCAGGGATCACGCTAAGCAAAGGTTTTCGGATTTTTGTCCCTGCTGCCGACGAAGCGATCGCTATTGAATTGCTCGAAACGCCTCCTCCCACGGACGAGGGAGCGGGAAATGAAGATACCGCAGCGGAATCTTCCGATCAGGATGATTCAGAGATTAGTCAAGCCGAATACTAATATCGTCTGCCTCCTCGTGATTAAAGCGATGTTCAGCGGACTGTCCTTCCGGTTTAGTGATGGTGACAACCCACGTTCGTGAATCATTCTCTCGCACACCGACTGTTACTTTGTCGCCAACAGAAACAGGGTCGACAATCAACTCCCCAACCTGCACAACTTCACCTGTATGTCCTTCGCGTAGAATCGCGAGTGTCATTACTTCACCTGATACAAGGTGTTCAAAATCTTCGGGAATCTCAGCACCGTGAGGGTCTTTCAAAGGATGACCTAGTTTGTCATCAAGGTAATCAACAGCCTCTTCATCATGGAGATGCTCCAGGACATGGGCTCTTTCATGAAGTTCTTCTTCGGCAACTCCTAGATGTTGCAAATAGGTCTCCCACAAACGGTGAGCTCTTAACAACCGGCGAGCATGTTTACGTCCTTCGTCCGTAAACGAGATCACCCCTTCTTCAAAGCATAACCATTCCTGCTTGACCATAGAGTTGACCGCTTTACGAATCCGATCCGATTTATATTCAGTATGCTGCATTAAATCATCGATACCACAACGCTCCTCTTTCGCACGGAGGATCACGCCAAGAATATCTTCGACCACTTGCTGAGGAATAGCCTTCCACCGCCGTTGAAAATCAGCTAGCAGTCCATAACGCGGTGCTACAAGAAAGACCAACAGGAACTGAGCTGTTAGCACCACCACAATCATCGCACCTGGGGCGACGTCATATCTCTCAGAAAGGAAATAACCGATCAGAAACCCTGACCAGCCAAAAACGGATGAAACCCAAAGCATATTTTTGAGGCGGTCACAAAGCAGATAGGCGGTTGCTCCCGGGGCAATCAGCAACCCAACCACCTGAATAACGCCAACAACCTGAACCCCTGTAACCACTACCATCGCAGTGCAGGTCGTTAACATATAATCCAACAGAATGACATTCATTCCAAGTGAGGCTGCCATGACCCTGTCAAAGGTAACCAACTGCAAACTACGAAACATCAACACGATAAACGACAGGACAACAACTGACACGATGGCCATCATCCACAAATCCTGGTCACTAACTCCTAATAACTGACCAACAATAAAGTGCAATAAGTCGATGTGTACGTACTGACTAAAGAGGGAAACCAAAACACCGCCAAATGCAAAAATACCGGTATACATGATCCCGATGACGGCGTCTTCTTTGACACGTGAAAACCTTGAGACAAATCCTATCATCGCCACGGTAATAATCCCCGAAATGATCGATCCGATAAGCATCGCCGGAGCATGCGCTTCCTTACCAAACACAAGCTTCATAAAGAGATAACCAACCACCACACCAGCCAGCATAGAGTGCGCTAAAGCATCGGCCAGAAATGAGGTTCGTTTGAGCACGATAAAACAGCCAATCACGCTACAAACGGTCGTCACAAGTAATCCTGTCAGTAGCGCCTTCAGCAAATGAGGACTACCAAAATGAAGCTCGACAAGCCAATCGTACATTACTCATCACCTCCCGTGGATTTGCCGCCCTGAAGATTTGCGAAGATCCGTAATGTCCCCTCGTAAACTTCACTCAACAATTCCGGGTGCAATACCTGACCGGGAGTTCCAAAAGCAAACAACCGCTGCTTTAACAGGACAAGTGAATCAAAGTATTCTGACGCCGTCGCTAAATCATGATGCACAACTACCAAAGTACGTCCGGTTTCACGAGTTGACTCGAGTACATCCAGAATCGCTTTTTCGGTTGCTGCATCCACTCCGGCAAACGGCTCATCTAATAGCAGAATATCTCCCCCCTGAGCGATCGCTCGAGCCATAAATACTCGTTGCTGCTGACCGCCGGATAATTGTCCGATTTGACGGTTACGCAAATCTGCCATGCGGACCTGCTCCAGTGCATGGTCAGCAAGATCCCGATCTTCAGCCGAAAGCTCTTTCCACCAAGGCTGCTTACCGTACCGGCCCATCAAGGCAACTTCCCGAACTGTGATCGGAAAATCCCAATCGACGCTCCCACGCTGTGGAACATAGGCTACTCGGCCCTTAGCTTTTTCAGCGTCCTCGCCAAAAAGCAGTACTTCCCCAAAGTCCGGCTTTACAAACCCAAGAAGCGACTTAAGAAGAGTTGACTTACCTGAACCGTTCGGGCCAATAATCCCCACCAACTGGCCGGCGTTGATAGCCAGCGACACATCCAGCAATGCCGGAACGGGGCCGTAACTCACCGTCAGGTTCTTTACTTCAATGGCTGGTAATTCCTGGTTCATAACTCTCAACGACTTCTTTATCTAGTGATTATGATCGCCATGCCCGTCGGTATCCGTAGGAACTAAGTTCTTCATTTCCGGGATATCGAGGACAATAACGCTATTGATAGTCTCGCCGGGTTCCGACCATACTGTTTTTTCCGCAAGCACCGAAAGACCGTCAAAAACACGTACACGAATTGCTTTAGCCACGCCTTGCGGGTAACCATTCATTTCAGAGGCATCACCGATCCCCACAGACTGGGCGGAGTCATCAATCGCAGGGTTATCATTTTCGAATCCTGCAGCTGCAAAGGGATCTTGCTCGTCAACTTCCGCTGCAGTCGAGCTATCCCCCGTACCAACCTGAATGAACAATTCATTGAGGCCGACGATAAGATCTTCGACTGGATGAATTTCAACCGGAACACCCGCTGGTAACGGCGTCGTCTGTTCAAGAAGATCTTTCCCGTCCAGCCGAACGAGCAAAGCCGTCGGGTCAAAAGCATCACCACGTGCTTCAAATGAAAGGGTGAGTTCAATGGTATAGTCACCTGACGCTGCGATCGTCAGAAACTCGGAAACATCGCGTTTAGGTAGCGTATTTACAAATACCTGATAGCCTCCCACTAAACCACAAACCACAAGGCTAATAGTTATCGCAAGGATCGGCCTGAGAGGTATACCAGGGCCTTTTGTTTTAGATTCCACCATCTACTATGTCGTCTGTTAAGTTGCTCTTATTTCAAGCCGCCAACGATCTTAATGACGTTTTCACGCATCATACCGAAATATTTTTCAGCCACGGACCCTTCCGGGCCCATTGAGTCTGCATAGAGTGCACCGGCGACTCTCACACCGGCGTCTTTGGCAATTTGACGTACTACTTGAGGATTGACTGATGATTCCACAAAGATCGCTTTAACTTGATAACTTCGAATCGACTCAACTACCTCAGCCCGACGCTGCGGCGTGATACCAGCTCCGATTTCATCACCCGTACTCCAACCACTAGGAGCAGCACTTTTAAAGCCATAGGTCGTTGCGAAGTACTGAAAAGCATCGTGATGGCTGATCAGCACTCTTTTGGCACGGGGGACTTTGTTAACTTCCTTTTGAATCCATGCGTGCAGACTACGTAATTGCGTCACATAATAATCTGCTCGAGCATCATATTCTGCCGAATGTTGGGGGTCAATCTTCTTTAAACCTTCAGTGATATTACGTACATAAATGGCGGCATTGATCGGGCTTAACCAGGCATGAGGATCTTCCACAACCGTGCCGTCTTCCTCAAAGTCGAGGGGTTTAACACCATTTACACAAGTGATGAGAGGTTTGTTAGCGTCCTTAGCCAGATTGAGCATCCAGTCATGACCTTCAAGGTGCCAGCCATTTTGGATACAAACATCGGCTTCTGCCACCAAACGGCTATCGCCAGGTTTTATTTCATAGGTATGAGGATCTTGTCCAGGTGCGAGAACGCAATTTACCTGCCAGCGATCACCACCTATTTCGCGAGTGAAGTCGGCTACCTGGGTCGTGCTGCACACGGCACGAAACTGCTTGCCCTCATCTTCCTGACCAAAAATTGGCCCGGCAATGATCGTCAATGTTGCCAAACAAAAAAATACTGTTGGTCGAATCATCTGAATTACTTTTTCCTATTCGGTATCAATAAAAAAAACAGTATTTTTTGATCAATCAAAAAATACTGTTTCAGTGTAATCTCACTGATTTATAAGTGTCAACTCGCTATTTTCCATTCGACTTAAATAGCCTATTAAACTTTTAGTGTAAGGTTCCGATTAATACCGGAAGATTAAACCTGTCCCGGCAAAATAGTCAGCTGATTCTTCATTCAAGCCGAATCCTGCTCGGACGTCTAACTGTAAATTGTTATGAAGCAAGTAAGTGAAACCACCATCCATATAGTGTTCAACGGGAGCTGAATCAGCTCCGTCTGGAATCAGGCAGAACCATTCGTAGTAACCGCCAAGTTTTTCTGAGAAGCTTTTGCCAATAGCCAGCGACTGTGAAAACTCTGAATACGGGCGTGTCGTTTCAGCATCCATTGCCCGATTCCATTGCGTCTGCCCGGCAAGCGACCAGTCATTATCCAGTGCCCACGAATAGATGTAATTAAATCCGGGCAATGCTGATCCGGCACTAAATACGTCATCCCCAGAAGCCACTGTTGTTTGCAATACTAATGCCGTCTCAGGCAGGATTCCATCCTGCGGAGTCAGAGCAATTTTAAATCCTAAGTACAGGTCTTCCCCACCTGAGGTTGTTGTCCTTGTTTCTGTGGATTCCGTTGCACCAAAGACGTCTCCGAAGTTGTATGCGATTCGCAATTCTAACCAGTCAGCATAGATCCCAACACGCCAGAGCATTTCCGGATAAGAGTGGCTTTTGGTCTGAGTCGTACCATCATTATCAAAGGTGTACGTATACCCCATCTCAACTTGCTTTACGCCCAAACCAACCGTTGTGGAAGATTCTGTAAAGTCCGGACGGTCACCAATTAATGGTTCGTCCATGGAGGCCGGCCCGCCCACTGCATCACTACCACTCCAGTTGAACAATGTTCTCTGACCTTCCAAACCCTGAGCAGAAACCACGTCCGCCCTTCCGATGCACAATAAAACAAATAATAGCGAGCTAACAGATTTAATCATCATTCGTCAGAATCCTTTTCATTCTAAACAATAGCCAACGCTACGATTGTCGGTAAAATATATCTAAGTATTTCTAACTTCGGCATTGTTTTGATCAATCAAAAACATTCATTAGGGTTGAGATGGATTTGGACTCAATGTTTTACAGGCACCTCGGATAAATCGCATAACCGATACGATTCGTCACAACCGTTACAATCGGATTCCCTAACTCCGGGAAAAACATGTCACTTACATATTTCAAACGATATCAAATGGAACTAGACCTACAGTTCTTCGATATTCCATCGCCGGAGTTATCACCGGGTTATCGTTTCGTGCCATGGTCCGAAACAGATTTAGAGAAGCATGCCGAGATCAAATACCAAAGCTTCTGCAACGAAATCGATGCCAACGTTTTCAGTTGTTTTCGTGAATTAGAAGGTTGCCAGCGTTTATTACAAGAAATCACTTCCCGCAACAATTTCCTTCCAGATGCCACGTGGTTGCTTGTTTACGACTGCCCGCAACGTGAAACAGCAACCACCGTAGGCACCATTCAGGCATTGGTTGACGTCCAGCAACGGGCGGCTATTCAAAATATTGGGATCCACCCTGCACACCGAGACCAGGGTCTGGGAAGCTCATTGCTCTTTAAATCCCTTACTTTTATTAAAGCAAGTGGTTTGGAACGTGTGATACTTGAAGTAACTTCACAAAACGTTGGAGCCCTCCGGTTGTACAAACGGCTTGGTTTCCGCATCATTAAAACTGTATACAAACCCGCACCGATCATCACCTATTGATTTACTAGTGGCCAGTTCAATCCAAACATATCGCCTAGCCAACGGGCTTACCTTGCTGATGCAACAAATGCCATGGCTGGAATCCGCAGCTTTAAGCATTTTAGTCCCTGCGGGAAGCCAGCGAGATCCGTCAAGTCTGCCAGGGCTGGCAAATTTCACCGCAGAGATGGTTCAGCGTGGTTGCGGTTCTTACAATAGCCGTGAATACGTCGATCAACTTGATCGCCTCGGAGCCGCCCGCTCAGCCTCCGTCACCAATTCCCACACCCGCTTCAGCGCGGCAGTGCCCGCCGACCACCTCACTGATGTGCTGGCATTATACAAAGAACTCATCTGTGCGCCTCATTTACCGGAGGAACAACTTGAAGATAGCCGTATGGTTGCGCTTCAAGAGTTACTCGCGATGGAAGACGACCTGGCACAGAAGCTTTTAAGGGAGTTACGCAAAAGACTTTACCCCGATCCCTATGGACGCAGTTCAACCGGTACGCTCGAATCAGTTCAGACAATGACCCATCAAGATATCATGGGGCATGTCGCTAACTATTACGTACCAGAAAATGCGGTGATTAGCATCGCCGGCAAAATCATATTTGAGGATGTCATTAAGGCGGTTGAACAATCCTTTGGAGATTGGCAGGGAGCCATCCAAACTGAATTGGTGGAAACATCTCCGCCAGAAGGTCACCATCATATTCAACATGATTCGAGCCAGACTCAGATTGGCATTGTTTATCCGAGTATCCCCTACTCACACGCAGATTACTTTCTCGCTCGCAGTGCCATAGGGGTTTTGAGCGATGGCATGAGTTCCCGACTCTTTACCGAGGTGCGTGAAAAGCGTGGTCTGTGCTATACCGTTTATGCAATGTGTCACACGATCAAAAACCACGGTTGTGTATTGGCCTATGCGGGTACCACTACGGAACGAGCTCAGGAGACACTTGATGTCATGTTGGCGCAAATCAGACGTCTCGGTGACGGCATCTTCGAAGATGAACTAAAACGCCTCAAAGCCAGAATGAAAACCGGCCTGATAATGCAACAGGAAAGCAGCAGTTCCCGCAGCGTTTCAATGGCCTCCGACTGGCATTTGCTGGGTAGGGTACGAACACTTGAGGAACTATCTGATTTACTCGACCAGGTAAATACCGAGGCGATTAATGACTACCTTTCAGCGAATCCACCTCAACAATTCAAGGTCATTACACTCGGCCAGCAGGCACTCGACACCTCCAAGGCAGAAGGAGGCAAGGTATGAGTATTGTTGAATTCCGTCACCACACCTTAAGTAATGGACTTGATATCGTAGCCGAATGCAATCCAAACGCCTACAGCACCGGCCTGGCCTATTTTGTAAAAACCGGGTCCCGAGATGAAACCCCGGAAATCTCCGGGGTTAGCCATTTTCTGGAACATATGGTTTTCAAAGGGACGCCAACTCGAACTGCGGAGCAAGTAAACCAACAACTAGATGAAATAGGTTCGCAAAGTAACGCTTTCACTTCCGAAGAGCAAACCGTCTACTATTGTGCCGTGCTACCGGAATACCAATTGGATGCGCTCGAACTTCTAAGTGACATCTTGCGCCCCTTGCTTCGTCAGGAGGACTTTGCCACAGAAAAACAGGTCATTCTAGAGGAAATCGCCAAGTACGATGACCAGCCCCCCTTCGGAGCCCATGAAAAGGCCCTCGCCCTTCATTTCCAAAACCATCCCCTTGGAAAGTCCGTTTTAGGCACGAGAGAAACAGTAGGCGCTCTCACTAGCACACAAATGCTGGAGTACTTCAACCGACGCTATAGTGCCGGTAACATTGTTCTGGCAATGGCGGGGAATGTCAACTTCGATGCCGTCATTGCACAACTTGAAGATCAGATCGGGCATTGGCAGAACTATGACACACAACGTGATACCCCTCGAGCCCAACCGAATTCAGCTTTTCACTCTATCGAAAAATCAAGTGCTCACCAACAATATATCATTCAAATCAGTAATGGCCCCGCTGCAGAAGACGGCAATCGATATGCGAGCCGACTGCTAGGTTTGATTTTTGGCGATGAAAGCAATAGCCGGTTATTCTGGGAAATGATCGATACAGGCAAAGCGGAGTATGCCGTCGTCGAACCTTCCGAATACCAGGGAACCGGAATTTTCCTTTCCTACCTCTGCTGCCAACCCAAGAGCACTCAGGAAATCCTCGATCTCTACCAAACCCTCGCTGGCGACATTCAGTCAAACGGCGTGACCGATCAGGAATTAGAGTTAGCCAAAAGCAAAGTTTGCTCCCACATTGTATTGCGAGCTGAACGCGCGGCTAGCCGTATGTTTGGGATTGGAAACAACTGGGTGCAACGTGGGGAATACGCAACGGTTCAGGAATCCATCCAGCGTTTCCAAAGCGTCACCAGACAAGACATTGCAGAAGTTTTAGAAAAATACCCTTTAACTCAATGCACCTCGGTTGCTATCGGCCCAACAAAAATGGAACATAAATAGATATGCGATACATCGTGTACTTTCTCAATCAACAGGAATAGAACTGAAAATGGAAAGATCACTAGTCTTATTGAAACCGGACTGTGTCCAACGTCGCCTGATGGGCGAAATTATTACTCGCTTCGAAAACAAGGGGCTTAACATCATCGGCATGAAAATGCTACAGGTGACTCCTGACATGGCCAAACAGCACTACGCAGAGCACGTGGAGAAACCTTTTTACCCGGGGCTGGAGGCATTCATCACCGGCGGGCCGATCGTCGCGATGTGTATCGAAGGTATCGATGTCATTCAGGTCGTTCGTGACATGCTGGGAGCAACCAATGGCCGCAACGCCGCTCTCGGAACCGTACGTGGTGACTACAGCGCAAGTCGTCAGATGAATCTTGTTCACGCGTCAGACGGACAAGAGGCAGCTGCACGGGAACTTAATCTCTATTTCGATCCGGCAGAACTTTGCCCGAACGAACCGACATTAACGCCATGGCTCAAAGCTGCGGATGAATAATCCCCCACCACAAAAAAGAAAAAGCTCTTCAACGACAACGCTGAAGAGCTTTTTTTTGGGATAGTCGGGATGAGAGGATTCGAACCTCCGACCTTTTGACCCCCAGTCAAACGCGCTAACCAGGCTGCGCTACATCCCGTCGTTTACTCCCACTATTCTAAATGCCCTACGATAATCTGCAACTACACATCCTGAACCTCAATTTAAGCTGCCGATGATCGGTTACAACTAGCATCTTTCCGTACCCACGAAGGCCCGCTTCTCTTGCCCCCCCAAATAACATCTGTCTCGGTCTGTCATCAGCCTCTCGATTCATGCCCCCCTCTACAAAATAGATCCCGCGTCTTGCCGACGTCACATACTAGGAAACACCTACAAAAAGAGGTATTATCTAGTTCACCAAGGAGGGAATTATTGTGACAAATTTTGCGGACCGCCTCGTTTCAGCGATTCAACGCTGTAAAACACCAACACTGGTGGGAATCGACCCCAGGCTCCATAGCCTGCCTCAGCCCCTGCAACCCCAGTCAAGCACGCCATCTCCGGAAGAAGTCGCTTCTGCTTACTTAGCTTTCGGTAAAGGAATTGTTGACGTAGTGGCTTCTTTGGTCCCGGCGGTAAAACCTCAGGCGGCCTTTTTCGAACAACTCGGCCCCTGTGGTATGGCTGCACTTGGCGAAATCACCCAATATGCCCGTAGTCAAGGTCTGCTGGTAATCATGGATGGCAAACGCAATGACATCGGTAGTACCGCCACCGCTTATGCACACGGATTCCTTGGTGAGAACAGAAGTACCCAATTCACTTCAGACTGTTTAACCGTGAGCCCCTATCTGGGCGAGGATAGCCTGGAGCCGTTCGTGAAAGTAGCCGACGAAAATGGCAACGGTATTTTCGTCCTTGTCAAAACATCGAATCCCGGCGGTGGGCGTTTCCAGGACCTTATTGCAGATGGTAAACCCATTTATCGTCACGTGGCTTCTCTCGTCAACGAACTAGCAAGTGAAACTCTTGGCAGTGGTAACCATCCCTACGGAGCCGTGGGGGCGGTGGTGGGAGCAACTTATCCCGAGCAATTAGTGGAACTTCGTGAAGCCATGCCGAACACCTTCTTTCTTGTCCCAGGCTTTGGTGCTCAGGGAGGTGGGGCTGCGGACGTGGCCGGTGCCTTTGACGAAAATGGACTGGGCGCAATCATTAATAGCTCACGTGGCATCATCTTCGCTCACGCGCGTGAACCTTATGCTGACAAATTCGGTGACCAGCGATGGCAGCAAGCCGTGGAAGCTGCGACCCGGGACATGATTGCTGCACTAGCCGCGGACACCCCGGCCGGAACACTGTAAGGCGCTTGTAATGGCTGCCGTTACTCTAAAAACACGACGAGGCTATCTGGCACTCCTTTGCGTCCTAGTGATCCTCATCGTTGGCATCTTGACCGTCGACCGGCAGGCCATGCTTGAGTGGCTGGCTCAACAGCAGGCCGATGCCGTAGCTTACACGCAAAAACACCTCTGGCAGGCGATCGCCATCGCCTTTGTCGTCTACGTTGTTGTCACCGCATCTGGATTCCCTGGTTCCACAGCACTCTCAATCGTTTCCGCCACCATCCTGCCCTACTGGGCAAGTGTATTTACGGTCAGCTTTGCCTCCACCATGGGGGCGACATGTGCAATGCTTATGAGCCGATTTCTATTCCGGGACATGGTCAAAAGCTGGTTCGGCGATCGTTATGAAACCTTTGAGCTATTATGGGAACGAGATGGCATCTGGTATCTCTACAGCATGCGACTTGCTCCCTATGTCCCATTTTTTTCGATTAATCTGCTGATGGGCCTCACCAAGATCCGGGTCAAGGATTACTGGATCGCCAGTCAACTGGGGATGCTGCCCGGTACACTGGTGAACCTTTACCTGGGAAGTCGTTTACCCTCTTTGAAACAACTACTGGAAACAGGGATTCCTGCCTTACTAGATGTACCATTAATCATTGGCTTCACCCTTCTCGCGCTGGTACCAATCATCATTCGACTAGTAATCAAACGACGGGTGCCAAACATTGACGATGCCAACTAAAAACCGTGAGGTATACTTAACGAAGCGACTAACACCATCTTTAAGGCAGGATCTCAATTTGGCTCGATTCACAACAGTCCTGGTACAACTTGCAATATCCTGTCTGTGTCTCCTGTTTACCAGCCAGCTATTTTCTCAAAACCCATCCAATTCCAATCCTCCAAATATCGTCATGATATTTATCGATGACATGGGATGGGGCGATTTAGGCTGCTATGGAAATCCTGACATTAAGACACCAAACATCGATGCTTTAGCCGAACGTGGGATTCGATTCGAACAATTCTATGTTGCCTCACCGATCTGTAGCCCCTCGCGGGTCGCCATAACAACCGGACAATTTCCAGCTCGTCATAGAATCAACTCTTACCTGAATTCACGCGCTCGCAATACTGCTCGGGGAATGGTCAATTTTCTCGATCCGAGTGTGCCTGCCATCGCTCGTACTTTTCAGGAGGCTGGCTACGCGACCGCACACTTTGGGAAATGGCATATGGGCGGCGGACGTGATGTGGACGATGCGCCGCTACCTCAGGCTTACGGCTTCACCGAATCTCTCGTTTCCTTTGAAGGACTTGGCGACAGGATCCTTCAGGCCAACAACCACGGCCTCTCTGCTCAAAGCGCCAAGTTAGGTCAGGGAACAATTACCTATACCGAAAAACACAAGAATACTGAGACTTACGTAAATCGCAGCCTCGACTTTATCGAAAACAACAAAAACAACTCGTTCTATCTCCATCTGTGGCTTAATGATGTTCACGATCCTTTCCGTCCCACGCAACTTCAACTTAACAAGTTCAAAGCCTACGCCGGAAACAAATATCTTCAACAGTATTATGCCGTCATGGACGAAATGGACCGTCAACTCGGAAGACTCTTTGACGGGATTACAAGTCTGAATCTCGCAGAAAAGACGATCCTTGTTGTTTGTGCAGACAATGGCCCCACCGCCTGGCCACGTTACAAACGAGAAGGCTTTGAAGCACCAGGCTGGACAGGCGGGCTACGTGGACGCAAATGGAGTCTATACGAAGGTGGGATTCGTGAGCCACTAATCGTGAGTTGGCCCGGTACAATTAAAGCAGGCCAAGTCGATAAGACATCTGTCATCAATGCTGTAGACTTCTTTCCAACGTTTTGTAGTCTTGCCGGCCTCAAGGCTCCCGAGGTTAAATGGGACGGAATCGATTTCAAGCAGGCTCTATTCGAAAAACCAATCAAGCGTAAAGTGCCTATGTACTGGGAATACGGGCGCAGCGCATCCTATCTAAGGCCGGCCGAAATTCACGACCGCAGCCCGGTCCTTGCCATGCGACAGGATGACTGGAAACTGTTAATGAACGCCGACGGTTCAGATCTGCAGTTATACAAATTGTCCGAAACACGAGACGAACAAGAGAATCTTGCAACAAAGCATCCACGTGTTACGAATTCCTTGTCACGCAAATTAATGACCTGGAAAGACAGCCTGCCCAATTATCCGGAGGCCGAAGACTAATGCCGACTTCCTTCGATACCTTCAAACTATCCCCTCCTCTACTACGAGCCATTCAAAGCCGAGGCTACGAAACACCTACACCAATCCAAACAGACGCCATCCCACTCATTCTGGAAGGCAAAGACGTCCTGGGGTGTGCACAGACTGGGACGGGGAAAACGGCGGCCTTCGCTTTGCCCGCGATTGAACAACTGCTGGACCCGGCAACCGGCCATCAACACAAGCTAAGAGTACTTGTCCTTTCGCCGACGCGGGAACTCGCCATCCAGATCAACGATTGTTTTGAAGATTATTCTAAACACACCAACGTCCGGCAAACCGTCGTTCATGGTGGCGTGGGAGCCAATCCTCAAATCCAACGAATACGACGAGGAGTGGACATCGTCGTTGCGACTCCCGGTCGACTGCTCGACCTGCATGGTCAAAAGCAAATTGATCTCAGCACCGTGCAGCTTCTGGTAATCGACGAAGCGGATATGATGCTGGACATGGGATTTATCGATGACGTTTCTAAGATCGTCGGGTTGGTAAGCAACCGGCAGCAAACCTTGCTATTTTCAGCTACGTTACCCAAAGAGATACAAACCATTGCTTCCGACTGGTTGTCTACGCCAACCACGATCAATGTAGTTCCGGATGCGATTCCCATCCACCTCATCAACCAATCCGTCTTTTATGTTGAGAACATCAATAAGGACCTTCTGTTAATCCAGTATCTATTCGCAACGCCGCGAGCAAGAACCCTCGTCTTCGTAAGAACCAAACAAGATGCTGAACGGGTAACACGAAACATCAATCGCGCCAAACTTGAGGCGTTACCACTGCACGGAAATAAAAGTCAGGGACGTCGCCGAAAAGCCCTAGAAGCTTTTAAGTCCGAGCAGGCCCCTATTCTGGTCGCAACAGATGTAGCAGCTCGTGGCTTGGATATTGACAATATTTCCCATGTCATCAATTACGCGCTGCCCGAGTATCCAGAAATATATATCCATCGGGTTGGAAGAACAGGCCGAGCCGGATCCAAAGGCGAAGCAATCTCCTTATGTGCTTCACACGAACGCTATTACCTCGAACAGATTGAAAAGCTTGCAGGAATTTCGGTTGAGGTACGTGAATGGAACTACGATGACTTTGGCAATCTTTTCCAGTTAGAGCGAGCGATGAATCGCAGAAAAGGTAAACGAGCAAAGAAGCCTGAAAACACCGATGCAGCGGAATCCAACGAGTCCAACGAATCGGGCGAATTCGATGGAAACACGTGGGTACGCGATGGCCGCGGTAAGAAGAATAAAAAGAAGAAGAAACGTAAACGCCAATCCAAAGTCATCACAATGGATGACATCACACCATCCCGGAATACTGAAAAATATTCCCCCACGAAACGCACGCTCGACTAGTCGGAAACTTCAACGACAAGGCTAATCTGGCAGGCTGCGTTGAGTGGCAACTCAGAAACCCCAATCGCCGTTCGCGTATGACGCCCGGCATCCCCAAACACTTCAACGATGAAATCACTAGCCCCATTCAT
>Ga0315322_10000463_pt1 | contig 30235 bp, 18 predicted proteins | sample M110021515metaG_FD_203461 | JGI IMG/M metagenome (GOLD analysis project Ga0315322, IMG submission 203461) | Ammonia-oxidizing marine archaeal communities from Monterey Bay, California, United States - M1 100m 21515 | ecosystem: Environmental > Aquatic > Marine > Intertidal zone | place: USA...
AAGCGCTACGGTGCCCTGTCCGGCGATAACATCAGGGTGGTCGGACGGCGGAACGATTGTGGCACCGGTCTGGCGGGCGAGGTGGGCGGTGGTCTGCCGACGGGCGGTGAGTGTGGGAGCACACTGCACCACCTGGGCACCGTAGCCTTCGACTGCGGCGCGCTTCACGGCTGGCGCGTTGGACGGCATCACGATGGTGGCTTTCACCCCGAGGCGCTGCGCTGCGATGGCGAGTCCCTGGGCGAAGTTGCCGCTGGAGTGGGCGACTACGCCGCGCTCGCGAACCTCGGCGTCGAGTGCCATCAAGGCATTGAGAGCTCCACGCACCTTGAAGGAGCCACCCTTCTGGAAGTTCTCGCACTTGAAGAAGAGTCGGCGGTGGGCCCGCGCGTCGAGGGCCGAGCATGTGAGGACGGGGGTGCGATGCACGTGTCCCTGCAGGCGCTCGGCGGCCGCGAGCACATCTTCGCGAGAGACCGACGCCGGTATCGGTGTCATCTCAACGCCCCTCGAATTCTGGGGCCCGACGGTCCAAGATGGCGGCCACGCCCTCATCATGGTCCGACGAGTTCTGTACGATGCCCTGGTAGGTGCTCGCCAGCTCCAGGGCGAGGTCGAGGGAAACACCCTGGCTGCGATAGCAGGCGGACTTCGCCAGTCGCACTGCCAGTGGGGCATTGCGGGCAATCTCCAGCGCGTACCGCACAGCCGTGTCTCGCACCTCGTCCTTGGGCACCACGGCGGTCACCAGTCCGATGTTCAGGGCGGTGGAGGCGGAGATGACCCGGCCGGTGAGCACCAGCTCCAGAGCCTTCGGAAAGCCCACCACTCGGGCGAGCAGGGTCGCGCCACCATCTCCCGGCACGAGGCCCACCTTCACGAAGGTCGAGCCGAGCCGAGCGGAGTCGGCACACACCCGCAGGTCACACATGCAGGCCAGATCGAGGCCCGCGCCGATGGCATGGCCGTTCATCGCGGCGATCACGGGCTTGTCGAACCGGGACATCCGACGGGGAATTGACTGGATGCCGCGGGTGTAGCGAGACCGCAGCTGCACTGGCGCGCCCTCGAACATGCCGGCATGGTCGCGCATGGCCTTGAGGTCACCGCCCGCCGAGAAAGCTGGGCCGGCCCCTGTGAGGATGACTACCCTCACGCTGTCTTCGGCCTCGAGCCAGTCCAGCCCGGCGAGGAAGCCGGCGATCATCTCGTCGGACCACGCGTTGCGAGAGTCGGGTCGATCGAGCGTGAGCCAAGCCAAGCCGGCGTGGTCTTCGTCGAGCGCCACCCGCACATGGGGGCCGAGGGCAGGTGGGGAAGGGGGCACGGACATGCTGGCCTCGGGTCTGCTGGACGGCGGAGTGCGGGCGCTCCGCTACCATCTTCGGGACGGACCTCCCACTTGCATCGCGGTTGGCTCGGTCGAGTGGGACTCTGACGCTGCCTCGCGCGCAACATGCAGTTCCACGGTTTTCCTGACGGGGAACATCGAGATCACCTGCATTGAGGTCGATCCGGGCAGATTGCCCCTTGCGGGCTTGCCCCCGCATCGTGGAACATGGAAGATGGAAGGGATTGCCTGGACGCGGCGCCAGCTTCGCTATCCCCGCCTCAAATCGGGGCAACTGCCTCCGGAGGGTCTATGACGACGCCCCCAACGTCTACCCGTTTCCTTGTTCCCACTCGTGTGCTCGGCAGACTGTCCTTGCTTGGGCTCGCCGGTGTTGCTGGTCCTGCCTGGGCCCTGCCGTCCACCTACACCCTCACGGGCACGATTCGGGACTTCACGCCGAGCACCCACTCTGACTTCGAGTACAACACGGGCAACGACCGCGGCATCGTCGAAGACTCCCTCGGCAGCGACGACAAGCCGGTCTACGACACGTCCAACACGCCGTCCACGGTGCACAGCCAGGCCACCTTTGACCAGTGGTACAACGACGTCACGGGGGTCAACCAGTCCGCGACCCACGACATCACGCTCACGCTCGACGCCTCCACTGGTGTCTATGAGTACAGCAGCAGCGCGTTCTTCCCCATCGACGGCATGCTGTACGGCAACTACAGCACTTACTCGCACAACTACCACTTCACCTACGAGATCTCGACCATCTTCACCTACAACGGTGGCGAGACCTTCACCTTCACGGGCGACGACGACCTGTGGGTGTTCATCAATGGTGAGCGGGTCATCGACCTCGGCGGTGTGCACGGCGCGCAGTCCGACACGGTCGACCTCGACTCGGTGGCGGCCAGCATTGGCATCACCACCGGCAACGCCTACACGTTCCACTTGTTCTTCGCCGAGCGCCACACCACCCAGTCCAACTTCCAGATCCAGACCACCATCGAGTTCCAGCCCGAAGACTGCTCGGATGGTCGGGACAACGATGCGGACGGCCTAATCGACAGCGCCGACTCCGACTGTTGGGTTTGCGGCAACGGCATCATCGACACGAGTGCTGGTGAGGAGTGCGATGACGGCAATGTCATCACTGGCGATGGGTGCACCGATGGGTGCATCGATGAGGACCAGGACGGCGACGGTGAGCGCGACGAAGCCTACGGCGGGCTGGACTGCGACGACACCGACTCCACCATCAACACCTCGGCCACGGAGACTTGGTACGACGGTGTCGACGAGAACTGCGACGACGCAAGCGACTACGACGTGGACGGCGATGGCGAGGACAGCGACGCCTACGGTGGCGACGACTGCGACGACACCGACGCCTCCATCGCGACCACCGCGACCGAGACTTGGTACGACGGCGTGGACTCCGACTGCGACGGCGCTTCTGACTACGACGCCGACGGCGATGGCTACGACAGCTCGCGCTACGGCGGCGACGACTGCGGCGACAACAACTCCCACCGCAACCCAGACGCCACGGAGGTCTGGTACGACGGCGTGGACTCCGACTGTGACGGAGCCAGTGACTACGATGTCGATGGCGACGGTGATGACAGCGATGCATACGGCGGCGGCGACTGCGACGACACCGACGCCACTGTGTCGAGTAGCGCGACCGACACCTGGTACGATGGCGTCGACACCGACTGCTCGGGTGGGTCCGACTACGACGCCGACGGCGACGGTCACGACTCCGATGCCTACGGCGGCGACGACTGCGACGACGGCGAGGCCACGACCTACACCGGCGCGACCGACACCTGGTACGACGGCGTAGACAGCGACTGCGACGGTGCTTCGGACTACGACCGTGATGGTGATGGCTATGACAGCTCGCGCTACGGCGGCGCTGACTGTGGCGACAACAACTCCCACACGAATCCTGGCGCCACCGATACCTGGTACGACGGCGTGGACAGCAACTGTGACGGAGCCTCGGACTACGACGCCGATGGCGACGGCTTCGACAGCGATGCCTACGGCGGCACCGACTGCGACGACACCGATGCCACGGTCAACACCGACGCCACGGAGATCGATGGCGATGGCATCGACCAGGACTGCACCGGGGTCGACTCCGGCGTAGACACCGATGGCGACTCCATCGACGACGAAGACGAGCTGCTGGGCGGCACCGACCCCGACGACGCCGACACCGATGGCGATGGCCTCGACGACGGCACCGAAGTGGCAGATGGTCTCGACCCGCTCGACTCCGACACCGACGACGACGGGCTGTCCGACGGCGATGAGGTCGATGTCTACGGCACCGATCCTGGCGACGAAGACACGGATGGCGATGGTCTCACCGACGGCGAAGAGGTGGGCACCGACTCCACCACCGGCACCGGCACCGACCCCACGCTCTCCGATACCGACAACGACGGCCTCGGCGACGGCGAGGAGCTGAGCGACTACGGCACCGACCCCCTCAACAGCGACACGGACGGCGGTGGCCGCGAGGACGGCGACGAGGTCCTTTACGACGACACCGATCCGCTCGATGCCTCCGACGACCTGTTCGACAGCGACTCCGACGGCCTCACCGATGCCGAGGAAATCGAGATCTACGGCACCGACCCCTACGACGCAGACACCGACGACGACGGGCTCGAAGACGGCGACGAGGTGAAGGACCACGTCACCGACCCGCTCGATGACGACTCCGACGACGATGGGCTGCTGGACGGCGAAGAGGTGGGGGCAAGTGGTCTGGGCACCGATCCGCACGACTCCGATACCGACGACGACGGCCTCACCGATGGTGAAGAAGCCGGCGCTGGCGGCATCGGCAGCGACCCGCTCGACCGCGACACGGACGATGACGGCCTCGAAGACGGCGAAGAAGCAGGTGTGGGAGACGACGCCGGCACCGGCACCTCCGCCACCGATGCGGACACGGATGGCGACGGTCTCACTGATGGCGAGGAAGTCGGAGTCGACGGTGAAGAGGGCTTGGGTACCGACCCGCTCGACCGCGACACGGACAACGACGGTCTCACTGATGGCGAGGAAGTCGGAGTCGACGGTGAAGAAGGCGTGGGCACCGACCCCCTTGATGACGACACCGACGACGACGGGCTGCTCGACGGGCAGGAAGCTGGTGAGTCGGGCATCGGCACCGACCCCTTTGATGAGGACTCGGACGACGACGGTCTCACCGACGGCGAAGAAGCGGGCGCAGGTGGTACCGGCACGGATCCGCTCGATGAAGACACCGACGACGATGGCCTCACCGACGGCGAAGAAGCGGGCGAAGGCGGCACCGGCACCGATCCAGGTGACTGGGACTCCGACGACGACGGTCTGTCCGACGGCGAAGAAGTGGGCACCAACGGCGAAGAAGGCACCGGGACCGACCCCAACAACGCCGACACGGATGGCGGTGGCGTCAACGACGGTGATGAAGTCGCAGTCGGCACCGACCCCACCAACCCGAAGGACGACAACCCTGCGCTAAGCGTGGATGGCCTGTCCAACACCGACGGCAGCAAGGACCCCACCTGCGGTTGTGCCGCCCATGGTTCCAGTGTGGGCACCGATGGCTCGGTTCCAGCGGGCCTCTTCGCCCTGTTGGCCGGCTTTGTGGGCTTGGCGCGTCGCCGCGAGTAGATCGGCCCTCCAAGCCGGTCGCTCCCAGGGTGATATCGTCCAGATGGGCCACCTTGGGAGGTGCCATGTCCGAGGTCTCCTTCGACGACACACAGGTCGCTTTCGCCGCCAAAGACGACGCTGAGCTGCAGAAGTCCGCTTGGCTCTTCCGCATCATGTCGAACAGCACCATCGTCGATATCGGGTCCCACATCACGCAGCTGGCGCTCCAGATCGGGCTGCCTGTGCAGACCATTCTGAAGTCCACCATCTACGAGCACTTCTGTGGCGGCGAGTCGCTCGAAGAGTCCGTGCCCATGGTCACTGCGCTGCAGGCCCAGGGGGTGTCCACCATCCTCGACTACGGTGTCGAAGCCAAAGAGGGCCAGGCGGAGTTCGACGCCAATCTCAAGGAGCAGCTGCGCGCCATCGCATTTGCCGATGCCCACGAGGCTGTGCCTTATGTGAGCTGCAAGATCACCGGCTACGCGCCCTTTTCGTTGCTGGAGAAGCTCACCACCGGCGAGGCGCGCACCGCCGAAGACGAAGCCGCCCTCGACCGGCTCCGCGTCCGCATGCACGCCATCTGCGAAGCCGCCGCGCGCCAGCAGGTGTGCCTCTACGTGGATGCCGAGGAGAGCTGGATTCAGGGCGCCATCGACGACATCGTGGGCAAGCTCATGGCCCGCTACAACCGCGACAAGCCCACGGTCTTCAATACGATTCAGCTCTACCGCCACGACCGACTGGCGTTTCTCAAGGAGTCCCACGAAAAGGCCCGCTCCAAGGGCTACGTGCTCGGGCTGAAGCTGGTGCGGGGCGCCTACATGGAAAAGGAGCGCGCACGGGCTGAGGAGCTCGGCTATCGCTCGCCCATCCATGAAGACAAGGAGTCGGTGGACCGCGACTTCGATGCGGCTGTCGTCTACTGCATCGAGAACATCGAGGATGTCGCGTTCTGCGCGGCCACTCACAACGAGAAGAGCTGTCAGCTGGTGGTGACCAAGGCCAGGGCCCACGGCATCAACCTCAACCACCCCCACATCCACTTTGCCCAGCTCTACGGCATGAGCGACCACATCTCGTTCAACCTCGCGCGGGCGGGCTTCAATGCCAGCAAGTACGTGCCGTATGGCCCAGTGCGTGAAGTGGTGCCCTACCTCATCCGCCGCGCCCAGGAGAACCGGTCGGTGTCGGGTCAGGTGGGCCGGGAACTGCGGCTCATCCTGGCGGAGATCAGGCGTCGGAGAGCCTGAAGAATGCTGTGTGAGTCCGGTCGTAAGTCCGGGGCCATGGCGCCAAGGACGAAGCTCACACCTCGCCAGTAAAGAACTCCAGCAGCTCGTCCTCCATCGCGCGGGCGTCCTCGTAGCCTTGGGCCTCGATGCGTCCGGTGAACTCGCGGTCGAAGTAGACGTAGGACAGCAGGTCGCTCTCGCCGCCCGCGTCGTTGGCGCGGTCTGCCATCAGGTTGAGCAAAATCCTCGCGCTGGTGGTGTCTTTCGGGGGATGTGCGCGGAAGGTGGCGTTGGCCACTGCGCCCAGGTCGAGCTTGGGACGGATGACCTGCATCTTCACCTTGCGCAGCCCGAGGTCCTGGCGGCACTTCTTCTCGAAGGGGGCGCCAAACTGCTCGATTCCCCAGGAGATGAAGTCGTTCATGCGGTTGGCCATCGCCAGGTCGCGCTCGACGGGGTCCGCCATGATGGCGTTGAGGCTCTTGCCGGCCAAAAACGCCAGAGTGGGCACTACATTGTGGGCATCGGAGTCGGCGCTGTTGCGGATCTGGTGCTCGCGGGCGGCGTGGGTACCAATCAGCAGGATGCGATCCACCCCGGAGTGCAAGACGGGTCGCAGCGGTGTGTTCTGGCGCAGTCCCCCGTCGACATAGGTGCGCTTGTTGAGCTTCACCGGCGGGAAGAGAAACGGGATGGCGGCGCTGGCGAGCAAGGTCTCGGGACCCACATCCCTTCGCACAACCCTGGAGCCGGGGAGGGGACGCAGGTTGAGGGTGGGGTCGGCAGTGTCGACGAACAGGGTGTTGGTGCCGTCGGCGAGATCGGTCGCGCACGAGATGAACGCGCGGACTTGACCGCTGTCGATGGCCGCCCGGGTCTCCTGATGGGGAAAGAGCTCGCGGATGAGGGCTTCGAGAGGGGCCGGGTCGAGCAGAGCGGCGCCCGGCTTGCCGCGGTAGCGTCCCCAGAGTGCGCCGATGACGTCGTCGGGCCGGATTCTGAACACGTCGCTTACGCGCATTCGCCGCCAGATCCGCGACAGGTACACCATGTACTTTTCGCTGCGGGTGACCGTGAACATGCCGTTGAGCGCGCCCACGCTGGTGCCGCTCACAACATGGGGCCAGGGGACGTAGCCAAGGCGGCGCGGCAGCTGTCTGTAGATGAAGCGCAGCACGCCAGCTTGGTAGGCCCCGCGCGATGCACCACCACTGAGCACTAGGCCAAGCTTGGGACGGCGCCACATGAGGGACCTCCTGAGTTGCCCACGAATCGGACAGCGGGTCGGAAACTGTCGATTATCCCAATCCCCGCTCGGACGGGCTGGAGGGTATCCATGCCACACCCCAAACCCGGAGATCGACGGCTGGATCGTCCGCGCGCCGCCATCGCAGCAACGCTAAGACCTGCGGGCCTCCCTCCCCGAGGAGTCCCGATGAACGACCCCCGCGACTCGCTGTCGATGTCTCCCAAGCGCCCCCGCCGCAAGATGAAGAAGAAGCTCTACGAAAGTGAGCTCGAGCGTCTTCAGGCTGAGCTGGTTCGTCTTCAGTACTGGATCCGAGAGACCGGTCAGCGGGTCGTCATTGTCTTCGAAGGACGCGACGCAGCCGGAAAGGGCGGCACCATCAAACGCATCTCGGAGTGCCTCAATCCGCGCTTCGCGACCACCGTGGCCCTCGGCAAGCCCACCGAGCGTGAGCAGACCCAGTGGTACTTCCAGCGCTACGTGTCCCACATGCCGGCGGCAGGCGAGATCGTGATGTTCGACCGGAGCTGGTACAACCGGGCCGGCGTCGAGCGCGTGATGGGCTTCTGCACCGACGAGCAGTACGAGTACTTCCTCCACGCCACGCCCCGCTTCGAGCGGCTGCTGATGCGGTCGGGCATTCGGGTCATCAAGTACTGGTTCTCGGTGAGCGCCGAGGAGCAGGAGCGCCGGCTGCGGTCGCGCATCGACAACACCGTGAAGCGGTGGAAGATCAGCCCGATGGACCTCGAGTCTCGCAGGCGATGGGTCGACTACTCGCGCGCCAAAGACACGATGTTCGAGTACACAGACACCAAGCAGGCGCCGTGGGTGGTGGTCCCGTCCGACGACAAAAAGCGGGCTCGGCTCAACTGCATCCAGCATCTCCTGAGCTGCTTCGACTACCAGGACGTGCTGCCTGCGCCCATTGAGCTGCCGCCACTGCAGGAAGAGAGTGGCTACGTGCGGCCGCCCGTCGAAGAGCAGACCTTCGTTCCCGAGAACTACCCTGACTCCCCGAAGAAGCCGGGTCGTGAAGACGGCTCCAAGTCCTGACGGTCACTGTACGGAGATGACCTCCAGGTCCACATCTTGGCCATGTCGCTTCGCCGTCCGACAGTCCCCTTGTTGGGCTCCCATGAGCGCCCGGGCGTGGATGCCGTGGGCCAGGTAGCCCTGGGTGGTGACTGCGGCGCGTTCTCCGCGTTTTCGGGTCGGTGGTCGCCATCGACGCGGGTGCCGCGCGACGACGCCATGGGACCTTCCAGGTGAGCGGCGGTCTGCCGAGATAGCACGGAGATGGAGGCGAGATGGTTCGCTGGTGCGCTGTGATGGGACTGCTGACGTGTTGCGAGCCTTCGGTCCGTGACACGCCCGAGTCCGCCGATGTGGCTGCTCCAGCAGCTGAAGCCGATGAGGAGACCGAGGCTGGACTCCCGGTGGGCACCGAGCTGCTGGCCGATGATGCCTTGCGCGAAGCCGTGGCCCTTGCGCTCGCAGCGGCCGAGACTCGGGTGCGCGTGGCCCAATACACCCTGTGGGACTCCGGCGCAGTGGTCGATCTGGTCGATGCTCTGGGCGATGCGGCGGAGCGCGGCGTGCGGGTGCAGGTGCTGGCCGACGAAGAGGCGTCCGACACTCCGGGGTTGCTCGCGGAGCTGGAGGCCCGCGGCGTGGAGACCCAGCTCGACTCTCCTGACGTCACGCTCCACAACAAGCTGTGGATCATCGATGATGCCGTTCTCACAGGCTCTCACAACATGTCGAACAGCGCGCTCACCGCCAACCGCGAGGTGAGTGTGCGGGTCACGGACCCCGAGGCTGTGGCTGCTTTTTCGGACTGGTTTGATGCGGTGTGGGCAGCCCCGGAGTCTGACCCCACCATCGCGGCCATGAGCGGTGCCACCCGCGCATACTTTGATGATGCCGTGCTCGACGGTGTCTTGGGCTGTATTGCTCAGAGCCGGGAGTCGCTCCGTGTGGCCATGTACGCCTTCTCGTGGTCCGACGAGTACCCTGGCGGCGAGGTGGACCAGGTGCTCCAGGCGCTCTTGGCGGCCCACGCCCGGGGGGTTGCGCTCCAGGTGGTGTTGGATGGCTCCTCGTGGATTGTCGACAACGCCATCAACGAGGGGGCCATCGCGCAGCTCACCACTGCCGGGGTGCCCGTGCGGGTGGCGGACAACGAGGCGGTGGTCCATGCCAAGGTGATGGTCTGCGACCAGACGGCCTTCGTGAGCGACGCCAACTGGTCTTACAGCGGGATGGTGCGCTACCACGGTGCTTCGGTGGCGGTAGACGGCGCTCGGGTGGCCGATCCGTTGGCCGCCTGGATCGATGGGTTGTGGCGGGATGGCAAAGTGCCAGACTGAACGCTCCGCTCAGATGGGCACCGTGAAGGCGAGCTCCCAGGGCGCAGTGGCAGGGTCGATGGCGAGCGCACCTACGAACAGGATGGTGTCGTACCAGAAGTGGGCGGCGATGGGACGGCCGAGGTCGTAGCCGTGCTTGTGGGCGGACACCGCCAGGTCGAAGCTGCCGAGCGCGATGTAGCTGGCCCGGATGGCGCCCGTCTGGGGGTCTTCGAAGTCGAAGTGGGCCATGCCGAAGATGGCGTTGCTGAGGGTCATCCCAAGCCAGGGACGGCCTATGGCATCGACGAGCACCGGCTGCACCACACCCCGAAAGAGTGCCTCTTCGGAGTACGCCACGTTGGCCACGGTGAAGCCCGCCCAGGCGGTGCCCAGTCCCATTGCGGGGACCGGGCGAAGCTCTCTTCCACTCCACACGACCCGGTCGGGCCAAGGCAGTGGCCCAGAGGCAGTGGCGCTGATGGAGACGAGCGCGACCGCCATTCCACCGGCCAGCAGGGTGGCCGGACTGCGGATGTTCTCAAGCCGGAATGGTGACAGGGCGAGCGTCTTGAGCGATGCACCGTCGACAGTGGTGGCGCCTTCCTTCGGTCCCCGCTGCATCTTGGTGGTGCGGTAGGCGTCGTAGCTGCTGAACCAGGCGAGGCTGCGACCGGTGTGCGTGGCACTGAAGGCGAGGGGAGTGCCGATGGGGTTGGGAACAACGGAGAGGCCCTGCCCCATGAGCATGAGGGCCGCCGATGGGACGCCCTGCGTGACGCCGGCCACCCGGTCGCAGGTGTGGAGGTGTCCAAGCCCGGGGATGAAGCCCATGGCAGCTGCCCCGAGCGGTCGCTGCTTTGGGCGCTGGGCGGGGGGGAGTCCGCGCTCTGGTGGCTTGCCGTCGGCCGTGACTTGGGCTGCGACCTCAAGCGACTTCGATGGCTGGGTGCATGCCGCGTGGGCTTGGGTCGCGAGGACCAGAAGCAGTCCGTTCATCGAGCGACGGGATGACAGCCGTGGCCGTGGCCGTGAGACAGCGGGAGGTCTTCGGGGGGACGTGCGTGGGGGGCGCGTGCAGGGGCAGGCATGCCGAGAGGCCCGGACCAGCCGGCGACCTCCTCGGTGACGTATGCGGCGGCCTGCGCCATCTCGAACAGCAGTGTCTCATCGATGTTGTCGCGGTCGTCGCAGTCTCGGTGGTAGCACTGGTCGAGCGGTTCACCTGCGGTGCCCCCGAACAGGCTCTCCTCGCTCACCGACTTGTTGGACTCCGCACCGCTGAAGAGGCCGCCCGCAGGAATGCCGTTCCAGATGAAGGGACCGTAGTCGGAGCGCCCATCGAAGGCGGTCTCGGTGTGGCCGAGCTCCTGGGCGTCGAACCACTCCTCGAACAGCCCCTCGATCTCGTCGGAGCCCGTGGGACCGGCGTAGCCAGTGGCCGAGCCGTCCCCGTCGTAGATGAAGCGCCCGCCGTTGGGGCTGCCAATCATGTCGAAGTTGAGGTTGGCGAGGTGACGGTCCATCTCAGCCGATGACAGTGACTCTACGTAGCGGTCTGAGCCGATGAGACCGATCTCTTCGGCACCCCAAAGTGCCCAGCGGATGCGGTTGGCGGGCTCCATGTCGATGGCGACCGCGGCTTGGGCGGCGGCGAGCACGTAGGCGGTGCCGCTGCCGTTGTCGTTGATGCCGGGGCCGGCGGTGACGCTGTCGAGGTGCGCGCCCACGACAACAAGACGGTCGGGATCCCCGCGGTCGAGCTCGGCGAGCACGTTGGTGATGTTGCGCTCCACGACGCCGGCATCGACCACCACACGCACCTCCACGGAGCCGGTGTCGAGGTCCTCTGCCAGCGATTCGCCGACCGAGAAGGCTGCGCCCACGACGGGGATGCTGGGAGGCCGGCCGGAGTCGAGGGTCCAGGACTCCACGCCGGTGCGCCCGGACTGACCCTCGTTGAAGATGATGACGGCGACGGCACCAGCAGCCTCGGCGTGGGCCACCTTGTCGGCGAAGTTGCAGGAACCGCGCTGGATGAGGGCGACCGCGCCGGCCGGGAAGTCGGCGAAGTCGCTGCTCTCGCAGCCCGAAGTGGAAGAGTTTTCTGAGGCGCCGGGGGGCAGCATGACGTCGACGGCCGCCAGGTCTGCGGTGACATCTCCGCCTGCGCTGTAGGTCATGGTGGTGAGGTCGCGCTCCGCAAAAACGGTGGATGAGGGGCTGTTTTGAATGACCTGTGGCGGGGAATTCTCCTCAAATCCAGCGATGGTGTGTTCCTGACGAGTGACCGTGTAGCCGGCCGCTTCGAACACCCCCACGGCGTAGTCCACGCTGTCGTGGAAGCCGGGTCCAAAGGTCTGGCGGGTGCTTCCGTTGGCCTCGCCGATGGCCTGCAGAGCATCGAGGTGGGTCTGCAAATTGGGGAGGGTCATGGAATCAGCGAGCGCCGACGTCACCGAGTCCTCGTCGGGGTCGCCCGAGTCCCCCGAGTCGTCGGTGTCGTCGGTGTCGTCGGTGTCGTCGGTGTCGAGCTCGCCGTCTTCGTCGGGGCCTTCGGTGCCATTCGTGTCCGTGGTCTTGTTGTCGACCACTCCGTTGGCACAACCAGCCAGAACGAGCGCGAGAAAGGTCGGGCGAAAGAGGCTGGCGCGCATGGCGACTCCGGTGAAGGGGCACGTGCCTGAGATGACGCCGCGCCCCCAAACCGATCAGCCCTAATTGTCGCCGTCCGCCTACTTGCGGATGACAACTGCGTTCTGGCTGTTTGCTCGCGGGTGGGGCGCGCTCAAATGTTTCCCAGTGGACGGAGGCACTGCCGGGGCTCATGGCGACGTGGACCGAGGACGAGCCAGGTGGCGCAGCTCAGGCGACCGACGCGCGCAGGCGGGGCGAAGCGGACAGCAGCGCGTGAGCGGCATGGCCGATGCTGACGTTGATCACAGAAATCCCCCGTACCGAGGTGGCGGTGCGTCCGCTGAGGAGGGCGCGACGACCGTCGGGAAGTACGGCCACGATGGCGACTGCTTCTCCTACCCGGAGGCGGGGAACCGAGACGTAGACCACGCCGCAGGAGAGGCTGGATTGCCAGTCGGCGTGGAGGTCTGCGAAATGGCGCCAAGTAAGCTGGAGGCGCTGGCTGGCGGCATCGAAGCGGACTCGAGCACGGATGGCGCGAATCTCGCGTGTCGATGCTCTTGCGGACGTGTTGGCCGAAGCGACTGGAGTCAGCTCGGTGGGACGCTCATGGGCGGGCGGCGTCAGCGATCGAGTGCCGCCCAGCAGGAGATCGGTGGGCTCATCGAGGCCCGCGTCGGCGGACGAATGGCGCTGCTCCAGCCAGCTTCCAAGCTGAAGCTGGTGGGGATAGGACATCGCCCGCAGCTCGACCGAGTAGCGGCGCATGCCGGTGCGGGTGTTGCCCGTGCGCGTGGCCTCCCGCACGATGACGTCGGCCAGGACTGCATTCGGCTCTCCGTCGTTGCGGCGGGTGAGCTCCATCTCCAGACGCGCGTGGCTGCCGGGCGGTACCAACGCTCGGGTGGTGACCACAACGAGGCGGCCTGCAATGGACCATGCGGTGCCGTGGACGGCGCGGCCGGGCAGGACGAGGCGAACGGCACACTGGATGGGTTGCGACAACGACAAAGGGGCACCTGAGCGGGGATGGAGCGGGGATGGAGCGGGGATGGAGCGGGGGGACGCAGGACCTACTGTTCCGTCGTTCCTGGCGGCCATCAACCGATTCACGCCGGTGGTGATGGCCTTTGACAGGCAGTGACGGGAGCTGACCGGTTGTGACCTGGGCAGACATGCCGTGACATTCAGAGACAACTTCAGAGACAACTTCAGAGACAACTTCAGAGACAACTTCAGAGACTGGGGCAGGGGTCGTCGCCCACAAAGGAGGACAGAAACTGTCCGGAAGCTCCCGTGACAAAGCAGACCCGAACCAGTAGTTGTCGGCCCAACCCAGCGGAAGGTGCATGACGAGCCCCATGAACAGCCGGGGCCTCCGGGTCCACCGCAGCAACCATGTCGAGGTGCTGGCTGCTCTCCTCGCCGCTTGGATTCGAGAGCGCCACGCCGACGGTGCGATCGACCCCATGCAGGCCGACATCGTGGTGGTCGGCAACCGCGGCACCGAGCGGTGGCTGTCCCACCGCTTGGCCGAGGAGCTGGGCGTGTGCGCGCATGTGCGCTTCCCGTTTCCAGCGAGCATTATCGAACAGCTCATCTCGTGGGCGCTCGGCGGGGAGAGCCGTCCGGCGAGCTGGTCCCAAGATGCCTTGCAATGGGCCGTTCTCCTGGAGCTGGAGGGGCTGCCTGCCGAGGCCCCCTGGTTGCCCCTGGTCGACTGGATGCATGCCGAGCCCCAGTCTGCGCCTGGCGTGGTGGACCGGCGGCGGCTGGGCCTCGCTCGCCAGCTTGCCAGGGTCTACGACCGCCTGTGTACGTTCCGTCCCGACTGGATGGTGGGCTGGTCGCGCGCCGTTCCCGCCAAGCTTCCTCCCGGCGTGTCGCCGTGGCAGCCGCTGCTGTGGCAGCGCTTGGTCCAACGCCTGGGCCCCGGTCACCCCGCCGACCGCCTCGTGCGGGCACTGGACCGCCTTCGTCACGCCCCGGTAGATGGTCTGGGGCGCCCTCCGCCGATGGAGCAGCTTCACCTCTTTGGCCTCAGCTCTCTGCCGCCGCCTTACCTTGAAGTGCTCGCAGCAGCAGGCCGTCACCTGACCATCGACCTCTTCTTGCTGTCGCCGTCCGACCAGTATTGGGCAGATGTGCGGCGGGGAAGTGTGGAGCTGCCGTCCCCTCTTGTGATGGCCCGTGACCGACTGGCTTCGGTGCTCGAACAGACCCTGCCGCCCGATGAAGCCCCCGAGCCGGGGCGCACCCGTCCCAACCCCACTCTGGCCACCTTCGGCCGGCTGGCCCGCGACTTCCAGGCGGTGCTGGAGCGACTTCCGGAGGGGTACCTCGAGCGGTCGAGCGAGGTCGCGGAGTGGTTTGTCGATCCCGTGCCGGAGTCCCCCGACGCCGAAGGTCCCGCGGCTCCAGCGCTTGCCTGGCTGCAGTCCGACATCCTCCACATGCGCCACCCAGCCGACCACAAGGCTGCTCTCGAGGACTTCGAGCGGCGTCGCCTGCGCCGGGAAGACACCTCCCTCCAGCTCCACTCCTGCTACGGCCTCACCCGCCAGGTCGAAGCGCTCCGAGACGCCCTCCTCGACCTCTTTGCCACCCGGCCGGACCTCCATCCACGCGACGTGGTCGTGATGTGCCCAAGCATCGACCGCGTGGCTCCTCTAATATCCGCCATCTTCGGGCGCACCCGCGCGAGACATGCCCCGCCTGAGATCCCGTTCCGCGTCACCGACCGCACACTGCGTGACCTCAATCCCGTCGCCGAAGTGGTCCTGAGGATGCTTCAGATGGGCAGCGGGCGGCTCGAAGCGTCGGTGGTGCTCGACCTGCTGGCGCTGGAGCCGGTGCGCGCGAAGTTCGGCCTGGAGCCGGAGCACCTGCCCGAGATCTCCGAGCTGGTGCGGGCATCGGGGGCTCGATGGGCGCGCGATGCCGACCACCGAGCGGTCTTCGGCCAGCCCTCCCTGCGGCTGTGCACCTGGCGATTCGGGCTGGAGCGACTCGCCCTTGGTTTGGTGATGGAAGACGACCCCACCGTCGAACCCTACTTGTTGGTGGTGCCCGAGGACCGGGCCGTTGCGGTGGACCGCGCGCTGCTCGGCAAGCTGCTGGACTTCACCGCGACGCTGTCGGAAGAGCTCGACCTGCTGGCCGCTCCGCGTGCTCCGGCCGACTGGGCCTCCGTGCTCCAGACCACGCTCGACCGGATGGTCGCCCCCACCACTCCCGCTGGCTTTCGGGTGCGGCAGGTCCGAGAGCTGCTGGAGGTCCTCGTTGATGACGTCGCATCGGACCCCAACACACTCCAGGCGCCGCTGTGTCTGGAGGCGTCCGCGCTGGCATCGTGGCTCGAAGAGCACTTGTCGGTCGACTCCGGGCCCCTTGGTCAACAGACCGGCGCGGTCACCTTCTGCTCGATGCTCCCCCAGCGGGGCGTGCCTTCGCGGGTGGTCTGTCTGCTCGGCATGGACGACGGCACCTTTCCCCGTGCGACCTCCAGCCTCGGCTTCGACCCCACGATCTCCCACCCCCGGGTCGGCGACCGTGACACCCGCGATGAGGACCGCTACTTGCTGCTCGAGGCCCTGTTGGCCGCGCGCGACCACCTGCTGGTGTTCTTCACCGGTCGCGACGTCCGCACCAACGAGCCTGTGCCTCCTGCGGTCCCAGTCGGCGAGCTCATCGATGTGATGGAGGCGAGCTTCCTGCCGCCTGAGGGCTGGGAGAGCGTGCGAGACTGGCTTCTGGTGAGCCACCCCCTCCAGGCATTCTCCCCGCGGGCCCTCACGTTGGGTGGGCTGGCACCCCGAAGGCCGTCGCCGGAGGCCACCCCGCATCGTCTTACCGACATCGTGTGGTCGTTCGATCGACGTCTCGAACGCAGCGCCAGGAGTCTTGTGCACGGCATCACCCGTGACCGGGCGTTCTGGCCCGCCGGCCACAGCCTTGCCCAAGACGACAGCCCTGCAGCCGCTTCGGAGGTGCGCCTTGACGAGCTGGTCGGCTTCTACCGACAGCCGGTGGCTTGGCTCGTGGAGCGTCAGCTCGGCGTGTGGCTCGGCGAGCGCTCCGCCACCATTCCCGACCGCGAGGTCATCGAGCTCGACGCGCTGGAGAGCCACTCCCTCAAGCACGACCTGCTGGAAGCCGCGGTCTGCTCCGACCGCAAGGCCGGCGAGCGGGTGTGGCGGCATCGGGCCCACCGCGGCGACCTGCCGCCCGGTACCCTCGGGCGACTTGCCTTCGACGAGTCCTGGGAGCCTGTTCGGAGGGCCGCATCACTGCTCGGCACGGTCTGGAAAGACCGAGAGCCTCGTCGGGTGGAGGTCGACCTGGGTGTGTTCGGGCAGCTAGTGGGCACCGTGCCTGGCGTGGCCGCGGAGGGCCTTCCTGCGGTCGTGGTGGGCTCGTGGGAAGGACGCAAGGTTCTGGCTACCTGGCTGAGCGCGGTCGCTCTCACGGCCTCTGGCGCCCCCACGCCGGCACTTGTGGCCTGGACGGGCTCGTCGTCCAGCAAGCCGGGCATCCGCCGTGCGTTGCCATTCGAGGGCGATGCGGTGGCTGCCCGGGACTACCTGTGCTGGCTGGCCGCTCGCCGTTCGGAGGGACTGCGGGCGCCGCTGCTGTTCTTTTCGCGGGCCTCATGGGCCTTTGCGAGCAAGAAGCTCGGTCGGGGAAAGCCCACGGTGGCGGCGGCGTTGGCCCGCGACCTCCATGACCCCGTCGCGCGCTCAGCGGGCGTGAAGGCGGCGCGTCAGGCCTGGTTCGGGGGCAGCAGAGGATTTGGCGACATCGACCATCCCGCGGTGGCTCGGGTCTACGGCCATACCTGTCCCATCGGAAGTGACCGACTCACGCTTTCCGAAGACTTCGTGTCGCTTGCCGTGGGCCTCTGGGGTCCCTTGCTGCGGGCAGAAGGAGCGCTGGCATGAGTGGTCCTGTCCTCAGCTCCTTTGATGTGCACACCCCGGTGGTGACGGGCATCACTCTGCTCGAAGCCAGCGCTGGCACTGGCAAGACCTACCAGATCACCAACTTGGTGCTGCGTCTTGTGGTGGACCAGTCGGTGCCACTGCCCCGCATCGTCGTCGTCACCTACACCAAGGCGGCGACTGCCGAGCTCAAGGAGCGCGTCCGGCTTCGTCTTGGGGATGCTCTTCGCGCTCTCGAGCGCCGGAGTGCTCCCGATGGGGATGGACTGCTGAAGCGCTTTGTCGACGATGCACTGTCCGACCCCACCTGGGGCCGCGCCGCCCGTCGTCGACTGGCTCGCGCCCGCGAAGACTTCGATCAGGCGCTCATCTCCACGATCCATGGCTTCTGCCGCCGCATGCTCCAGATGCATGCCTTCGAGACCGGCTCCGCCTTCGACCAGGAGCTGGTCAGGGACCAGTCCGACGTGCTCGGCCAGCTGGTGGATGACTGGCTGGTGGCCCGCCTCCACGACGCCTCCGAGGTGAAGGCGATGCTGCTGCGCAGTGCGTGTGGGCTAAAGCGAAGCGCGCTGCTCGTCCTCGGCAAGCTGGCGGTGTCCGACCCCGACATGCTCACGGTGCCCGCGCAGAGCAGTGCTTCGGTGGATCGCTGGATGCGTCGGCTTGAGGCTCTGTCAGACCGTCTGTCGTCCCCCGATGGACCGGCCTACCGGCTCACGGAGCTGGTGCGCCGCAAGGGACACTTCAACGGCAACAGCTACCGCTCGGCGAAGGCCGACGCCCAGCTCGCTGAGCTCCTCGGCTGGTTGCGTCGTCCCGACTCCATTCCCGCTCCCATGACCGGCTGGGCGAAGTGGTTCTCGCCCGAGTGGTTGCAGGCCAAGGCGGTCTCCGCCGACGGTCGTGAGGTGGCTGCGCATCCCTTGTTCGTGGAGCTTGAGCGGCTGGTGGCCGATAGCTCGGAGCTCCGGTCGGCAGAGCGCCTGGCGTTCGTCGAATTTGTCCGCAGTGGCGTGGAGGCCCACCACCGCTCCAACGGCACCCAGTCCTACCAGGACCTCCTCCGTGACCTCGACCGGGCGCTGTGCGACCCAGAGCGCGGTCCGGCGCTATCGATGGCCATTCGGCAGCGGTTCGATGCGGCCCTCATCGACGAGTTCCAGGACACAGACGCCCTGCAATGGCGGATCTTTGGGCGCGTGTTCGGCGGTGTGGGCGACCCCACCGAGGACCACTACCTCTACTTGATCGGCGACCCGAAGCAGGCCATCTACGGCTTCCGAGGGGCCAACGTCCACGTCTACCTGCGGGCCCGCTCGATGGCCCGCCCTGGGCGCCGCTACACCATGCGACGCAACTTCCGCTCCGATGCGCGGCTGGTCTCGGGCCTCAACCACTTGCTCGGCCACCCGGGCATCTTTGGTGCGGCCGACATCGACTACATCGAGGTGAGTGCCCACCACTCCAACGACCGACTTGTGCAGGCGTCTGACGTGGGCGCCACCGATGCGCCGGTGCAGCTGTGCTGGGTCGACGCCCGGTCGTCGGGAGGGGAGGCGCTGGACCTCCTCGGAAACACCGTGCTCAACAGCCTGGTGGCCGAGCTGTGTGCGGCCGACGTGGTCGGCTTCCTCCAGGGCCGCGAGGAGATCGAGGGCCGGTCACCGCGCCCCGACGACATTGCCGTGTTGGTACGCAGTCACGCCCAGGCTGCCGAGGTGATGACCGCGCTGCAGGAGCGCAACGTCCCCGCTGTCGTCTCCAGCCAGGGCCAGGTCTTCGCCACGCCGGAGGCGCTGAGTGTCCATCGCTGGCTGGCGGCATTGGCTGGAGAAGGCAGTGAGAGTGCCGCGCGTGTGCTGGCGGCCGACCCCCTGCTGGGCTGGACCGCCGCTGAGCTGCTCGCCGGCGCTGAGGATATCGAGGGCCCTGCGGCGGAGTGGTGGGAGAGCTGGCTGGGCACCCTGAGCAGCTGGCGAACCATCTTTGTGCGTCAAGGCTTCATGCCCGCCTTCCGGTCGCTGATCGACCATGTGCCGCCGTGGGCCGTCGACGCCACAGCCATTGGGCCGCGCTTGCTCACGTTGCGCGGCGGTGAGCGGCGGATGACCAACCTGCTCCACCTTTCCGAGATTCTACAGACCTGGTATCTCGACCATGCCGGCGGTCTGGTGGGCCTTCAGGTGTGGTTGGAGCGGCAGCGTCACCAAGGCCACGACGACACCGATGCGGCTGAGCTTCGGCTGGAACGCGACGACAACGCGGTGAAGGTGGTCACCGTCCACAAGAGCAAGGGACTGCAGTACGGAGTGGTCTTCGTGCCTTTTGCCTGGAAAGACGAAGGTGGACGCGTCGCCGCGCCCTTGACTGCAGCGGACCCCCAGGATGCCACGGCCCGTCGGCTGGTGCTTGCCGATAGTGGGGATGCCGCCGCCTGGGCCCTTCAAAACATGCAGACCGCATCGCGCGAAGAGGGCGTGCGGCTGCTCTATGTCGCGCTCACGCGGGCCCGGCATCGGTGCGTCGTCTACTGGCCTGGGATGAAGGGCAAGAAAGACAAGCGGTCCGACAGTCCCCTCGCAGCAGTGCTTCACGGTGCACCGCTGGGTGCAGTGGCCGCCAATGGTCGGGTGGCCGGGGTCGCGCTGCGCTTTTCTTCGGGTGAGGTCGCCGACCCAGGCAAGCAGCTCGCGGAGCTGGAGCAGATTGCTCGATTGTCGGTTTTGGACGGCGTTCCCACGATTTCCGTGAGAGCAGCGGGGGCGGTGGACCGGTCCCCTTGGAAGCGTCCCGCCACCACCCAAGACCGAATTCGGGCCCGGGCCCTCCCTGCGGGCCGCCGGGTCGATGATGGCTGGCGGCGCCACTCCTACTCCGCGCTCACCCGCGCCGACCTCGCGGCCCAGGCCGAAGAGCTGGTCGATCCCACCCGAGGCCTCGGCTTTGACGACGACGGCCGCCACCGTCCCCGAGGCGAAAAGATCGGTCGCCACGTCGTAGGGCCTCCCACCGAGGTCCCGGCAGACCAGCTGGCAGACATGGCCAACGTGCCGATGGCAGGCTTTCCAGCTGGAGCTGACGCCGGCACCTGTCTCCACGCGATCCTGGAGCATCTGGACTTCTCGCTGTTTCATCCCGATGCCAACGAAGCGGAGGGACTCGCGGATCTGAAGCGTGTGGCAGCGCAGGAGCTCAGTCGCCATGGCTTCTCCGATCCCACGCTGGTGGAGCTTGTGTGTGAGACCTTCCCCGCGGTCCTGCGCACTCCCCTGGGCCCGCTGCTGCCCGAGCACCGTCTCTGCGACATTGCGATGTGTGACCGGCTCGACGAGCTGCGGTTCGACTTTCCCATCGCCGGCGGTGACAGCCATGGACGACGGGACACCCTCCATGCGCGCGTCACCCCTCAAATGCTGCGCGATGCCCTTCTGCTGCGGGACTCCGACGACCCGGTGCCGTCGGGTTGGGTGCAGCGGGTGGGGGAGCTGGGCTTTGCGCCGCTTGCAGGCATCATGACCGGCAGCATCGACCTCGTGTTTCGAGTGCGGAATGGTGAAGATGGCGTCCAGCGCTGGTTTGTCGTCGACTACAAGTCCAATCGGCTCGATCCCCATAAGACCGCGCGCACCCCCTTGGTCCACTTCCACCACGCGGGTATGCGCTACGAGATGGCTCATCACCACTACTTCTTGCAGTACCACCTCTACGCGCTGGCCTTGCACCGCTTCCTGCGTCTGCGACTGGGTCAGAGCTACGACTACGACCGCCACATGGGTGGCGTGGCCTACTTGTTTGTGCGTGGGATGACCGGGTCCGATGCGCGAGACCCGTCCGCTCCGGGAGGGCGTCCTGGGGTGTTCTGTGACCGACCACCGCGCGCTGTGATCGATGCGCTCGACGCCATCTTCGACGCATCAGGAGACGCCCCATGAGCACCAAGTCCACGGTGCGTAGTGATGTCAGTGCACTGCACCCCCTGTCCTCCGCCGACCTGGCTTCCGGCTGGAGCGCAGGCAAGCAGCTGGAGCTGCGGGCGCGGCTCAGACCATTTGTCGAGGCGGGCGTTCTGGGGTCCATAGAGCTTCAAGTGGTCGACCTTCTGGCCCGGCGGGCAGGGGAGGTCCGGCCGGATGTGTTGCTTGCGCTGTGCTTGGCTGTGCGGGCGCCCGTCCACGGCCATGTGTGTGCGACACTGCCCGATCTCGGGGTCGACACGGAACACGAGCGCTTGCCCGTTCCAGCCGACGCGGATGCGGATGCAGATGCTCTGCCATGGCCTGCTGACCGAGCTGCCTGGCGGGTCGCGGTGGCCCAGTCTCCGCTTGTCAGCGAAGAAGGTGTTGAGAGTCGCCCCTTTGCCTTGTCGGGCCACCGGCTCTATCCCCGCCGAAGCTGGGTGGATGAGCATCGGCTGGCCGCGCTACTCGACCAGCGGGCTGCGCAGGCCATGCCTCCGGTCGACTCCGGCCTGCTCCAGCAGGGGCTGAGGGCACTCTTTCCGGCCCCCGTGGAAGGCGCGGCGGTTGACCGCCAGCTCCTTGCAGCGACAATGGCGTGTTTGAGGGGGTTTGCGGTCATTTCAGGTGGTCCCGGTACCGGCAAGACCTGGACCGTTCGCAACGTGCTCACCTTGCTATTTGCGCAGCATCTCGCGTCTGGGGCCGAGCGCCCGTTGCGGGTCGCGGTGGGTGCACCCACGGGCAAGGCGGCTGCTCGTGTGCAGGAGTCGCTCGGCGGAGGGCTGGCAGAGTTCGTGGGTGGGGCCGGAGGGGCTGCACTGCCCAGTGGCACCTCCGTGTCGGCTCTTCACGACTTCCTGTCCGGCCTGGGCGCGCGAACCGTCCATCGCTTGCTGCGGGTCGACCCCCGGCGTCCAGGGCGCTTTCGCCATGGCCCCGAAGACCCGCTGCCGGTGGATGTGGTCGTGGTCGACGAGACCTCCATGCTCGACCTCGCGCTCATGACTCGCCTGGTCGAGGCCGTGCCGGACACTGCCAGGCTCATCCTCTTGGGCGATCATCACCAGCTCGCCAGCGTCGACGCCGGCTGTGTGCTCGCCGACCTCTGCCGCGCCGCGGACTTCGACCGGCCTCGCATGAGCGAGAGAGCGCGCCACGACCTTCAGTCTCAGGCCGGCATCATGGCGGGCCCCGACATTGCCCACACAGCAGCCCCTGGCCTCCACGACTGTGGGGTCCAGCTCACGGAGAGCCGTCGCTTTCATGCCAAGAGCGGAATCGGCGCCGTGGCGGGGCACGCGCTGGCCGGGCGCCCTGCCAGCGCTCTGGCGGTCATGCAGGACCCCGCGAACGCCGATGTCCGGTGGGTGGACCTGGGAGCGACAGGAGGGCCCACAGGTGCCTTCGCTGAGGCCATTGTCCAAGGCTACGCGCCGGTGATGCGGCGACTGCTGGCTGGCGCGCACGCGGGACACGAAGAGGACTTCCATGCCCGCATGCTGGCTGCCTTCGATGGCTTCCGGCTGCTTTGCGCGCATCGTCGAGGGCGTCTGGGTGTATCTGGGCTGGTGGCGCTCACCGAACAGCTTATTGCCCGCACTGTACGGGGCTTTTCACCTCGGGGAGAGGTGTATCTGGGACGCCCGGTTCTGGTCACGCGCAACGACTACAGCGTCGGTCGCTACAACGGAGACGTGGGACTTCTCGTGAATCGCGATGGGCGTCGGATGGCGGTGTTCCCCGATGCGGAGCGCGGGGTTCGCTACCTGTCGCCAGCGCGCCTGCCTCCCCACGAGACCGTGTTCGCGATGACCATCCACAAGAGCCAGGGATCTGAGTTCACTCATTCCATGGTGGTGCTGCCGCCCACTGCAGGACCACTACTCACCCGCGAGCTGGTCTACACCGGCGTCACGCGGGCGAAGAAGCGCCTCACCGTGGCCGGTACGCCGGAGGTCTGGACAGCTGCGGTGTCCAGACGCGTTGCGCGCGCCAGTGGACTGTCCGCGCTGCTTCGCCACGAGTGACGGTGCGGCGACCCGCAGCCGATGCTGTGGCCGGTGGTGTGAGCCGCGTCGCTATTCGATGTGCTGCACCAACCGGTTGCCGACCTGGAGGCTCTGGGATGCGTCGGACACGATGGCAGTGGCGGAGTACTCGTCGACCCGCACGATGACCACACGCCCAATCACAGAAAAGGGCAGCTCCTCGTCTTCCTTCTTGATGTCGAGGTGAGCGTCGCGCTGCTCGACCACGTGGAAGGAATCGCCGACTCGAACGCCGTCTGCCCGGCCACGGTCGATGAAGATGGTCTCGCCCGGACCCATCAGCGTGGCGGCATCTTCGACGCGCTCCACAATGGTACCGTCGAGCTTGCCGTCGGGCGGTTGGACCACAATCTCGACCGCCACGGGCATCTGAGGACCTACGAGATCGCCTCGGGTGACTTCCGACCATGCCTGACGCACTGAAGCGGTCAGGTAGTCTTCGTGGCGGTGGACGACGTGCGCCTCGGCCACAACCCGGTAGAGCGAGCCGTACTTCTGTCCCCGGCTGGTGGGGTGCTTCACCCTCTTGCGAACCATGCGGTAGATGCTGACCACGTCGCCGCAGCCGAATGCATCTGGGTCGTCGACCTTGAGGTAGAGAAGGTCGTGGTCGGAGAGGTAGGTCTGGATGCCGCGTGCCTTGGCGACCTCACCGTAGATCTCGACGTCTCCCCGCTGGGCGAGGAATCCGGTGGCCAAGTAGCCACGCAACGGCCGGGTGGACTCGAAGCGGACGTTGGGACCGCAGGCTGTTTCAACCGGGACGATGTCTGGAATCGCGGAGGGCGCGCCCGAGGCCACGCCGATGTCTACGCCCGGAGGCTCGATGTAGTCGCCCATCCGGAAGCGGATCTGGTTGCCTGGGTAGATCCAGTGCGGGTTGGTGACTTGCTCGTTGATCGACCAGAGGTGGGGCCAGTAGTACGAGTTGCCCAGGAAGCGCTCAGAGATCTCCCAGAGCGTGTCGCCGGTCTGGACGATGTAGATGTTGGGCGGACCCAGCTCGGAGCCAAAGGAGAAGCCGTCGCCGAGGCCGGCAACGTCGTAATCTTGGGCAACCGCTGGGTTGGTCAGGAGGGTGGCGGCCAATAGAGGACCACCCATTCGCTTCCACATCGTGCACTCCGCGCAGCGCGGCGACCATCGCAAGAGGACGGTCGCCTGTCAAGTGGGGCCGGTCGGTTGTCCGTCCCGGCCGTAGTCATCCATGTGTCGCACCACGTCGTCCAGCTCGGTCGTCGACACCTCCAGCAGGACGGTGTCCTCGACCGCAGAAAACCGGTGGATAGTACGGGGGGGGATGTGGAGTCGATCGCCGGGGCGCAAGGTCAACCGAGTGAGCTCGGTGGGCGTCGGACCGACATCGGCATGAATCAGCCCGGACAGCACCCGAAGCGTCTCTTCCTTCACCTCGTGGTGTTGGAGAGACAGCCGGTGACCGGACCGGATGAACAGCAGCTTGCCGACATAGGTGTCGGTGGCCGCCCAAAGCTCCTCATGGCCCCATGGCTTGGAGATGACCCGTGGAAGCGCCTCATCCATCAGGGGGCGCTCGTGAGCACAAGGTCGTCCTGACCGCGGTGTGAGGCCAGCTCAAGGCGGGCACGGTCGGCTTCGCCTGCGTTCTCGAAGCCTCCCACGCGCACCCGATACCACGACTTGCCATCCACAAAAGAGCTGACCACATAGGCCGGCCAGCCGCCTTCGATCAGCTCGTCGCGCCGGGCGCGTGCTGTGATCACATCGCGAGTGGTGGCGATCTGTACAGACCAGCCGTCGTCGGGAAGCTCTCCGCCAGCAGCAGGCGGCATCGCGGGGCGGGCGTCGGCCAGGGGGGTGGCCTCGGTGGTCGCCTCGCCGTCTTCGGTATCAGCGGTCTCGGTCGGGTTGGGGTCTGCCGCTCCGGTGAGCGCGCGCGGGAAGGACAGCGCGGCATCGGTGGCGGGCGGACTGGCGCTGCGGGCCAGCTCGATCTCGCGCAGCATGGACTCCAGCTCGTCCTGCTCAAGTGCATCAGGGGCAAACGAGAGCGAAGCCGCTTCGTCTGCCGCACCCGCGCCGGTGCGTCCGACCTGGATTCCCAGGAGGAAGGCCAGGGCAGCACTGGACACCATCGCGACGCCCAGAGCCGTGAGGTGGCTGTGGGTGATGCGGATTTCGCCGTCTTGGAGGGGGCGCCGGGGGGTCGCCATCGTGTCTCCCAAGGTCGTCGCCGTGACCGAGCTACGCCGGAATGCGTCTATCAACGTGTATCGGGCGACATCTTGCTCTGTCAAGAGTAGTCCGACGCGGTTGGGTCACTCGTGGGCCCATGGTGCGTCGGGGATTCCGCCCGTGTCGTCGGGAGCATCGACCAGCGCGCTGTCATCGGCATGGCCATCGAACGGGCGGAACATACGGACATCGCGAGCAGTGACCAGTGCCCGACCCCAGCTTTCGATGTCGTGCGCGATGCGGTCCAGCGCGCGACGCACCTCTGTGGGGTCTCGTGAGACGGTTGCGACGGCGATCACTGCTTGGTCGTGGTCATGAAGGTGGCCAACCTCTGCGACGGACAGGCCACCGCGAGCGCGCAGACGGTCTCGAACTTGGGCGACAGCCTTGCGGCGGTCCTTGAGGGAGCGAGAGCCTGGTACGCGCAGCTGCAGACGCAGCACGCCGATCCAGGTGTCTTCATCGGGAGCGAGAAACAGCATTGAGATGTCGGCTCAGACCGGAGCAGGCCACGGAGAAGGCAGGGCAGAATTGCGCGCGCCCCCGGAACCAGAACGTGGCACCGGAGGCGCGGAGGCGAAGGACGGGCTCAGTCCGAGGTTTCGACCTCTTCGTCGGAGAAGGCCTCGATGACGTCGCCGACCTTGATGTCGTTGAAGCCCTCGAGGTTCATGCCGCACTCGTAGCCGCCCATGACTTCGCGGACGTCGTCCTTGAAGCGGCGAAGCGAGCCGAGACGACCCTCCCAGACAATCTTGCCCTGACGGATGAGACGAATCTGGTGGGCGCGGGCGATCTTGCCGTCGTTGACGAAACAACCAGCGATGGTGCCGACCTTGGGTACGCTGAAGGTCTGGCGAATCTCGGCGGTACCGTGAACGACTTCCTGGATGTCGGGACCGAGCAGGCCCTTGAGTGCCTTCTCGATGTCCTCGAGGGCCTCGTAGATGACCTTGTAGGTGCGGATCTCGACACCCAGGCTGTCCGTGATTCGGCGCGCGTTGGCGTCGGGACGGACGTTGAACGCGATGACTGCGGCCTGGTTGGTGTGCGCTAGGGTGACATCGCTCTCGCTGACCGCGCCGACTGCGGAGTGGAGAATGCGGATGTCGGTGCCCTCGATGTCGATCTTGTCGATCGACCCCCGAAGTGCTTCGAGACTGCCGCCCACGTCGGCCTTGAGGACCAAGTTGAGCTTGACGATCTCATCGGCGCCGCCCCCGCGCATCAGAAGCTCCTCGAGAGTGAGGCGCTGGCCGTTGCCCAGTGACTTGCGGCGGGCATCTTCGGTGCGGTGCTCGGCGAGTGCCTTGGCGGCCTTGTCGCTGTTGACGACGACGAAGTTGTCGCCAGCCATCGGGACACCCTGCAAGCCCATGATTTCCACAGGAGTGGAGGGACTGGCTTCCTTCAGCTTCTTGCCACGGTGGTCCATCATCGCGCGGACGCGACCCCAGGAGGTGCCCACCACGAAGTAGTCGCCCCGCTTGAGGGTGCCGTGCTGGATGAGCACAACGGCGACCGGACCCTTGCCCCGCTCCAGGCGCGCTTCGACAACGCTGCCCTCTGCGTGACGGGAGGGGTTGGCCTTGTACTCCTCGACCTCGGCCACCAGCTGGATGGACTCAAGCAGGTCGGGGATGCCGGTGCCCTTCATGGCGGAGACATCCACGAAGATCGTCTCACCACCGAACTCTTCGGACACAAGGCTGTGTTCGAGCATCTGCTGGCGGACGCGCTGTGGCTCTGCGTCGGGCTTGTCGCACTTGTTGACTGCGACGATAATCTGGACGTCGGCGGCCTTGGCGTGGTTGATGACCTCGACTGTCTGAGGCATCACGCCGTCGTCGGCGGCGACGACCAGCACCACGATGTCGGTCACCTGAGCACCGCGGGCCCGCATCGCCGTGAAGGCGGCGTGGCCGGGGGTATCGATGAAGGTGATCGGGTTGCCTTGGTGGCGAACCTGGTACGACGAGATGTGCTGGGTGATGCCACCCGCCTCGCCGGCGGCCACGTTGGCCTTGCGAATGCGGTCGAGCAGGGTCGTCTTGCCGTGGTCGACGTGGCCCATGATGGTGACCACGGGGGGGCGCGACTCGAGAGCAGCGACATCCTCCTCGACCTGGATCATCAGCTTGTCCTCCTGGAAGGAGGCGTTGACGACCTCGTACTCGAACTCCTGAGCGACCAAGCTGGCCGTCTCGAAGTCGAGGACGTCGTTGGCGGTGGCCATCTGCTCCATGCCAAGGAGAGTGCGGATGACCTGACCCGACTTGACGCTCAGCGAGTGAGCGAGCTGCGCCACCGTGATGGTGCCGGCGACTTCGACCCTACGCTTGATGGCCTTCGCCTGGGGCGAGGTCTTCTTGGGGCCGCCTCGCTTGTTGCGACGCGGACGCCGCATTGACATGAAGCGGTCGTCCATCCTGCCGCGCATGGACATGCGGGAGCGACGGCCGCCACGACCACCGCCGCGACGCTTGCTTGCATCACCACCGGGTCGGCCACCAGCAGCGGGGCGCGCGGCACCGGGCACGCCGGCATTGCGCCAGCGAGGGGTCTTGTCAGCGGCTGCACCGGCAGCTGCGGGAGCGCCGGGACGCGCGGGAGCGGGACGAGCGCGAGCTCGGGTCTCCTGGGCTTCGCGGGCGGCGGCTTGCGCACGGCGACGGTTGCCGGAGGGGTCATCGGGGTCGTAGCCGGGAGGAGGGCGAACGACGGCCGAGCCGAGTCCGGGGAAGCGCTTGCCCTTCTTCGTGCCTCCGGTGGGCTTGCTGCCATCGGCGCGCGGCAGGGAGCGGGCCAGCCGTGCGTTTGCGGTCGGCGAGGCTTCGTCAGCCGCTTCCTCTGCGGGGGCAGCATCGGGATCTGCGGTCGGAGCAGGCTCTGCGGAAGCAGCCCCTTCGTCGACATGGTCGGGGGTCTCGACCGCGGCAGGCGCAGGTGCCGGAGCAGCTACGGCTGGCTCGGGCTTGACCTCAGGTGCGGGAGCCTCAGCAGCAGCAAGCGCCGGGGCAGCCTCCACTGGCGCGGTCTGCTCGGGGGCTGGAGTGGCCGGAGTCTCGACGGGCGCGGGAGCAGCAGCGGTTGCGACTGCGGGCGCGGCCTCGGGCGCGGCCGGCTTGACTTCAACAGGCGCGACGGCGGGCGCCGACATGACCTCTGCGGGCTTGGGGGCCGGTGGGGTGGGAGCGGCCTCGGCGGGAGATGCCTTGGGTGCATCGGGCTTTTGAGGCGTTGGGCGCCGGAGGCCTCGGCGAGCCGGGGTGCCGCGGGCGTTGCGGCCACGGGCGGTGCGGGTGTCGCCAGCAGGAGGACTCCCGGAGGCGCCGCGTCGGGAGTCGCCGCTGCCGCCCCCGGAGGGGACGTTGGGCGCGCCGGATGTCGACTTGGTACGGCGTCGGATCACCCGTCTGCCGACACGTGTCTCCTCACCGCTCGGTTCGGTCGAGGTCCCCGGCGTTGCAGGAACGTTCGACGCCGTGCGGGCCGGACGACGCCGTGCACCGGCTCCGCGGATGACGCGGTCAAAGAGATCCTTTTTCGACATACAGACTTCTTCCGATCGGGGATGGACCGCCGGCCAGGGGGGGGGCGCTGCGTAGCAGCGGTCAGGCGGCCGGAGTGCCGGCTTCACCGCTCGCACCGAGGGCAGCGCTCTCGGGCGACCGGGGCTCAAGCGTCTGGCGCTCGGAGCAGCGACGCGTCGGTCAGTGGCGACGGCGGGTAACCCAGGCAGCGCCAACGGTGCAAGTCGCGCAGCAGCAGCCGGCTCGGTCGACTCGGGAGCGTCACGAGAGCCTGTGGTGTTGGTCGATTGAGTAGACCACTCAGCTGATTGACCGTCCAGGGCAGTGTCACTGCTCCTTCGTGACATTGTGGAGCATCGGACGGCAGGAGCACAACCCCGCCGAGCGCGGCGGAGGGGGTGACGAAGCGCAGGGTGCCTGAACGCCACGCGGTCAGTAGGGATCTCTGAAGCTGACCGATCAGATGTGCACGGACCCGGTCGGTGAGCCCTTCCGCGGTGCGCGGAGTGCGGCGGAGACTGCGCCGGGCCATGCCAGGCTTCTGCTCCAGCTTCTTGACCACCGACCAAGAGGGATCTATCCAGGCACCGCGTCCGCCTGGCCGGCCGATGACGACAACGCCTTGCTCATCGAGCTGTAGGCGAACAAGTACGGAGGTGTCGTAGCGCTTGCGGGTCACGACACAGGTGCGAGTAGTCATCGCCTTGCGGGGGCAGTGGGCGGGTCGGGGGGAGCCGAACCCGCCCAGAGGTGATCATGCCATGGGGGGCAGCTCGTCCGCGGTGGGAGGCAGCTCGTCCGCGGTGGGAGGCAGCTCGTCCGCGGTGGGAGGCAGGTCGTCGGCGGTGGGAGGCAGGTCGTCGGCGGTGGGAGGCAGGTCGTCGGCGGTGGGAGGCAGGTCGCCACCGTCGTCTTCGGGCCCGGCCAGTGCGGCGAGCTCCTCTGCTTCCTTGCGGGCGGACTCTTCCTGGATCAGGGCCTCAAGCAGGTCCTCTGCGGCGTCGATCACCTCGTCGGCGTCATCCTCTTCGAGGTCGAGGATACCCGCGATCTCGTAG
>Ga0315322_10000468_pt1 | contig 30099 bp, 26 predicted proteins | sample M110021515metaG_FD_203461 | JGI IMG/M metagenome (GOLD analysis project Ga0315322, IMG submission 203461) | Ammonia-oxidizing marine archaeal communities from Monterey Bay, California, United States - M1 100m 21515 | ecosystem: Environmental > Aquatic > Marine > Intertidal zone | place: USA...
GAAAACAAATTCCTGCAGACCAGCCCAGAACCTCATATGAAGCGATTGCTCGCAGAAGATTCAGGGTCCATTTATCAGTTTGCACATTGCTTTCGCAGTGACGAGCGCGGCCCGCATCATGATACTGAATTCACCATGCTCGAATGGTATCAACCTGGGGCAAACCTGACTTCAACTGCCGAATTGGTAACACAACTCTTGCATGACTCACTCCATACCGATGGACTACAAAGACTGCCCTGCAGAGATGCATTTATTCAGCATGCTGACATTGACCCAATAACGGCTGGTGTTGGTGCTTTATTGCAGGCCTCTAATTTTCATGACGTTGGAATTCCGGAAAGCATCTCTAATCTTCCTGCAGAACAGCAGTGGAGCCTCGCATTTGAACTATTACTTTCCGAGGTCGTGTCCCCACAGCTTGGAATTGCTCAACCAACCATGCTTGAATCCTGGCCTGCAAGTGAGTCTGCATTTGCACAACTGGACTCAACGAATAAGCAACTGTCACTTCGCTTTGAAGTTTTCGTTGCTGGCATTGAACTCATGAATGGGTGGCAGGAAGAAACATGTTCTTCAACTATCCGAAAACGGCTCGAAAAGACAAACACCATCCGCACGTCATTTGAAAAACAAAAGCTACCTCTCCCAAATAGACTGCTTGCTGTGCACGACAATATGCCAGAAGGCGTTGGGGTTGCCCTTGGATTTGATCGCCTCGTGATGTTGGCAACTGGCACGAATTCAATTGATGCCATCCGTTATTTCAATTCTGACAATTCCTGACTTCGAGTAGGAAGTATGCCTGGCAGTAAGAAGATTTACTCTGACGGATCAACCCTGATGATCTGCCATATTTCAACGTTCTGAAACCCAGCAGCATCTTCCCCTACTTCTGGCTCTTTTTGAGTCTTATGATTCAACCAGAGATCAACGACGCGTGGTAATGCATCTTCTGAATGTTGTTCACATTCATTAACGTCGACAGTCAGATGCAAAGCCCCTTGGTACTGCTGCTCACCACGGACTATCTCTGCAATGGCAATCTTGTCACACGCTGCAAGTGAACGAACAGCCGGAAACTTGCGGAGCAACTTGATTTCAGATAGCTGCCTACTCTCTTCAGAATCATGGTTATGTCCGTCGTGATCTGGGTCGCCATGGTCTTCTTCTAATGAAATCAGTCCCGGTGCACAAAACCCATGAACAGTATCCCATTCCCCTGCTCGAATCGCCTGGTGCCATTGTAAGACCGTTTCACAGGCGCGGCTGTGATCAATCCATGCATTTACTGAAAAAACACTGAAGGACTGCAAGCCAAAGCCAACAGATAAAGCCAAGCCAATCAGGGCAATGCCTCGACCAGCTTTATGTGATGTTCCAATCGTAGTATCCCTGACCGCTGCAATTGACAGCCCGGCTGCAAAAATTGGAATCACCCACAATATTTGACTCATTAATGCCGAAACAGAAAAACATCCAGCAACCAGAGCAAGTACTGCAAGTGTACTTATCGGACGATATTCGTCGGCATTGCCTTCGGTTTCAATAACAGTCACAACTCATGTCCTTACTGGCTTCGATCAAGCCTTTGACTTCGATCTTCGCTGCTGCGATTTCTTTTTAGATGCAAAAATTCGTTGCATTTCTTCCAGTGACGTAACGCCGCTGAGCACTAGATCCATTCCCTGGTCACGTGAGGTGACATAGCCATCTTTGCTCGCTGCTTTTTTCAACGTCGCAGCATCGACTCCTTTTGCAACTCCTTTACGAAGAGTGACACCTGAGGCCAGCTCAAATGCACCAATTCTGCCAGCATACCCGCGGCCAAAACAGATACGACAGCCACCGTGCTCTGAAGCTGTACGAATGTGGGGAACGTCTTCTGTTGACTTTCCAAATTTTTCAAGAAGTGGAAGAGGTGTCTCCTGATGATCAGCACACTTGGGACATAGCTTACGAACTAACTTTTGAGAGACTGATCCAACAAGACATTTCGCAAGATCACTCGGCGAAATACCAAGATCAATAATCTTGGATATCGCATCAATACTGTCTTCTGCCGGGACACTGACAATAACCATCTTGTCTGCGAGTGCTCGCTCAACCAGTTCTTTTGCAAAGGCTGGGTCTCGTAAATGACGAGTGATAAAACCGCTTGGGTATGAGAGCATTGCTCTCTCAACCGCTTGATTTGGGCTCTCACCTGATTCTGCGTCATACTTTTGTATCTTTATGTTTTGGACTTCTTCATTGTTTTCTTTTTTTTCCTCAATAGATACAAAATCTCGCATCAGCCGATCCCCGGCCGTTACTGTCATGTCAAAAAGAGTGGAGAGACCATTACCCTTTGATGCTGAAACAAGAAACAAACCATGTTTTTTGTTTACTAACTCCTGAAGTAACTCAAGCATTTCTGTTGGCATACCCAGATCGGCTGCAGTCTTAAATTTCTTTGGTGGTTGTGCCAAATCAACAGCGAACTGCTCGTGCCCTTTGATAACTTTCGCGCTGAGGCGACAGGTTCTTTTTTTCCCATCTACCGTGACCTCAAATTCGCCCACTTGCGGACGACCTCGCTTCTTTGGAGAAAGGCCTGCAAGTCTCATGAGCGTGACCAAGACCTTTTCACCGGTCACAGCATCCAGCGGAGGTGCATCAATCCAGACTTCAGGATCATTTTTACGGAGTTTCCTACCACTTAGGAGGTGTTCTCGAATACGTGTTGATACCTTTGTGCCATCAATGTCATAACGAACATGAAGGCCTCCCTGGGCCAGATCAAGTAACACGACAGGAGCACGCGCGGCAAACGCCTCAGCTAACACTCGAACCAAGTCAGCAAACTCTGAATTTTCAGAGAGTTTTTCAACAAGAAGCGTATTTTCTTCTGGCACTTCGCGGCAGGTAGCAATGAGCACGACGTCTGGTGGTGCCGCTTCGACCTCTCCAGTATCGTTGAGCGCTCGTGACCGAGCGATGACATAAAGAAAGACAGGCATCAGCCAGACTGCAGAAAGGCCGCCAAGGGCACCCCATAACCCACCACTTTCAAGAAACGCATACTCGGTCCAATTCAGCCCAATAGACACAGCAAGTGATACTGCTCCAAGCGCATAGGGAACGAAAACTATGCGTGTCCATTTTTTACTTCCAATTCCATATCGAAGACTGTCTTTTTTTACCCAGATACTCGTAAGGCCGAAAAGTATCGTCAGCACAGCTAAAACTCCACCACCGATTCCAACGGTGGTTGTGTCCAACTTTTTTTCAGCATCCGCAGAAGGCTTTCCATCAGGATCTTCTCCACTTTCGTCGGCTTTTTCTGCACCTTCAGCGGGTTGCTTAGGAGGCTGAGCAATTGCAGGTACGGACAGTACTGTGGAGAAAAAGAAGCAGAGAAAAACAATCATTAACCAATCAGCTAATGCATGCTTCAGCATGAATTTCTCTCTATTCATAACAACTAACCAGCCTTTCAGGATTCATTGAAACCAGTTTGATTCAATCTGAATGATTAACCGATCCCTTTGAGTGCCATTTGTAACGCTTCACGATTTGGAGCGATATCAAGCGCTGCTTGCCGGTCGATAAGACCTTGGTCAATAAGATTTTTAAGACTCATTGTGAAATCCTGCATACCGTCTCTCACCGATTTACGAATATGATCCGCAAGCATATGTTCCTGTTCTTCCAAAATATATTTCCGAACAAGAACATCGAAAAACATTAATTCGACGGAGGGCACCCGCGAGACACCTTCTTTAATGGATTTAAGAAGTTTCTGTGCAACTATCCCTTTCATATTGAAGGCCATGGCACTTCGGATAGCTGCATGCTCTTCCTGAGGAAAGAGGTCAAGGATTCGAGTAATGGTACTTGGGGCATTTGAAGCATGGATGGTGCCGTAAACAAGATGGCCTGTTTCAGCAGCATGGATTGCTGTCTTAAATGTTTCAGTATCCCGCAACTCACCAACAAGAATAATATCTGGATCCTCACGGACCGCATGCTTCATGCCAATTTCAAAATTCTTGACGTCCGTACCAACTTCCCGCTGGTTGATAAGACATTTGTCTTCAGTAAACACAAATTCAACAGGATCTTCGAGCGTAAGAATATGTTTTCGATAGTTCCTATTGACGTAATTCAGCATCGAACCAATCGTGGTGCTTTTTCCAGATCCGGTTACACCAGCCAGTAACACCATCCCTTGATCAAGTGTACACAGTCGCTCAATCGAACTTGGGAGATACAGCCCCTCGAAATCTGGAATCGTATTATTAACTTTCCGTGCAACCATACCGAGCGACCCCTGCTGGTAGAGTAAATTCACTCGAAACCGCCACCTTGTATCACCAACAAGTGCTGTATAAGCAAAGTCCGCACCTCCCTCATCATCGAGTATCCTAAGTTGGCGGTCATCAAGCATTGGAAGGCAGAGTTCCTTCATCTTCTCTTGACCAATTGGTGGTGCTTTCAGTGGTTGAAGTGAACCTTTCACCCGCATGTATGGGGGCTGATCAACTTTCAAATGAAGATCCGAACCATCGAGTTTCACAAGGGCTTCAAAGTATTTATCTACTTCAAGCTTGTTATCTTTTTTTGACACACGAGCCACTGGCGCAGATTCCTCTGGAACAAGAGTTGATTTTGGTTCTGACTTGGCATCGAGTGTCATTCTCGCCCCTCCTGTTGGATGGCCTCTTCGACTAGCGGAGGCTTTTCAAAGTACCTCACGATAAACCACTGTGGCCTTTCGACCAAATAGTGACCGATTCTGACGCATTGCTGGACTTTTATGCATGCATCCTTGCCGGACGCACCGGAATCCCACGACTTGCAAGCAGTTCTTTGACATCACTAATCGTGCAGGCTCCAAAATGAAAGATTCCAGCAGCAAGAACAGCATCTGCTGCTCCGTATTCAATGGCATCGGCCAGATGCTCTGGCTTGCCTGCACCACCACTGGCCACAACAGGAATCCCAACAGCTCGACTCACTGCAGCGGTCATCTCGAGGTCATACCCATCGCGTGTCCCATCTCGATCCATACACGTGAGAACAATTTCACCTGCACCCAATTGCTCGACTCGGCGTGCCCAATCAACTGCCTCGATACCAGTTGGTACACGACCTCCGTTTACAAAAACCTCCCACACCTCTTTTCCGTCTTTGACAACCCGCTTCGGGTCGATATTGACGACGGTGGCACAGCTTCCAAGACGATTTGCGACTTCCGTCACCAATTCAGGTGTCTTTACCGCCGATGAGTTGATACTTACCTTTTCAGCACCAGCATGAATGAGCTCAACAGCATCGTCCAATGTTCGGATACCACCGCCCACGGTGAATGGCATAAAAACGGTTTCCGCTACTCGCCGAACCATATCGAGCATGATTGCTCGGCCTTCATGGCTGGCCGTAATATCAAGAAAGACTAATTCGTCTGCACCTTCAGCTTCATACCGAGCAGCCACAGCCACAGGGTCACCGGCATCAACAAGCTCAAGGAACTTTGTTCCTTTTACAACACGTCCCTTTTCAACATCGAGACATGGAATAATACGTTTCGCCAGCATATCAACGTACCTGCAATTCAAGATGACTCATGGATTCGCCCAGACTCTGGACTCGACGCCGTTGCATACCGCTTACGAGGAATTCGTCCAGCAAGAAATGCATATCGGCCAGCCGCACAGGCAGATCGCATAGCAAGAGCCATGGTGAATGGATCGGTGGCATGTGCAATTGCCGTATTCAAAAGAACACCATCTACACCAAGTTCCATTGCAACCGCAACGTCGCTCGCTGTACCAACACCCGCATCGACAATCACAGGATACTCAGGATCACCATCTTTTAGATACTCAAGGCAGATACGCAAACTATTTGCATTCAGGATTCCTTGCCCTGATCCAATGGGACTTCCCGCTGGCATAACACTTGCTGCCCCAAGATCCTTGAGTTTCTTGGCAACTATTGGATCGTCGCTGCTATACACAAGTACCGTAAATCCATCGTCTACGAGACGCTGGGTCGCTTCAATTGTACCGACAGGATCTGGTAAAAGTGTTTTCTGATCACCGAGGACCTCAAGCTTGACCCACTCACTTCCTTTGTTTCCGAGGTCGCGAAGAAGCTCACGGCCCAGCCGTGCAACACGCACTGCATCATCTGCCGAAAAGCAACCTGCTGTATTTGGTAGCAGCGTATAGCGAGCAAGATCAAGATGATCAAGAATATTTTCTCCGGCAGTGTTCAGAAGACGCTCACGACGCACTGCCACAGTGACACAGTCCGTTCCGCTTGCATCAAGACATTCTGCCATTTCTGCATAGCTGGCATACTTACCTGTTCCTACGACAAGGCGACTTGCAAGCTCAAAGCTCCCCACTTTGAGTACTGGCTGTGATTGCTCTGTGCGTGCGTTATCAACTATTCTTTCTGCCATACCGTTTTGCATCTCCTCTCGTACTGCCTTCAACCGCCTCCAACAAGCGTTACAACTTCTATCTGGTCATGCTCCCGAAGAAGCCGATCAGGAAGCAGTGCTCGTGGAATGACTTCTTTGTTCACCTCAACAGCAACAGGGCGTCTTTCGAATCCTAGGTCGAGAAGAAGATCATGCGCAGTGTGACCGTCAGAAACCTGTGTCTCTTGCCCATTTACAAAAATAATCATTGAACGTTTCGTCTGGGTTTTGTTATGACTCATTATTGACTTTCACCTCCACGAGGCTGGGCAACGTCAAGAAGAACCAAGGGTACCGCAACCCCACCTACTGCTCCACGTTGACTGCTAAACGGAATGCCGTACGCTGCCGTTGTCCCAGAAGCACCATCGGTAACGTAGAGCACAGCGGGCGCCATTGGCGTTCGGCCACGCCGCATTTCAACCTGTCCTGCGACAAGTAAAAACTTTGGGTTCTTCACTTGTCCCGGCTGGAATCCCAGATCATTCAGCACATTGTACCGAAAGGTCGCACCGAAGGTGGAGGTCATCGGATTGATCACTCCACCAGAAATGTCACCCGTTAGAAAGTCGAGTATAAAAAAGCCTTCAGTCCCACCGGCAAGAGGGACGGTACATGCGGCAAATGAATCGTCTGCCTGCGAAGTCATTGCGTGAATGACAGGATATTGCTTCGGAGCGTTACTCTGCCCAGGAACAACAGAGCCAACCATGTAGCCTACGGTAAAAACGAGGACGAATCCGGCGAGCAGATACAACGGCCGTGTTGGGACAAGAGGTGGTTTGATTTTTTCTTGCATCATGTCTTTTCAATTGGGGGGACCACAAACGATTCTTCAATTGAGGGACCGATGGTGGCATGTGAACGTTCTTATGTTATTCGTTCTACGAATTCGGTGCCTTCTTTTTTTGATTATCTTTTGCGTTCGGCTTTTCAGGAGTTTGTACGGAATCACCAACCGGTGTTTTCTGATCAGCAAACAATCGGAATTTTCCTATCGAGTGTTCGCCATCTGGAAATTGTTGGCTCATGGTGAATACCAGTGTTGTCCCTCCCTTAATTGGTGTTTGTGCTGCCGTTTGAAATGTTGCGATGTGTGACTTGCCTATGGCCCCAGCAATACCCCACCCAGTATCTTCCTTCTGGTCTCGTGCGTTGGCCACAGGCCACCCATTCTGGGAATAGTCTGCAGTTGCAGTGGTGAACATTACGAGTGTTTCGGTTTTTTGTTTGTCAGTAGATATAGCCTTTGCATTAAATTCACTGAGAACAAAATTGCCGTTTGCTGCACGGCCCGGGCCCTGAGCTGGCAACGTCTTGTCTGGGAGTACTTCAAGACGTATTGCTGTCACAACAGGGCCCTGAGGAACTACCGCTGTAAGGGTGTATATATCTTTCCCCTTTTTTCCAGATACACGAACTGTTCCATCATCTGCTATGACGCCTGTCGCTCCGATCAGACTTTTAAATTCAGTCAACACGAGGGGCTTTGACACTGTTTGGGGGACTGGCGACGGGGCCGGCTTTGGAGGAAGCGGCAATAGTTTGGCTACTGGAGTCGGAATAACCCGACCGCCACTGTGTGTACCAACAAATATTGATTGATTATCTGGTGCAAACGTAACACACCAGACACTCGAAGCCTGACGCTTCAGTCCTTGTTGCTCTCGTTGTTTGGGAACATCCCAAAGTTTGATCACACCATCGAGGCTCGCCGTCACCAGCCGAGTTCCATCACTGTTGAACCCGGCACTTGTGACCCAATCTTTATGACCTGTAAACACTGCGGTCTGTTTGAAAGTGTCAGCAGACCAGACTCGGATTGTCCGATCAGCAGCAGTTGATACGAACTGAGAGTGAGTCGGTGAATAGGCAATTGCCCAGATTGTATCTTCGTGACCTGCCAGAGTTTGTATCGCTGTGCCATCAGCAGCATTCCAGACTTTTACAAGATTATCTCCTCCCCCTGTCACAAAAGTTTTTCCATTCGGTGAAAAGGCGACAGCAGTCACGGGTCCTTTGTGTGCAGCCACGGTCATCGCAGCCTTACCATCTTTCGTATTCCATAAGAAGACTTTCCCATCTTCTCCTGCACTTGCTAATTGTGAACCGTCGGGAGAGAAGGCGAGCGACCGCACCCACCCCTTGTGCTGTTTCAAATCAGCTTTCAATTTCCGGCTCTGTAAATCCCATACTTTTACAAGTCCATCATATCCCGCTGTGGCTGCTAATTTCCCATCGGCGGAAACCTCGACAGCCCACACCGCCGTTGGATGTCCCGATAATTCACCAACACGACTTCCGTCAGACTTCCAGAGAATGACATCGCCAGGACGATAAAGCAGACTCTCTCCTCCGGCTGTCACCAGAAGCGGCCCCTCTACCGCATAATCAGCAGCGATCACCCACCGACTGAAAGATGAAATAGTGTCACCTGTTTTTGTGTTCGATGCTTCATCAGCAACGACGAGCGGCACCCCAAAAAAGAAACTTCCGATAGTAACACTGAGTAGTGAACGCACCGCACGGTGTCGAATGTGGCCAATTCGCATACACCACTCTCCTTGAAGATTGACAAATGAAAACAAAGATAAAACGAACGTAGATCTTAGTATAGATACCGTTGTTACTGCATTTCCAACAAACTGTGGATTCATCAGACTCTGTCACTCCCAATGACTGAAACCACGCAGTTGTTGCATTCTTATTGCACTGACTGCACGCAAGGAGATTTCATGCCCCTTTCCTGCAGCGACCCCGGACTTCAATTGACTGCCAGGTACGCTCAACAAGAGCAATGCGGGCCTCGATTTACTTACACAACGCCTGTTGAGGAACCCGAGAGCACACGTTTCCTGAAATATGCGAGCATCAAATCGGGCACGCACCTGCTCTTGCTGCTCCTTTTGTCGCCGAAGAGCACCGACAAAGTACTGCGTCATACACATCGATCCAGAATACTGAACGCACGCTGTGACTACCGCGAAGCATCCGAGAAATTCTGTGCATGGAATTTCATCAAGGCGTCACCCTGCCGCTCATAAATTTTGTGTGCACTATGTGGCACATCTTGAACGACAAGCTTTTCAAATTTGATGCCGACCTGGTTGAGGAATTTCATATATTCCAAATTATTTTCGTAGTTAAAGCCTTTTGTTCCGACATGAATGAGAATACGAAGTGGGTACTGCTTCTGCTTCTCGCTACTGGCATACAGGCGAGCCGTGTCGTACGCATTGTAGCCCTCTGCAAACACCACACGATCACTTTCGTGACCGTCATTCTCACTGATTTTTTTCTCCGTTGCGAACCCACCACCACCGGGGGCAGCTGAACAGAAAAGTTCTGGGTGTCGAAACATTATTCTGGTTGTTCCCCGACCACCTTGACTAAAGCCCTCGATACCACGGCCCTTTCGCGAGGCAATTGTTCGATATGCAGAATCAATATGAGGTATCAGTTCTTCAATGAAGACTGATTCACCTTGGCCGTTTTCTATTTGGGGATAGTCATAATGACTCATTGGACCACCATTAATAAAAACATAAATCATTGGTGGTATACGATTTGAGCGGATCGCCTTCTCAATAAATACTGAAAGACCTACGGATTTCAGTTCACTGCCGGGCCGTCCGCCATGGAGGTAGTAGACAACCGGGTATCTCTTTCCCGTCCGCTCCGACTTTTCGTAGTCCGGAGGAAGATAGATACAGTATCCAACGTCCGCTCCCATTGACTGACTACGAAACGTCTTATGCTGAATCGGCACGTCTTCGTACGCTGTTGACGGCTGGTTCACCCAACGAAAGGGTGCATCTGATTTCTGTTTTTTCTTTCCCTGAGCCTGAGCTATTTGATTGGTGCTTCCACTCAGTAAAAGGAGGAGAACCGCAAGGCCTGCTCGTGCACTTATTCTTATCGTCATTTGATCTCAGTGTCCTGTGAGGTTCGTATGCATACAGCATCTTGCCTTATTTTGACGGCCTTAAATATGTCACATCAACTGGATCCTGCAACTCACGCTGAAGAACAATAAATCGGTCGAATAATTGACTGATTTTGTCAGCGTACTCTGGCTCAGCTGCTAGATCGACTGCTTCATCAGGGTCATCTTGAACATGATACAGCCGGAGCACTCTGGCGCTGGGATAGATGATCAGTTTCCATCCATCATGTGTGATCGACCGTTGAAGCGTGAGATAGCTTCCATAAATCGACTCATAGGGATTAGTAGAAGCATCTGACTTCGTTTGGCCTAAACGAGAAAGCAAACTCTTGAAAAAGACATGCTCTGGCTGGCGTGCGCCAGCCAACTCAAGGGTCGTTGGCATCACATCCTGGAGATAAATCGGTGTCGGGTCAGTCACACCCTTGGGCACATCAGGACCAACAACAACAAATGGGACACGGATCGAATGGTCGTACTGATTTTGTTTTCCAACAAGACCGTGATGACCAACTGAAAGACCATGGTCGGCAGTGAAGAAAATCCATGTATTTTCTGCTTTACCTGATGCATCAAGTGCTTTGAGAATGCGACCAATTTGAGCATCCAGATGAGTGATAATGGCATAATATTCTCGACGATGAACCGCAACAGCCTGCTCCGTCCTCGGGAATGGTGCAAGCTTTTCATCTCGCAATTTTTTCCCTGCTCCGATTTCTTCTGCATACGGATATTCAGATAGAAATGGTTTGGCGGTCGCAATCCTTTCAATCGGATAACGATCCAGAAATTCCTGAGGTGACTGTCGTGGATCGTGCGGAGCATTGAATGCCACGTAGAAAAAAGCTGGTTTCTCTCCGGCCTTAGCTTCTCCTAGAAAATCAATTGCATCGTCCGCAGTGACCGCACTCCAGTGTCGCCCACCTTCCCAGAATCCACCGAGACTCGTATCTGTTGGGCTCCACGGATCTTTGCCTTGTGCAGGAGGTCTATTGTACGAACTCTTGACGGTGTTCGGCATACCAGGCCTGACATGTCGGGCAACATCAAAACACTTATCAGCATCTGTTTTGATGTGCCATTTGCCTGTCATGAACGTGCGGTAGCCTGCCTGGCTAAGAAGCTGGGGCCATAGTACCCCTGCCTGCCGCTCTTTATCGGTTGTCTTATAAATATTATTTGCGTCCCAGACACTCCGACCTGTAATCAACATCGTACGACTCGCAACACACACTGCACCACTCCAGGAGCCCATATTGTATGCATGGCTAAAGGTGGTACCACGATTTACAAGTCGGTCAATATTTGGCGTATCAATATCTGTGTGGCCAAATGCTCTGATGGCTTCATAGGTGAGATCATCCGCAAACAGAAATAGAATATTTGGTTGCTCACCTGTTTTTTGCTGTGCCGCTAAAAGGACATCACATGTCAAAATACTTGTAAGAAAAATTGCACATGCAATTGCCCGGGGCTTAGTAACGGTACTGTGACTCATTGTTTTTCTCCTCTGACTCATTTTCACCCCAAACACTTGGTATGATTTCTTCTTTATAGAAAAGTGTTCCTCTTCTAAAATCTTACTCTATGCGACACTACATTCTTTTGATTCCTCTGAGAACTCTTGTCATTGTCTTTGTTTCATGCACGAATACATCTTTGTATGCCGCCGAAAACCTTGTTCTTCCACTCTGGGAAAACGGTGCGCCCGGCTTTGAAAGTCGTCGAAACGAAGCAGAAGTCGTTGAGAGAGGGAGCGTGACAAATGTGCACAATCCTTCGCTCACCGTATTTCTTCCAGAAAAAGAAAAGGCTAATGGGGTAGGGATTGTCATTGCCCCTGGAGGTGGACTCAGAAAATTGGGCATGCGTGGTGGTGGCGAAGAACCAGCCCAGTTCCTTGCTGAGCATGGGTTTACTTCATTTGTATTGAAGTACCGACTCTCGAGACAACCTGGACAACCATATAAGTTTGAAGAACATGTTCTTGCAGATGGTCAACGCGCAATTCGCATGGTCCGCCATCGGGCTCAAGAATTCCATCTTGACCCAAAGAAAATTGGCATGCTCGGATTTTCTGCTGGGGGTGAGGTCGTTTCAATCACCTGCTATAAGCCAGGCGAAGGAAATCCTGATGCTGCTGATCCAATTGATCGTGAATTTGCAAAACCGAACTTCCAAATGCTTGTGTACCCCGGACCAGTCGGCATTCCTTCAAAATTACCGAACGATACGCCACCAGCCTTTATGGTCATTGCGGCAGATGATGCACATACGAGTGTTCTTCTGAACCTAATGCACCACTTTCGTGAACTCGACGTCGACTACGAAGCGCATATTTTCACCCGTGGTGGACATGGCTTTGGCATGGGAGAACGATCACAGCGACGGAGTATTCAACATTGGCCAGATCGCATGCTCGATTGGCTCCATGACGAAGTTCTCAATACACTACCCAAATAATTATGTATCAGCTGAACGGTTTCTCAAACCCTTTGAAGCCGGGCATAAAAATCCCTCACCCATTCATACGATTCAATGTGTTCAGCAAAGACCATTTCTGGCATCTTAACCCCCCTGATGGTTCCTCTTTGTGCCAATGGTGAAATTAATGAGGGTGAACTACGACGTTATATTGATTGGTTGATTGATAAAGGAGTGCACGGGCTTTATCCAAATGGATCAACTGGTGAGTTCACACGCTTTACGGCAGAAGAACGACGACGAATCATCCAGATTGTTTGTGATCAGACAGCCGGCAGGGTCCCGGTTCTTGCTGGCGCAGCTGAAGCAAATGTTCACGAAACACTCGATGCTTGCAATGCGTACCATGACTTTGGTGCTCGAGCAGTCGCTATTGTCTCACCGTTCTACTACAAACTGTCACCAGAAAGTGTTTTTGCATACTTCAGGGAAATTGCTCTCAACAGTCCGATTGACGTAACGCTTTATAATATTCCTCTTTTTGCCAGCCCAATTGATAATGAAACAGTCTGCCGATTGGCAGAGTTTGATCGCATTATTGGCATTAAGGATTCTTCTGGTGATCTTGCCGGTATGACCAGAATGATCCAGTCTGTCCGTCCGCTTCGTCCAGACTTTCTATTCATGACCGGATGGGACGCGGTACTTGTCCCCATGCTCATGGCTGGCTGTCAGGGAGGCACACACGCCACGAGTGGAATCGTTCCTGAAATTACGCGAGCGATCTATGACCTCACGAAGAAGAGCCAATTTGATAGAGCGTTGTCAGTACAGAAACAACTGCTTGAGCTCTTTGATACCACATTTTGTGCTGCTGATTTTCCTGAAGGATTCCGCAGTGCGATAAGTTTGCGTGGGTTTGACTTTGGTAAGGGAAGGCAGCCACAGACCGAGAAACAATCGGCCATGCTGACAGCTACTACTGAAAAGATCAAACTATTGATTCAACAGATGCTCGACAATCCAGCAGTGGCCTAGATATTCAAAATATTCCATTTTCCACGTATCTCTTGAAGTGGCGACACACATGAAAACCAACGGCTTCCTCGGTATCGATATCGGCACACAAGGCCTCTCTGTCATCTTCACAGACACAGAATTAAAAATTCTTGCGAGTGGTGAGGGTACGTATGACATGGTACCTGGGCTTGACTCTGGGTGTTATGAACAACAACCATGCGATTGGGAGGCCGCCCTGAAGGACGCGATGATTGATCTGCGAAAAAAAATATCCTCAATGCAGATCAATATGGAAGTTCTGGCAATTGGAATCTCCGGACAGATGCACGGGGAAGTTCTTACGGAGGAAGACGGCAAACCAGTCGGACCAGCTCGGCTTTGGTGTGATGGCAGAAATGAAGACGAAGGCGATGAACTGACAGAGCATCTGGGAACAAAATGTCCCAAACGCATGACCGCAGTTCGGTGGCTTTGGACAATTCGTAATCAACCCGAAAAGGCAGCACGTGTTAGTCACATGACAACACCTGCCGGCTGGGTTGCCTATCGGCTAACAGGCTGCTGGCACCTTGGAATTGGTGATGCTGCTGGCATGTTCCCAATCGATCAGCAATCGCTAACGTATAACACGAAAATGCTGGCTGATTTTGATGCGATTGCGACCCAATCCGCGAAGAAAAGTAGCTCGAGCAGCACCCTACTGAAATTGAGTGATCTTCTTCCAGCCGTCAAAAAGGCCGGCGAAGATGGTGGTTCATTGGATGCACACGGCGCAAAACTACTTGGGCTACCCGAAGGTATTCCTGTTGCACCTGCTGAAGGAGATCAACCGGCAGCACTTGCTGGCTCATTGATTGCAACTCCTGGTCAGGTGTCAATGAGTTTCGGTACGAGTGTTGTTGCCAACTCAGTTGGTGATCGGGCGTTCGAGGGAATTTCAGTTCCTATCGATCATTTCTGTGCACCAGACGGCCGCCCGATCAACATGGTCTGGCTTCGAAATGGAACAACGGCCATGAATATGGCAGTCAGCCTTTTTGGGGGTGACTTCTCCACGATTATGCCACAGGTTCTGAGAGCTGACGCTGACTGTGGTGGTCTCTTGGCACTACCCTTCATGGACGATGAACCAGGACTGGGTATTTCCCAAGGTGGCACTGCCATGGTGCTCGGACTGGACAATGAGACTGCAACCCCTGGCAATGCGGTGAAAGCCATGCTGCTTGCTACGATCTTTAATTTGCGGCTTGGGAGCACTCAGCTTGATACACAAGGATACCCACGAACCGAGATTATTTTGTCGGGCGGACTTGTAAAAACACCCGAGCTGGGACAACTCGTTGCTGATGCCTTCAATACTCCGGTAACAATCCTTGAAGGAGGTGACGAGGGAACCGCCTGGGGAGCAGTTTTGATGGCAAAATTTCGTTTCGAATCACTGGCTGGTCGCGCAACTGACTGGACTCAGTTCCTTGAAACTCAAAAAACAGGAACACCGACTCGATTTACTCCCCACGCCCAATCCGTAGAGACACTCAACGGCGTATTTGAGCGTTACCAGAAACTAGTCCACATGCATGGGCATTTGGAAGCAGTCACAAACCGGTGAGACTTTTCTGTATAGGGAGCCAGGAAAGACAACGCTGCACGCACTAGTTCACAACTGGATACAGAACTATTCTGCGAATATCTGCAACAGATGCTCCTGGCACATGAAGGGCCGTAAGCCGCAACTGAGTCTTGCCTACTTCGAGCTTTATGTCACCAAGAGAGAGCACGTGAAACGGCTTTGCATAACTTTCACTGCCACGATCAGCACGGTCTTCACCAGTGTTCAGCGGTGGATCCCACGCCGGAGTCACGGTCGTCGTGATTCGGCTTTCACCACAGGAAAGCTGGACGGTCGAACCCACGTCTTTCGCAGGACATGTGTACCAGATTTTTGCAGCATAGGTACCTGCATTGAGGACATCAATATCCCACACCAGCGAGCCCTCTGTGTTCTTCCACCCTGTAAAGAATGAACAATTTGGTGCGCGACCACTATGTACGACACCCCCTTCACCATGCCCGTCCCTCGCTGGAAGTTCGGTCAAAGGTGCACCGGCATACCCGACAGGAAAACGTTCGACGTCTGGCTGCGGCATACGGTCAAGGATATTTTTCTGCCAATCATCAGCAATTATTTTTAGTCGTTCTCTTTCCTCAGGATGCTCTTTAGAGATGTCTCGTTTCTGACCGATGTCAGTGAGCATATCGTAGAGATGTCCTTTATCATCAAGGCGAAAGCGCTGTGTGCGTATGCTTATTCGCCCACGTTGAGAAGCCACAATATGCCTCCCAGCAAGTTTTACGCCAAGTTTCTGTGGCTTTGATTTCTCTTCTGTATCTTTCCTAAGAATCGTTGTCAGATCGATTCCATCAAGTGGTTTTGGGGAATTCAACTGCACACCACTAAGACCCGCAAGCGTCGGCAACAAATCAATTGCCCCGGTGATCTGAGGAACCCGCACACCGGAGGCAATCTGACCTGGGTATCTGATACAGCAAATACTTCTGGTACCACCATCGTCCGTTGATCCTTTTTTGCCTCGCATGCCTCCACACCAGCGCAAACTATTTGGTCCGTTATCTGAAAAGAAGACAACAACGGTTTCACGTGATACTCCTGCTGTATCAATTGCCGTCAGGATGCGGCCAACATTTTCATCCAGGTTTTCGACCATTGCCAAAGCAGCACGTGTAAAAACTGGGTCTTCTTTTTTGATATCTGGCCCTCTCTGCCGGAGAGGACGCTCCGCAAATCGACTCCAATCTGCATCAGGAACACACATTGGCGAATGGGGGGTGTTGAACGCAACGTAGCAGAGCACAGGCTTGGGAGCTGAACGCTTTACATGATCACTAAAAAATCCGATTGCCTTTGTGGTGATGTCATCTGTGATGTACCCCTCACCCTCTTGAAAGATCGTATTATGCTGCATGGGCGGATTGAAATAATCACCCCAATGCCCTTCTGTAAAACCGTAGAAAGTATCAAACCCACGTGCTAATGGATGGTATGGCCACTGTGTGCCATTGTGCCATTTCCCAAAACACCCTGTAACATACCCAGCCTTTTTAAAAACATCAGCAACAGTTTGCTCTTCAGGGGACATCCGCTCTTCTCCTCGGGTTACGCCGCGGACCCCACTGCGATCATGATACCGTCCAGTTAGAAACTCCGCTCGCGTTGGAGCGCAGACAGGCTGCACAAAAAACTGCTCGAGCAATGCTCCGTCACGAGCCAAAGAGTCCACCGCTGGTGTTGAGATTGTTTTATTACCTACGCAGGAGAAGTCGCCCCAGCCAGCATCATCAGCGAGTATTACAACAATATTTGGCTGCTGAGATTCGTCTGCCTGAACAAGGCTTCCGCACGACACAAAGCAAATAATAACGATGGCTGAAATGAATTTCTGCATGAAAATACTTCCAGATGACGAAAGAAGTGGTGCGTCCATATTCCGAACTACACGAAACCTATAAAAACTTTTTGACGACAAAAACACTCCCAAAGACAGCCCCAGAAAACTCTTAATGTACAGCGGCCTTTGAAAATAGATTGAGTATGAGAACACCGACAATGATACACCCCATTCCAAAAAACGCTGGTGCATCAAGTGTTTGCCCATACAAAAGCCATCCTACGAGCGTAATAAGAACGAGGCCAACTCCGGACCAGACCGCATAACCAACCCCAACAGGAATTGTTTCGAGCGTCAAAGACAATAAATAAAATGCGAGTCCATAACCAGCAACAACAACAAGTGAGGGTATCGGCTTCGTAAAACCCTGTGATGCCTTGAGGCAACTCGTACCAACCACTTCAGCTAAAATAGCAAATGTCAGATAGATCCATGACTTCATAAGACGGGCTACTTTCCGAGTAAAAGGGTTTCTTGCACGTGCCCGAAGCCTTGTGACATTTTTTGCTAAAGAAGTTACTGCTTCTGATACACCCGAACATAATCAATCTGCATTTCATCAGGAAGTTTTGTTACATCAAGCCGTGGTCGTTCCCAATGCGAACAGAGAAGACTTAGGACCACATACTGTGGCACCTGAGAAATTGCTTTGGTGTCTCGCATGATTTCAACACCGTCACAGAAAAAAACACACTCCTTATCCGTCCAGAGCAGACCATAGACATGAAAGTCTTCACTGAGATCACCCATTGGGCTCTCCGGACGACCCTCAACTGGCCCTCCCATTTTGGGGAAATCCGGAATTGATGGGCTCCTGACTTTCCCAGCCATACCGTCGTTTGTTGTACCCCAATAGTAAATATTCATACCGGCCCAACCACGGCGGCGACCGGCACCGAACCATTCAATGATATCCATTTCAGTGCCGCTCTTACCCGGCTCATCAACAAAACTTTGGAAATGTGGCGTCTGCACCCAGAACGCTCCATGATGTCCTTGATATTTTTGGAACTTCAGCCGGCACTCAAAATAGCCGTGCTTCCAATTGTGTCGGCCACGTGTCTGAATATAACTGGCATGAACTTTTTCATTTCGCCAAAGAGTCCTCATGTTCAGGACTCCATCTGCGACACGTATTGTTCCTTCAGAGTTTAGCAAGGCCGCATCTCGCGTCTTATACGAGGGCATTGTCCAGCTATCTGGGTCAAGAGACTTTCCTTCAAACTCATCACGCCACACCAACTCGTAGTCAGTTGTGATACACGCAGGCAGTTTCGATCTGTCAGAAAGCTTAGAATCGACTTCTTCACTAAGACCGTTCACGCTACTACACACAAGCACCAGAACCACCACACTTCGAACAAACGAATCTTGCACCAGCCGATGAATCAGACAGTTTGTCTCGCGATAGTGTTGAGAAAGATTCATAAACTTTTGATCTTCACGTATGTGCATGACTTAAGGACTTGCCTCAATAGCAATGAAAAAACGTACTACTCACCCACAAGAAGATCTCTTGTCGCAATGAGTTCACGGGACATGCCCGCAATAACATCTCCACTTTCGACCCCCGGCAATACAGGCCACGTATAGGTTTCCACTTCAAGGTGCGGCTCGTAGGGCAGTTGGCCCAGAGCATGAAGTGCCCGAATAAGTTCTGGCCTTGTTGTCCCTAACGGCCCAAGACGATCTGCATCGACTGGAACATGAAAATGCACTCGCCATTTTTCGGCCTGCTTCCAGTCAGGAGGCGGATCGAGTGCAAGTTCTTGAGACAGGTCCGTGTGGCTGATCACCCGACCATCCGAATGCCGTGCAAAAGTCTGATGAAGATAGCGTTGTTCAGCAAACGCCGCTAACGCCTGGCGCGCTTTTTCGTCTGATGGTTTATTGAGTTCGATTGCACAACTTATTTGCACCTTATTGATACGAATAGCGGCCGCAGCCAACTCAGAAATAGCCACGCTCGCATTTTCAAACTCGACGGCCTGATGACAGACGTCATAACACACACCAATATGCTGACGCACCAATTCACCAACCCCAGCTTTATCAGCAGCATCCCATAGCATCTCAAAAAATTGAATGGTCTCTGGTGTTGTCTCTAAAAGACAAAATGGCTCGGGCTCAATGGCTAACCGAATTGTCTTTCCGGTCTCGTGATGCAACCTGTCAAGATCACGAGACAACTGCACAAGTTGATCGATAGCCCTTTTAGAAAAGTCAGGGGATTGCACTGCCTGCTTATACGCAAGTGGCAGTGTTGAAACACTGCCTTCGTCTTCTCCGGTTAATACTCCTGCAAGAAACTCGCTACATAGTCGGGTGTAATCGAGACGACGAATATCTGACCAGTCTGGGAGGTACACATTTTCTTTTACACGTTCTGAATGGAAATCACCAAAAGGAAAGGCATTAAGAGAAAAACACTGAAGGCCTTGATCAGCCAGAAGACTCGCGATGCTTCTTGTAACAGTCGCATCTTGAGCCACTTCAGAAATGACGACTTCGGGCAACCAAAGGCCAACCCCAATGCTAAAGCCACATTGTTCCTGAACAGAACGAGCTTCTTGGGTAATTATTCTCTCAAGATCATTGCGTGACCGACAAGGATGGACGTTCGTGCAATATGACAAGGGATAATGCATGGCCTGCTCTGTTCCCAAAAAAGTGATTTACGTTGACGAATTTACCTAAAAACTTCAATTACCCACTGTCTCACATTCACATCCGACAAGAATACGTCACTGGCTCATGCTTTCAGGTGAGATATCATCCACCCCGATCTCTTTATCCATCTCATAAAGACATTCCTAAGACACACTTTTGGCGTATCTAGCCTTGCTTTAAAGCTGTTACATCCAGCATTCGTTCGAGAGCAACAACAGACCAGTGTGCAGTATCTTGATCAACACGAATTACATTGACAGGATTCCCTGACTCGAGGTGCTCAAGGCTCCAACAGAGATGTGCCAAATCGATACGATACATGGTCGCGCACATACAAACCGTCGGCGAGAGAAATCGGATTGTCTGTTCAGGATGCTCTTGCTCGAGGCGTCTAACAAGATGAAGCTCTGTGCCTATTGCCCATGACGTGTCAGGGGCAGCAGTTTGTATCTGATTAATGATATAACTCGTTGAGCCAGCGAGGTCAGATTTTTCAACAACCTCCAGTGCGCACTCCGGATGGACAAGGACTTTGACATCTGGAATGTTCTCTCGCATCGTGGCAACATGCTCCGGACGAAACATTGCATGCACGCTGCAGTGACCCTGCCAGAGAATCACTCGACTTTTTTCCAGAGTTGTTGAATCATTGCCACCAAGTCGCGGATCATGAGGATTCCACACACACATCTGCTCAAGTGGGACACCCATTGAGTTGGCTGTATTCCGGCCGAGGTGTTGATCTGGAAAGAAAAGGACACGTTTCGTTCTAGCAAAAGCCCATTCAAGAACAGCTCGAGCATTGCTTGATGTGCAAACAATGCCACCATGTCGACCACAGAAAGCCTTCAGGCTGGCGGCAGAATTGATATAGGTCACTGGAGTAATATCATCGGTGTCAATAATCTCACCGAGATCAGCCCACGCATCCTCCACCTGTTCAATTGCTGCCATATCAGCCATTGAGCAGCCCGCTGCGGTATCGGGCAATACGACGTTCACTCGTGAACCATTTCGACCTGCTATCTGCTCAGGTCGATTGACAAGAATATCTGCTGTCTCCGCCATAAAATGAACACCACAAAACACGATGGCTTCGCAGTCTGTTCGTTCCGCGGCAGATTTGGAGAGCTGGTAGCTATCACCTCGCAAATCTGCATGAGCAATCACGGCATCCTGTTGGTAGTGATGGCCGAGAATCAGCACACGCGACCCGAGACGCTGTCGAACTTCGTCAATCCGACTTGCCAGAGTAGCATCGTCGAGCTTTCGATAGAACTCTAACGGACCAGCTGCCAGAGGCTCATTTGTTGGTATTTGTACTCTCATCATCACTACAGTATAGGCTGTCGCGGCGGTCCCTGTGCGGCGACCGTCTGGCATCTTATACTTTTGGCTTCTCGTTGGAAGCTAACGAGATGGCCATCTTCCGTATGTTGGCTATTGATTCCGAATAACCCTTTCACCGTTGCACAGAAGGCTGGCGAGCGTCCATGGCGAAAAAGATCGCAAAGAAAAAGGCTGCCAAAAAAACAACAAAGGCTGCCAAAAAAACAACAAAAACAGTGAAGAAGGCTGTCAAAAAAACAGCAAAAAAGAAGGCTGTTAAAAAGGTTACGAAAAAAAAGGCTGCCAAAAAAGCTGCCAAAAAAGTAGCAAAGAAAGCCGCCAAAAAGCGAGCAACCCGAAAAAAGGTTGTGAAAGAAGTTCGCCTGAAGGCGTACTGGGGAGTTTTTAACTCCGGCCTGAAGCGTCTCGCTGTCTTCGAATATGCTGACAAGCGTGCTGCCGAAAAGAAGGCAAAAGAACTCTCGAGTGGGTCGAAGGGCAATCACTTCATTCAACTCGTTAAAGAGCCAATCACTGAGGCATAACGGATTTGCTGTGGGGCTACACAATTATGTGCTAGCCCCACGGGCTCTGCCAATCACCCCAGGCCTCAAGATACCGTGCCAGTCCTGATGACTCTGTTGCTTTGCTCCGAATCCAGATGTGAGCTGCTTCAATCAATGACTGCTCGTCTGCCAGAGAAATTGCGCCAGCAACTACACGGCTCCGTAGATAAACAAAGTACGTGTCGAGTACATCACTTCGACAATAGTCATGAATTTCACGCGCTCGGCCACCATCCCAAAGGTCTTGAACCATGTGACCAGCCACATCAAGTTTTCCAGGTTTGCCAATGAGATTGGCAGCCAGAGAAAGTCCTCCCACAAATCGGCTTGCACCATTATTGGTCAAAAACTCGTGCAGGTCGAGATGTGCAGCACTGTTGAATCGATTCCGTGGCTGTTCGAAACTGCGAGCATTTTCGGCAATCCACTCAGGAATACCTAATCCGTACCGAAACGCACAAACCTCAAGCAGTGGCATATCAAAACCACGGCCATTGAATGAAACAAGCTGTGGCTGACCATTTTTTCGCCAGCCTTCCCAAAACAAACGCACGATTTCATGAGGGCGCGACATTTCTTCATCAAGAGCTACAAGATCAATCAATGAATAGTCATCGGCAACTGTGGCAACAACAAGTGACACAGGGAGCTGAAATGTATATGGAATAAAATCTTTTCCATTTTGCTCAAGAAGTTCGGATCGATACCGCTGAATTGCTTCCGTCGGTGAAAGCTTTTCTCCCGGATAACGAATTTTTGCGATGAGTTCTCCATCGGCTGCTGACTCGATATCAAAAACGAGCCGTGCTGTTCTTCGTTTTGCCATTAAGAAACTCTCCTTCTAAAATACTGGGGCAGCAAGGCGATAATAATCATGAGAACTCCGGGGTACGAATTCCCCATTCTTTTCCATTGCGTACCCGCGTCGAGGTATTTCAAAACCCTCTATCAGCTCCGGAATGGTACTCTCGCCATCGATCTGATGCGGTTGACCATTGAGTATACAGTTCATACTTATTGAATTTGATCAAGTGGAACTGGTGATCGCTGTTTATCAGATTCGACCACGGCCGCAAGCACCCTCTGGATCTCATACGCATCGGCAAAGTCGGCAAGGGGCACCACCGGCTCACCACCGCCGATCACAGTCAACATGTCAGCGGCCTGATTAATGAAGCTATGTTCGTACCCAAGGACATGTGCAGTAGGCCACCACGATGCCGCATACGGATGGTTGGCGTTGCCGTCCGTAACATTAATCGTGCTCCAACCCTGTAATTCTGCGGGGAGAGTTGCGTCGTACCAATCGAGCTCATTCATACGCTCAAAATTGAATCGAATCGCTCCGTTTTCACCGTGTATCTCCAGACGATTTGCATTCTTATACCCCGTCGACAGACGCGTTGCCTCGAAAGTGGCCAAAGCACCACTGGCCATTTTGGCGACAAACAGCACGATATCATCGACCGTGCTTGCACCTTTTTTCTGACTTGTCGCCGCGCCACGTCCCGAAATTTCCCCGCCGCCGCTCTCTAAAATCACTCGCTCTTTGATCACCGTTTCCATCGTGGAACCGATCACCTCGCTGATTTCATCACCCGTGATGAATCGAGCGGTATCGATGGTATGGGCGCAAAGATCACCCAATGCTCCAGATCCGGCCACATCGCCTTCGAATCGCCACATCAGCGGTGTATCTGGTCCTGCCCAATCTTGAAGATAACATCCCCTGATCTGATAAATTCGACCGAGTTTCCCTGCTGCACACAATTGATGAGCGAAGGCTATTGCAGGACATCTTCGGTAATTGTACCAGACAAATGTTTTTCCAGTCGCCTTCTCTGCAGCTTCCACCATCTGACGAGCATCGCTCAACGTCCCCGCCAGAGGTTTTTCGCAGGCGACATGTTTCCCAGCTTCGAGTGCCTCAATCGTGTGTTCGGCATGCACATTGTTGGTAGTCACTACATCAACCAGATCAATCGCTTCAGAATGAACGGCCGATTTCCAATCCGCTGCACAGTGCTGCCAGCCCCAACGATCAGCAAATATTTTTAGCTCTTCCTGATTACGGGCCGCGACCGTATGCATCACCGGCTTGCAGGGCAGATCAAAAAACTTATTCACCTTTAGATACGCATTTGAATGCGCTCGGCCCATGAATTTCGTGCCAATCAGGGCGATATTACAAAGGTTGGTATTCGCAGTCTCAGCAGGCATCTTAAAACTCCTGAATTGGAAAACTATTTGGATCGCCCAGCAGTCCGTAAATCAATATTGCACGTCCGTCCACTTTTGTTCTCGACTGCTCTGGATAATCGCATCGCAGATTGCCATTTCCTTGTGACCATCTACAAACGTACTCCAATCGGGGTTGTCCGGCATTTGACCCTTCTCTACCGCGCGATACACATTGCGAAATAAATTCTTGGGGCCGTCCGGGTAGGCTTCGGGATGACCACCCGGGTAATGGGCATACTCTTTGGCAGCGTCGTGCAGCAAGGATGGATCTTTGACTAAGATTTCATTCGCTTTTTCCCGATAACCGATCCACATGTCGTTTGGTTTCTCTTGATCCCACGCCAATGCACAGCGGGATCCATCGAGTTCGAATGAAAGCCGATTCTTCCGACCAGCTGAAACCTGGCTGACGCTGAAAACACCACGAGCCCCGCCCGAAAGTTCAATCAAGACAGAGGCATAATCCTCGGTGTTAATATCTTGCGGTTCGTAGTCACTGGGCGAGAGTTCCTTGCCGGCGTACGTCTCAATTTGCTTCTTGGGTTTCATTCTCGTCTTGTGTACGGTACGCATGTCGGCCATGACGCGAACGATGCTCTCGCCGGTGATGAACTGCAAGAGATCACACCAATGACTACCAACGTCCGCGACCGCTCGACTGTCTCCTGACATTTCCGGTTGTAATCGCCAATTCCAGTCTGTCTGGAGGTACAACCAGTCTTGCAAATAGGAGCCACGGAGAGTGAATACCTCGCCCAACTCCCCTTGTTGGACCATTTGTCTGGCGTGCTGAACCAGCGGATAGTAGCGATAGTTAAAATCCACGGCATGGATCAGGCCCGACTCCGATGCAAGCTGAACAAGTTCCCGGCTTTCTGTACTATTCATAGCAAGAGGTTTTTCGCTGATCACATGCTTACCGGCTGCAAGAATATCTTTGTTTACCTGATAATGCAGGTGATTCGGCGTGCAATTGTGAACAACACGGACTTGAGGATCGGCAAGAAGTTCACGGTAATCACCATATGACTTCTCGATGCACAAAAGATCAGCCTTACTTCGGGCCAACTCGGCATTGGCTTCGGCCAGGGCAACGAATTCAACGTTGCCCAATCGCCTTCCAGCCTCGACATGTACCGGACCGATAAATCCAGTGCCGATTACTCCGGCTGCGATCTTCTCTGCCATTGTCTCACTCTCCTTTAACTCTTGAAAATAAACCCACACCGTCGCTTTGCTACACCCGCGAAATGTGATCTTATCGGTTCGCTGTCGGTTCTAGCAACCGGCCACGCATCGATTTTGTATCAAGTACCTTACGATGAGCCACTTCTCAATGGAGATCAGCAGGAGACCAGCGAAGGGATTTACAAGGTGATTGTAAACACCCGTCCACCAGTTTCGCCGATCACTGCATCACAATCACTTGTGCCAAAGCCGCGCGTTGCCGATTCCTTTCAAGCCACTCGTTCGCATGATGCGATTGGTGGTCGCCAAGCCCCCTTCGCAGTTTTCTCCTGAACCACCCGTTCGTTGCTATAAAACACTGGTGTTTTATAAAATTCGTGCAGGCATTAAAAACGCCTCCAAGAGAGCGTAGCACAAGCCAAACAGCGGCTGCAGTCCCGTACCCCTAAGAACCCCGGTGGGAGGCATGGTCCAACCCTGATAAGATACCTGTAAGAAATTCTCTACATTTCAAAACAGGCAACTCAATGGGCTTTTCTGACCGCGGATATTACCGCTTTGACAACTCATTTCAGCGGCAATCTGACTGGACCGCCGTGATCACTCTCATCATTGCCAATGTCGCAGTATGGGTGCTCAATCTCTTTGGTGGTCGTGATTTTTCCATCAACAATATCCTCGCACTCCGCGGAGACCTCCCCGAACATCTGCTGGAATGCTGGAAGCTTATTTCCTATGGCTTTGCACATGACGCAACATCGCCTTGGCATCTTGCATTCAATATGCTTGCCATCTTTTTTTTCGGAAGGGCTGTCGAACAGGTGCTTGGTAAAGCAGAGTTCCTTCGATTCTATTTTGTTGCAGTTGTTGCATCAGGATTGGCATGGGTTCTCAGTGTCAATTTATTCCCTGGTGGCTTTCCACCTGGCCAGACGTATCTAATCGGTGCCAGTGGTGGGGTGATGGCAGTTCTAGCTGTCTTTGTCTGGTACTTCCCTCGGCAGGAGGTCCTGATCTGGGGTGTTCTCCCGGTGCCCGCATGGGCACTTGGCATTCTCTACTTTGTCACCGATATCCAAGGAGCGACTCAAGGTGGCGGGAATGTTGCACACGTCGCACATATTGGCGGAGCGATTTTCGGCTTACTCTATGCCTGGCGGGGATGGAGCCTCAGTGGCCTGTCTGACTTAGGTGGAAGACTCAAACAGATGCGGCGGCGTTTTAAAGTTGTTCGACCAGACGACGATCGTGGTCACTCACACACACCTACCGAAGATGAGCGAAGTCTTCAATTGAAAGTTGATGAGATTCTCGAAAAAATCAGTCGCTCTGGTGAGTCGAGTTTAACAAATGATGAGCGCGAGACACTCACTCGCGCAAGCCGACGTTTCAAAGGACGTTCCCAGTAAAAACAACGTTTCAAGATAGCGTTATTATCGAAGGATATTTTCTTGTGGTTGCGATACCACTCGCAGGTCATCGCGACCGGCAGAACGTATGTGGTCAACACGTGTGACGAACTGCTGGAATTCCTGTTCGTTAAGCTTTCCGGATAGCACTGAATGCACCTGCCCTGCTGTGTTCAGCACAACAATATTAGGCTCTCCCGGAATAATACCGAACATTCGTTTCAGTGTCCCATCAAAGTCGAGCCAGATTGGAACGACTGGAGAATCTTTTCGCATACGAGCTCGTGCAACCGGCTTGAGTGCTCTCGGTACTTCCGTCAGTGAGGCCACAGGAATGACACGAACGTCTGGCAGTGCAACCCCAGCAGGCCAATTTACGATTCCCCGCACCGGCTGTTTCGACCATGCATCAGAAGAAACTTCATCAGCTGTTGGATGAAAATGGAGATGGAGCTTTCGTCCAAGAAGAAGTGAATCTTCAGCACCGTGACGTTCGGCATACACAAGAATGACAACATCTCCAAGATATTTAGTTGTTTCGCACGGATTTTGAAATTGATCCTCCATAACAACATTCATCACACCCTCGGCATGCACACCTTCGAGGGATCCGAGCAGGAATCCGAGCACAAGACCAAGCAGTACAAAACAATAACGATACGACATGGTGAGTTACTTTCTATCACGATCAAAGGTCAGGCAGCCTGTCGGCAATCATGCAAAGGCGGAAAGGTTAATACTTCTGCATCTTCACCATCGTGCTGACTGTCATCAATTTCTGCTGACCCGGGACGCAGAATGCCGAGAATTGCTGGAAGAAAAACGAGCGATGTAAGAGTGCACATTGTCACGCCAAGCGTGAGGAGCCGTCCGAGGCTTTCAAGCCCACGATGGCTGGCAACCATGAGTGCACCGAACCCAAGAATTGTCGTTAACGCATCGACCATCACGGCATTGGCTGTTGATGGACTAATGCGATATTTGCCAGGCCGTTCCAGTGCATCGTGGACAATATGAACGCCGTAATCAACGGCTATGCCAAGAATAAGTGGGATGCCAATCAGGTTTGCCGGATTGAGGTCTATTCCAAGCACACCCATAAGTCCAAGGGTTAACGCCATGCCAGCCGCAAGCGGCAGGGCTGCCAATAGAGAGTGCGTGAGACTTCGGAAATCGAGCCAAAGGACCGCGATAATCACAATGAGTGAATAGAGTGCAGCCTGCTCATAACTCCGTTTCATTTCGAGTGATGCCTCGTATGCCTGAAGTGGATTCCCCGTAGCTTTTGGATCAACACTGCGCACGTCACTCACAAACTTTTTGAGGGCCTCGAAATTCCAGATATCTCCCCGCCCATAAATTTTGAGTAGATGTTTACCACTCGAGCCAACAAATCGATCAACAAGGCTCGGTGGTAAATCATTGAGGGATGGAGCGACTGGGTCTGAGACAGCAGCAAGTGCATGAAGTCGACTGAGAAGTTCACCGGCTGCGCGTTGCTGAAACATAGCCAATGCCTGATAACATTCTTCGGGTCTCATCCGCCTGAGACAATCACGAGCTCGTTCCAGATGCCAGGCAGCTCTCATGCCACCTGGCCGTCGTGCTGCCTCTGCCTGAGCCCATCCCAGTGACTCACCTAAAGCATCGAGGCGGTCGAGCGGGATCTGCGGAGGCCGTTCTGGCAGCTGTTCCAGTCGCTTCCCTATTTGAGTAATGAGTGGCGTCTTGACTTCCTCATCTCCTGATAGAAGTGATGCTATTTCATCTACTCGTTCAACAGTTGATAGCTTGGCAAGCTCTGCTTTTCGTACAAGTAACTCCTCACGTGAATCGGCAATTGAAAGGGCGTACCAGACACTCTGATCACATTCCTCAAGCAGTTTCTTTTCAACTTCAACGCTTTCGAGGCCATCAGGCTGAAGATTAAGAAGATTATGATCATAGCGAAGGTCATGGATCCCTGAGCTTAATGCAAGTGTTCCAGCGACGGCTGCCAACAACACAAGACGGGGGTGCTGTGCAAAGGGTCTCAACCAACTGTGCACAGGAACAGGTTCAGGAATTTTTCGCCCAAACCGACTGCGGTCGATAATTGCGATAACAGCCGGCAACACCATAAGTTCAGCTGCACAGCAAAGCAGAATGCCACCGCCTGCAATCAGTCCTAACTCAGCAACACCCACAAAGCTGGTTAAAGCTGCCGAGAAGAATGCGATCGATGTCGTTATCGCACCAGTAAGAATACTTGGCCCTACAGAACTGCTCGTTTCTATAATGGCAGACTCGCAATCATACCCTTCACGACGCATCGCGAGATACCGACCGATGTAGTAGGTACCATAATCAATCCCCACGCCAATCATGGTGACCGTGAATGTAACGCTGAGAATATTCAGATGACCAACACTTCCAGTGGCCCACGCAAAAGCCCATGCCATGCCTATCACCAGGACACCGTTAGCCATTAGTGCATGTCGAATACCTCCAAAACCGGCCACGATAACAATCGCCACAGCCGCAAGTGACAGCCCACTTGCCCACACCATTGACTGTTGGCTTGAACGCATCTCATCATCTTCCATTACTGGCAGTCCAGTAAGTCCAATGGTTGCATTCGCGTGTCGTTGTGAAACAACATCGATCTCTTTTCGCAAGGTATCCGTTGCTACTGAAGCACCTGAAAAACCTTCCTCTTCTTTGGCCAAACGCAGCAAAACAAAACCCAGTGTTCCCTCTTTTGCCAAAAGGTACTGACTGGAAAGATCGCGAAGTGTTGACAGGCTCCCCGGCATACTTGGCCATGGTGAAACATAGTCTTCAGGTAATAACTCATGGAGCCGTCCTCTTTCAGCGGCCTCCAAACTTACCAGCAGGCTTTCACTATATCGCTCAAGGGTCTGGATCGGTGGTTCATCGTGTTGCATCTCTGTGTGTTGTCCAGAAACAACAGTAGCTGCCAAACCACCAACCATCGTGCCGACTTTCAGTTGGCTCCAGCCTCCGGCCAGAACCGGTTCAGTACGGCCTATAAAACGATCGATTGAGGCCAAGTCTTGTGGAGAAACGTAGTGAAGCCCCTTGGCACGAATTTGAGTGAGATCAACTTCATGAAGGATTGAATAAAAGAGATCACTCTTCTGAGAGAGTTGCTGTGAAAGATCTTCCAGAGCAGCCACGGTTGCCGACCGATTCGTACCTTCAACCACAACAACAGCGTCGTCATCCTCACCAAATTCATGGATATAATCGATCCATAATTTGTTGTATTCACTATCAGGATCAAGGAGATCAACACGGCTGACCTTGTATCCTAAAGATTGCGAGGTCCATACTCCCGCGGCCCCTGCCGTCAGCACGGCAA
>Ga0315322_10000470_pt1 | contig 30057 bp, 26 predicted proteins | sample M110021515metaG_FD_203461 | JGI IMG/M metagenome (GOLD analysis project Ga0315322, IMG submission 203461) | Ammonia-oxidizing marine archaeal communities from Monterey Bay, California, United States - M1 100m 21515 | ecosystem: Environmental > Aquatic > Marine > Intertidal zone | place: USA...
TCGATTGAATCGTCCGGAAGATTGGGGTCATCGATCTGCCCCTTCACTCCTTCTATATTAGTCACACCTTCATCGGCCTTGCGCTCCTCGATGATATCCAGCATCTCCTGCTGAATATCTACCGCTAAAACATTACCATCGGGAACCAGCTTGGCGATTCTAAAAGAAAAATAACCCGAGCCTGCACCTATATCTGCCACGACGTGATCAGGATCCAGCCCCATATTGGCCACAACCTCATCGGGCATCTCTTCCTGAATACGACCGGGGCGGTTTAACCAGCCCGCTGCCTGATGACCCATGACGAAGGAAATTTCACGGCCCATATAAAATTTGCCAATACCGGTGGTGCGTCGTTCCGGTGCGTCTATATAACCTGGAAACTCTGCCGCAATAGACGACACCGCGGAAAGTGAAGCGACTGCAAACAGCAAACTTGCTGCGAATCGCTGTAGAAATTGTTTTGCACGGTGAGCTTTACTCATTAGATGACCCCTCAATACTGCCTGTATCCTAAAATTTAGATTTGAAACTAACAAAGAGAATAAATGGGGTCAGAGTAAAAATACAGTAGTTTGTTTCAGACCTTTTCACCTCGGGCTTTTCTACCAGCCTCTACTTCCACCTAGTCTATGCCGGAGGAATATTTGGCATAAAAAAGGCCCATCGCCCATCTTTCGATATGGCTGAGCCTTTCAGTGCTCGCTCCGTCGTTACAAAGAAGCGGGATCTTCGAATTTTTTTAGATAAGTCAAGCAGCCTCTGACCACTGCCCTTACATTTAGGGCATTCGCTTTTATCGGTGATCTTTCCTGAGCCTTTGCATATGTTGCATGCGCCCTGGTAAGGCTTCTTCAGAATTGAGCGCAGTTCAACTAACGCCTGCTTTGGAACTTTTCTTTCTACTAATGTCATTTGTACTACCCCTGCTAGTTGCAGCCTGCTCGCTGCTTTTTGTTTCTACTTCTACTTCTACTTCCCTTCTACGTCCCTTCTACTTCCGTGTTTCTTTTACGGGCCGCTAAGCTGTTATTTCGCAAACCTTTAGAGCCTCTTTCTATCATTGTGACTCCCGTCTCATTAATGATGATTATGCACAAAGCGAGTTCGCAAAAACGTTAACTGCTTCTCAAAACCACAAAACACAGGAGTTTTAGCGCTAAAGTCAGAATTCGTTAATTATTAGTACCTTATGATACTATTCACTGCAAAATTCAATCTTAATCCCACAATCGGATGTTCTAAATGACAAAAGTTTTGGAAGGAATTCGCGTTCTCGACTTCGGGCGCTATATAGCTGGACCCTACTGCGGCACATTATTGGGAGATATGGGTGCCGAGGTGATAAGGATAGAGAAAGTCGACGGCAGTGAAGACCGTTTTCTCTCCCCCATTACCGACAAGGGTGACGGCGCCCTGTTTATGCAGCTGGCCCGAAACAAGCTGTGCATGACCCTCAACCCTATGAAACCTGAGGGGCGAGAGATCGTGAAAAAGCTGGTAGCCACTGCCGATGTGGTTATCGCCAATCTGCCGCCGGATACACTGGCCGCCATGGGGCTGGACTATGAGTCTTTAAAAGCCACCAAGCCCAATATCATCCTCACCACAGTCTCTGCTTTTGGACGCGGCGGCCCCTATGCCAATAGAGTTGGTTTTGACGGCCTTGGGCAAGCCATGTCAGGCGCCATGTATATGTCCGGCACTCCGGATCAGCCGGTAAAGGCTTACCCTCCATTTATCGACTTCGGAACGGCCAGCCTGTCGGCTTTCGGCACCATGGCCGCCCTTTTCGAGCGCCAGAAGACCGGCAAGGGGCAAATGGTCGAAGGGTCGTTGTTTAGCACAGCGCTAACCATGATGAACGGCACCGCCATCGAGCAAGCTGCCATAAAGCGCAACCGCGTAGCCACACTAAACCGCTCCCAGACTTCAGCCCCGGCTGATACCTTTGAGACCAAAGACGGCTGGGTGCTGGTGCAATCCGTTGGTGGCCCGCTATTCAAGCGCTGGGCCGATCTAATGGGTGAAGATCACTGGCTGGAAGACCCGCGCTTTAAGGATGACATATCCCGTGGCGATCACGGCGAGATCATTAGCGAAAGACTGGCTACCTGGTGTGCTGAACGCACATCAGCTGAGGTTTTATCCGCTATGGAGGAAGCCAGACTGCCGGCAGGCCCGATTATGTCCCCTCAGGAGGTTCTTGATGACCCTCATGTGGCGGCGCGAGGTCTGTTTCAACCAACCGAATACCCTGGGCTGGATATTCCGGCACCGCTGATGAAGACACCGGTTGAGCTTTCTGAGACTCCGGGCGAGATTAGAAGCCGGCCACCGACGCTTGGCGAGCATACTGAGCAGATTATGGGAGAGCTGGGATATAGTGCTGAGCAGATAGCCGAGCTTAAGGAGAAGCGGGTCGTCTAAGGGGTATAGCTTGTATTTGGTTCTTTTCTAGTAAAGGGTCAGTAATGGAACCTTACCCGCAGCGGGTCCCTTTCCATTACTGACATCACTAGACTGGAGGGGGATACGTTCTTTTCTACCCCCTCCTTTCTTTATAAATTACCTAACGAATACTTCCTAACATATTGTTTTGTATTATTTAGTTTAACTTTATTAAAGTGATATCTGAGGTGTGGCTCAATCTCCTGCTGGGATCGAGTAGATGATCACTGCGCCCTGCCGTGATGACCGGGCACCGGTATTGAAGGTAAGCATAGCGTTACCGGAGTTAGTAGCGATGTATTGTTTGCCATCTACCTCGTAGGAAATGATGCCACCACCGATTGGTGCGCCGGTGTAGATCTTCTTCAGCAAGTCACCACTGGCCGCGTCGAAGGCCAGCAAGTTGCCGCTTAGTTCACCACTTATAACCAGATCGCCCGCTGTAGCAGTTACTGCTGCAACCATGGGTAGCGAGCTGTGGTATTTCCAGCGAATCTCGCCGGTTTCGGCATCCGCCGCTGTTAACCAGCCGGTCATGTCCTCATCTGATTCCACTGAACCGCCCATATAGAGCTGGCCGGGTATTAGCTGGGCATCATCGCTGGCGGTAAAACGGGCGCAGTGGTCGACAGCTGGCGTTATCAGCAGGTTTTCTCCCTTGTGGTAGGCCGGGCCGCTCCATAATACGCCGCCAGTGACTCCCGGGCAGGCATACACACCTTCAGGAGTAACCGGCACATCGGCATTTTCGATAGAGGTTACCGGTGATTCGTACAGCTTTTCGTGGCTGGCTAGATCTATTCCGCGGAGCATACCGTCCTTACCCACAGTAGCTACGATGTTTCGGGAGACATTGTCAGTGTCTGATTTCAGTACCGGACTTACCTGGGTGAGATCCCAGTCGTGGTCATCATTGGGCACTATGGCTTTGTGCCAGATCAGTTCGCCATTCTCGGGATTCAGGGCAACAATATTATTGGTGTAGAGGTTGTCACCGGGGCGAAGATAGGCTGGCAGGTCCGGCGCCGGGTTGGTTACCGCTACATAGACCTCGTTCAGCTCTTCATTGAAACTCAGTGGCGTCCATACGGCGCCCCCTCCCAGAGGGATATTGGTAGGGTTACCCCAGGTAGCACCACCACCGGCAGCAGCTTCCGGTACGGTATGAAAGCGCCACTTCTCCTCCCCGCTCTCAAGGGTAAACGCTGCCACCCAGCCGGAGATGGCATTTTCACTGCCCGCCGGGCCGATCAGGAAGGTATCGCCCATTATCATCGGCGGCATGGTGAAGGTTTCACCTAGCCAGGGGTCGGCAACCTGTCTTGCCCACAGCAAGTTACCGTTGGCGGAATCCAGCGCCATGATGTAGCCGTCAGCGGTGCCGCGAACAACATAGCCGTCTTTAATGGCTACGCCACGGTTGTTGCCCCATACCATTCGATCTTTGGGCACCCAGTCATGACTCCAGATTCTCTCGCAAGTGGCTGCATCGATTGCCGCCGTGTGAGTAGCATTGGTTACATACATAACCCCCTGATAAACAATAGGGCCTGTTTGCATGGTGTTGTTATTGGTCATCTGATAGGCGCAGACTTGTTGAAGGCCTGCAACGTTAGATGTGTTGATTTCATCGAGTTCCGAGTATCTAGTACCTTGATAATTATGATTGTGATAAAGCCAGTCGGAAGCATTGCCCTGGGCGTTTAATAACTCATCCATGCCGGGGCCGGTTCCGCTCGGCTCGATGCCGTAAACCCCTTCTATAAAAGTCGCCACGGTATCCAGCACTTCGTCACCTCTGGCAATGGGAATGTCGGATAGATAGTTATAGTCGTTACGCAGCTCTTCCGTACCTACTAGCACATTGTTCTGCTCAAGCATGAAGGCCAGGATATCCAGGTTTTGATTTTCACCGAGGCTGCCTGCTCCCCGTGGCGGCATGGTGGTGGCAATGCGGCTGTACAGCTCGGCAACATTGGCACCATTACGGGACCAGGTGCGCCTGAAAGTCTGCCCGCTTAGAGCAGGAGCTGCGCCGCCGCTGAGTTCGGCACCGTGGCAGATTGCGCACTCTTGCTGATAGAGCGATTCACCGCGCCGGGATTGCTCTTCGGTGAATGTACTGTTTGCCGGCGCTTCGGCTGCAAAGGAGAGCAATGAATAACTTAGTAAAAAAAACGCAGAGACAATCTTCAAACTAAGTTGAAATTTTGATGCCATATTCTTTTGATGCATTATTATTCCTTTTTATTAATTGGAATTAATTGGGGGCTGCCCCCCCTTTTTACCCCTTTTTAAATTCGCTGATCTAGGGCGTTTCCAATAACTCCATCGCCGCCGTGTACATCGCCTCTACTCCTGCTTTAACTGAATCGGGGTCGATTAGAAAAAACGGAGAGTGATGAGGAGGAGCACTAGTTCGCCCTGCCGCTATCTCTCTCATTAGATCGGGCGGCGTTCCACCAACTGAAAAGAAGACACCCGGCACGTCATGTTCGGTCTGGGTAAAGTAAGCGAAGTCTTCCGCACCCATTCCGGTTCGTGGCGAAGTCACTAGCGGGTTATAACTCAATTGCTGTTCCCAAGCTGGCAACACTCTCTGCACCGCATCGCTGTCATTAACATTAGTGGGCGTAGACTCGAAACCGATAGAGACGATGGGCAACAAATCATCAGGCAGACCATTAAGCCGGCCAATATTCATTGCTGTGTCCCGAATACTTCCCAACACTTGATCTCTGGTGGCTTCGGAATCGGTGCGCACCGTCAACTGCAAGTCCACTTCATTGGAAATGATGTTGTGTTTGCTGCCGCCCTGAAATGAACCCACTGTAATTACCGCAGGCGAAAGCGGATTGATCTGTCTACTGATAATACCCTGCAGGGCTATCACCAGTTGTGAGCCTACATAAATAGGATCAACGGTTTGATGGGGATAGGCACCGTGACCGCCTATACCTCGCACTTTGATATCTACACTGTCGGCGCTGGACTGCACAATGCCTTCGCGCACCGCCACCATGCCACTGGGCATGCCGGAGCTGACATGCAGGCCGATTGCGTAATCGGGCACACCGAAGCGATCATATAAACCGTCTTCCAACATGGCTTTGGCGCCATTAATAATTTCTTCTGCTGGCTGACCAACCAGCATGATGGTTCCGCTCCAGTCATCGCGGGTATCCATTAATAGTTTTGCAGTGCCAACAAGCGTGGTCATGTGCATGTCGTGGCCACAAGCATGCATAACCGGTGTTTCCACACCATCGCGAATCTGTCGGTTGCGTGACGAATAACTCAGGCCGCTGTCTTCCAGAATTGGCAGGCCATCCATATCGGCACGCACTAGCACCAAAGGACCCGGACCATTTTCAATCATGCCAACCAGACCGGTACCACCTACGCCTTCGGTGACCTCAATGCCTAGCTCTCGCAGTTCTTCAGCGAGACGTTCCGCTGTACGCTGTTCCATAAAACCCAATTCCGGGTTCTGATGAAACCAGGTAAACAGATCGGAAAGATGAGAATCAAAGTGATCGGCTATGTTCTGGCGTAGAGCCTCATCAGCGGCAAGTACCGGCTGAGAGATCATCATGGCGAGAGCCATCGGCGCAAATAATTTTTTTGATACATTCTTCATTCTGGTTGCCTGCTTTCTCTTATCTCAAATTGTTATTTTAATATTTCCCTATTCTCTTTTTGCAGCCTCTGCAGAGAGCTACAAACTCTCTAAAAATTCCAGCATCGCTGCATTGGTTTCTTCCGGCGCTTCCTGCTGCACCCAGTGACCAATTCCCGGTATCAATAACACCTCACGTAAGTCAGTGGCCGCACGGCTCATGGCGCCATTCAGTTGGCCCCTGCTGGCGCCGGCGATAACTACGTCCTGTTCACCGGCAATAAAGAGTGTGGGCACTTCTACTACTGCGCCCTGCAGGCTCCCGGTGATCTCCCAGTTGCGATGGAAGTTGCGGTAGTAATTCACACCGCCACGAAAGCCCGACTCTTCGAAGCCCGCCACGACGTAATCCAGGTCTTGCTGAGTCAGCCAATCCGGCAAGCCTACAGGCGCACCGAGCCGATCGATCCAGCCGCCAGAGGCACGCAACGGGTCTCTATTCAACGGCGTTTCCCGTGGTGAATCCGGAGACAAGTAAAGCCGGCTGATCAGGCCGTAAGGGTTGGAATCATATTCTGCCTCGGCAACTCCGCCGGGTTCATTGTGATACAAAATATAGTAGAAGTTATCGCCGAAGGTTTCCCGCCAGCCCACCATGGGAGACTGGGGGGCGCGACCACTGTAGGGAACACTCATGGCGATCAGCGCACTAAACCGTTCAGGGTATAGCAGCACTGTATTCCAGGCAACGATGGAACCCCAGTCGTGACCAACCATTACTGCCGTTTCCTCACCAAGAGCGTCCAGTACACCGACCATATCGCCGGCCAGATGCACAATGTCATAGTCATCCACATCGGCGGGCTTGTCGGTCTTGCCGTAGCCGCGCATATCCGGCGCAACGGCGTGATAACCCGCATCAGCCAATGCTGTCATCTGGTGACGCCATGAATACCAGGATTCCGGCCAACCGTGGGCCAGCAACACCAGAGGACGGCCCTCACCTGCGCCAATCTCGGCAATGCGCATATTCAGCCCGTTGGACTCGATAAACCGAAAACTGACTCCCTCTACCGGTGATCTATTCTCCGATTCACTAGTCGATTCATTTGCCATAGTGGATTCCCCCTGATCTGAGCAAGCCTGAACAAACAGCAGTGCCGCTATGGCGAATGTTTGAGTAAGGCCTTTTAAAATTCTGTTCATATCCAATGCTCCGTATTTGGTATGTTTACAGTGTGTAAGTGCCCTAGACTACCACGGCTGGGAATGGTCCTACCACGGCATGATTAGCCGCCTGTCTTGGTTGCTGTGTTGATGGTTTACAGCGGCAGGTCTGTTTATTTGACCTTCCACACCACCCAGACCTTAACCCTGCCCCACTTTAGCTTTGCTCCATAAGTGGTTATGCTTAAAACATAAATAAGTAACCTGATATTACGTGACTGTTCTTTTTATTCTTTTTAAAAGTGACCTGTTTTGACAAACGACGCTAAATCAAAATGCTATGACGTCCCCTATATGACCCGAACCCGGGACCTGTATCGGGCCCAGGGATATACGCAGGACTACCGCTGGGCGCATTTCGAAGATGCCCCGTTCAGCGAACTCACAAAACCGCTTTCAGAATGCCGCGTAACGGTTATCACCACAGCCATGCCGGACACCGAAACCGGCCGCAGTGTTCGACAGGTGTATTCCAGCGATTGCCAGCCCATTCCCCAGTCGCTGTTCACCGAAGAACTGTCATGGGACAAGCAGGCAACCCACACCAGGGACGTGGCCTCTTTCGTTCCACTTGAGCAATTGAACAAGCTAAAAGACAGCGGTCGCATCGGCAGCATCGCCAAACAGTTTCATTCTGTGCCAACAGACTACAGTCAGCGCAATACCATAGAGAACGACGGCCCCGATATTCTTAAACGATGCCAAGAGGAAAATGTAGACATCGCGCTACTGGTGCCCTTGTGACCCGTCTGCCATCAGACCGTGAGTCTGATCGCCCGGCATCTCGAGGCCAATGGCATCCCTACGGTTATCATAGGGTCGGCCATCGATATCGTCGAACACTGCTCCGTGCCCCGCTACCTGCATGTAGATTTCCCGCTGGGCAACCCCTGCGGCAAGCCCTATGTCAAAGGCATGCAACTGCAGATTGTGAACGAAGCCCTGGATTTGCTACAGAAGGCCAGCCAGACCAGCACCACCCGGCGAAGCGACCATGTCTGGAGCGATGACCAGCACTGGCGGGACAATTATTCAAAAGTGGATGACAGCAACCGCGAACAGCTGCGCCTGAAAGGCGAGCAACGAAGACAGCAGCAGGCAGAGACCAAGACCGCCGGCAATACACGGGCGGCAATGATCTCTTAGATGGGCTCTTAGATAGCCCCTTGAGAGCCCTCTGCCAGGTCGCATTTTTATTATATTTTGTATTAATAAAGTAATGCATACTATTGATTTATTTCAACTATTACAAAATAGTGAGAATCAACATCAAAGCAAACCCACCATGACCCGCCGAGGTGAACCATGAAAAAAACAAGCATTCTCTCATCACTACTTATCGCCCTGCTGGGCGCGTCAATGCCGGCCCAGGCTCAGGACGATGTGCGCATATTCAACACAGTAAAAACCAAACTGGAGGCAGGAGAACAAGTAGTGGGCGGCACCGTCTCCACCGGTGACCCGGATATCTATTGCGCCATGGCCAACTCCGGCTACGACTTCATCTGGATAGAGATGCAGCACAGCCACCTCAACTACACCGATGCGGCAAGAATGATTTGGGCATGTAAAGACGCTCCGGCCATACCCTTCATTCGCATACCCGATGCCACCGAGGGTGACATCCAGAAAGCCACAGACATAGGCGCATTAGGCATCATCGTACCCATGGTGGACACCGCCGCGAAGATGGAAGACGCGGTGAAATTCGCCCACTACCCGCCCATGGGCAGACGTAGCCAGGGCGGCGGACAATATGCCGCCATCTGGGGCCGGGACTACCGCCAAGCCGCCAATGAGAACGTGATGGTCATAGCCATGATCGAGACCGAAGAAGGCGTCGCAGCAGCTGACGAGATTGCAAGTGTAAACGGCGTGGATATTGTGTTTGTGGCCAGTTCAGACCTGAGTAGCTTCAGTGGTAGACGTCAGGGCGACCCTGTTTATGAGGAGCTAGTGACTAGAGTTAGAACTGAAACGTCAAATGCTGGGAAGTTCGTTGGCGGCCCTGCAGGCTGGATGACCTCCAGAGAGGGCTATCAGTTCTTTCAGGGACCAGGTACTGCATCGCTGATCAGGGCTGGTGTCAGGGTGACTTTGGGGGCGGATGATCCTTGTAGATTTGTGCCTTCAGGGACAGCGCCGGTTCAGGGGGAAGATCCTTGCCCATAACAGATTTGCCGGATTCGCACCAAATAATACTGATGAGTCAGGAGAGCCAAATTTTATTAACGAGTATGGTCATACTAAGTATTTGGCAGAAAGCGTGTATAAAGAATGGCAACAGGAAGACACTAAAAACCGAACACTGGCGATCGTTAGGCCTACGGTAATATTTGGTGAGGGGCACAGAGGCAATGTATACAATTTGCTGAATCAAATCTTCACAGGCCGGTTCGTTATGTTCGGGGATGGCAGAAACCGAAAATCAATGGCGTATGTTGAAAACGTCGTCGCATTTTTAGAGCACAGCTTGTCATTTAAACCCGGAGTTCATATCTATAACTATTTTTTAAAATCTCCAGCATATGGCAATATCCCTCTCTTCCAGAATAAAATCAGGAATCCTAAATGAGCAACTTCGAAAACGTCACCGTAGACCGCAAAGCCAACATCTACTTTGCAGGAAGAGTCACCAGCCGCACCATCACCCTCCCCTCCGGCGAAACCAAAACCCTTGGCATCATGATGCCCGGTGAATACCATTTTGGTACCGAAAAAAAGGAGTTAATGGAGATTCAGGCGGGCAATGTGGAGGTGTTGTTGCCGGGGGAGACTGAGTGGCAGACATTTGGCCCCGACAGCAGTTTTGAAGTGCCGGCAAAGTCCTCTTTCGATATCAAGGTGGCCTCAATCACCGATTATTGCTGCTCCTACCTCGATTGAGGCTGGTTTTGCTATAATTCAAGCTCGGTTATGAGATCCGGGCAATGAGTACCGAATTTAAGTGATAAGTAAAAATGTCAGAGATTAAGTCATCCAACAATTCCGGCAGGAAGCCTGGCTTCCGGGGCAGGTTCTTTTCAGGGCTCGTTACTGCTATTTTAGTGCTCGCCATCGGCAGCTCCTACGCAGCCAGAGGGCCAAACTACACCCGCCTGGCCAATCTCGAACGGGTCATGCCGGAGGCCGATCGATTTTCTGAAAAGGAAGGTGAACCTCCCGTTATCCGCGCTTACAAGAACGATGAGCTAATTGGCTATGTCTATCTCACCAACGATGTGCCGCCACTGGCAAATGGCTACAGCGGGCCTATAAACGTGCTGATCGGGCTGGGGCTCGATGGCTATATCAAAGGCCTCAGGGTGGTGAGCTACAGGGAATCCCATCGCCTGAACCTCGGCGACTTTCTGGCGGTACCGGGCTTTCAGGAACAATTTATCGGCAAACATGCCACAGACAATTTCCGCGTCTATTACGACGTGGACGGTATGGCCAGAGCGACTATTACCGTTAAAGCCATGGCCAAGGGAATCCGCCACTCTATTCGCCGGGTAGCGCAGACTTATTTGCGCTAGACTCAATCAACGCTATTAAAATTAGAAAGATCAGACTATGAATGCCAAACTAAGCTATCTACGAAACCTTTCTCTTTCAGGCCTCGCCGCCCTGGTCATCGCCTGCAGCCCTGCTGATCAGCAGGCAGTTGAGGAAACACCACCTCCACCACAAAGCATTCCACTGGAAGGCACTAACTGGCAGCTGGTCAAGCTTACTGTGTTGGGTGGTTTCGAGTTTATCCCGGAAGACCCCAGCATCTATTTCCTGAACTTTCGTAGCGAGAATCGGCTGACGGGCGAATCTGACTGCAATCGCATTACCGGCACATGGGTTCAGGACGACTTTAGCCTGCACTTTGAGCCATTTGGCACTACCCGCCGGCTGTGTTCACCGGGGTCTTTGCATAACAACTGGATAATCAACCTGCCTAACACTAACGCCTTCGAGATCAGTGGCGAGAATATTGTCCTCACCACCGATAATCCTGATATTAAAATGGAATTTGAAGCCCGCTAGGCTTAGGTAAGTAGACATAGCCAAATAAGCCTAGTTAAGCAGGCTTAGTCCTTGGCAAGTGCCAGGTCGGCTTCCTGCCTGCGTGCTCCCGCCAGAATAGATGGCATTGAATAATTGCCTTCGTGACAGGCATATTCGAAGATCACTTCTCCCTCTGCTCTTTTGCTGATGTTTTTCTCCACCGTGACCGGCTCTGTGTAAAACTCGGGGTCGGTAAAAGTATAGCTGTAGCGAATTTCGTCCTCGCTGATTAACTCATAACGCTCTGTTACCTTGAGCTGATCTGACATGGGAAAAGCAAACCACGACTGCTCTGGGCGAAATCCGGATGTTTCTACTATGAGTACATCTCCTTCCCAGCGACCGGTGGAATTGCCCATCCAGTTGGCATGAGAAAAGGCTGACTGTTCATCACCCAGTGGGATTATCCGCGCGTCGTGATTCATTTCAGATAGCAGCATGACATAGTCTTCGGTCTGCACTATCTGCATATTGGCGTTATAAAACCAGCTCACCATCGGCGCCATAGGTCCGCCGTTGGGGCCAACACAACGCTCGCTGACAGGTCTGGTCTCGGGGCCGTCGAAGGCACCGTATCCCTGACTCTGCAGTTTCTGGAACATGTCCATGCCCCCTTCTCGCCAGGGAACCCTGCCATTTTCAGGGCTGATGATTTGCGAGGTGCGGTATTGCCCATCCAGTTTGATCATGTTGATGCGAATTACGGCAAAATTATGATCTGCCTCCTGAGCTATAGCAGCTCCCGCTTCGGGGGCATCTCTATCACCACTCAATGGCTGCTCTTTGGCCTGCTCGGCTGACTCCAGCATTAGCATCATCTGCTCAGCCTCGTCCTCGCTAAAAGACTGTTGATTACCCAAAGCTACGTCCCGCTCCCATGGCGTGCTTGTGCCGTAGAACCAAACACCCTGCATATCAGGTTGGCCAAACTCAGTACGCGGAATTTCACCAATGGCTAAGCTATTCGGGTCTTCTTGAGCAATTACCGAAATGCCAAAACTCAATACTGCCATGGCCACAAACGACTGCTTTATTAATGCATTCATTTTCTACACCTTTCGCACATGTATTAGTAAGAATCACGCTCTTTTTCGTCATAAAGAGCCGTGTTAATGTCACTATAAAAGCTCTACCCAGTAAAAGAAAAGCTAAAACCAAGGAAAACCTCAACAATGAGCCTCTCTGATATCGCCGCGATTATCGAAATTGTCGGAATAATCACAATCATCGGCGGACTGTATTTCGGTCTCAATCAACTGCGACAAAATAGGCTACAAGGGCTCGACATGGCTCTTTCTGAATGCGCTCGCTCATTCGAAAACAAGGAATTTACAGAGCCCTATCGCCTTATCTCAAGCCTCTCCCAAAGCGTCAAAAAGCAGCAGCTTGAGGCCATGGACGCAAAATATCAAAGTGCAGCCACACGGGTATGCATGAAGTTTGAAACTATTGGCTTGCTTATTCATCGTGAAATAGTGCCGATTGACGCAATGGAAGACCTGGTGGGCGGCGCCACCATTCTGATCTGGGATATTCTTGAACCGTGGATAATGGAAACTCGAAAAGAAAACAATCACGAACTGTTTGTTGAGTGGTTTCAATGGCTGGTGGAACGCCTTCGTGAGCTGGGTACCGAACAACGAGCACCTGCAAACATACGCTATGCTAACTGGAAGGGCCCAAACAAATGAGTATTTCTGCACAACAAGTTTCAATCTACTGCGCACGGGTTTTTGCCTTCCTGACTCTGTTCACAGCCTCGCTTTCAGCTCAAGCACAGAGCCAATGCTCCGACGAGGGTGTTCAGCTACAGATTCTAGGCTCCGGCGGCCCGTTCGGTAGTGACCGGGCCTCCTCTGCTTACTTGGTATGGATAGATGGCCAGAGCCGGATAATGGTGGACACCGGCGGTGGCAGCTTTACTCGCTTTCATGAGGCCGGCGCCATTATTGAGAGTCTCGACCTTATCGCCCTCAGCCACTTCCACCCGGACCACTCGGCAGAACTACCCGCTCTGCTCTGGCCCCGAACAGGAGAACTTACTATCGCCGGCCCCAGTGGCTCTGCAGACTTTCCTTCGCTGGATGAATACCTGGAAGGTTTGTTAGGCCCCAATGGCGTATTCAGGGTATTGAACTCGCGGTTTGAGATCGAAGCAATTACTACCGATGTCGGGAATATAACAAGAGGTGTCGGCGCCCATGTAAGCCGTTTCGGCGATAGAGTTGTTTCAGCATATGGCGTGCCCCATGGAGACGTGCCAACGCTGGCCTACCGGGTTGAAACCCCACAGGGCAGCATCGCATTCAGCAGCGACCAGAACGGCTCCGATGGCGTCTTCGCTGACTTCGTAAGAGAGGTTGATGTGCTGGTGGTTCATTTTGCTGGCAATGAAGACGGCAGCGGTCGCGGTGATTTGCACGCCAAACCCAGCGCCTGGGCAGAGATTGCCAATGATGCCGAAGTAGGCAGCTTGGTGCTAAGCCATATCATGAGCAACGCCGATTTTGATGCCAATCTGGCGGCACTGGAAGAAATATGGACAGGGCCGCTAACTATTGCGGAAGATCTGATGTGTATTGAAATTGAATAAAACAAAGCAAACATGGGGACACTAACAATTTAACAACTTAATGGTAGCACTGCTTTTCAAAAGCCCCGAAACACACCTGTTAAGTTGTTAAATTGTTAGTGTCCCCACCTCTCCACCTCTCAAAAAAAAAGGCTACCTAAGTAGCCTTTTTAAATGCCTTGCGATCGAGATTAGTCAGCAGAACCATCACCATCAAATCTTGCGCGAAGCTGATCAAGCACTGCCGGGTCTGCGGCTTTCCAGTACACTTGGCCGAAGAACATCTCATCCCAGCTTTGCTGCCCCCATGGTACCTGTCGCTCAGGGTCAGGGTTGGCAGGATTTTGTGCGGAGTTGTCGAATATTCCTGATACCACTACTTTTGTACCGGCTGGTACAAACTTCGGCTCATTGAGTTTGTACTCAATTTGCCAATCGTAATTGTAGCGCGCTATGTTCAGCAGTGTTTCAGAGCTGCCATCAGGATATTGCGCCTCAAACACCATGCTTTTGCCACGGAAATGCATGTGCGGATGAAAGGCGGTTAAGTAGGCATCATAGCCAACAGTCACACTTTTAATCTGCTCAAAGTTAGGATCGTTAGGCGGAATATCAGTCCACTCATTGAAGAAAATACAGGCACATTCTCCTAGCTTTCGTTGACTTGGCTCTTCACTTTCATCATAAAACCACAATCCTATTTGACCCTCGTCCACTGCAGCGCGGCCGGTGGTGGTGTAATGCATATTCAACGCCAGAGTGGTACCAGCCTTCAGCAGACCACCAGTATCGGGATCTTCGATATAAGGCTCCGCACCCGGGATATAAGGAGTGATGTAAGGCGCATCAGGATGAGAGTAAGAGCCTATCAAACCTGGCTTGGGACGCTGACCCGGTTCAATCAGGGCATTCAGCGTATGGTGCAATACCGTCGGCTCACTGGCAATATATTGGCTGGCCTTCAACCACCGGTCTTCAGTCAACCCGGGTATTGGTACTACGACATTGATATATTCCAGCACACCCGTGGCAGGAATCTCCTGCGCAGGTACCGGCACAATCAAGTCTGGTTCACCGAAAGCCCATTCTGTTGCTGGCCATTCAATCTCTGCCAATGGGTCGGTATCACCATCCTGCGGCGAGCCCAAGGCTATCCAATGCAGCAATTTTTGTTGATCTTCAAAGGGCACATTATAGCTGTTGGAGAAGTCGCCTATATGGGGATCAATCTGTGCCGGCGGCATGCGCTTGGTCATAAGCACTTCACGAATCATCGGTGACCAGCCCTGCGCCATAACATGGCTGTCCATCGCAAACGGGGCTATGCCGCCCTCACGATGGCAGTCGGCACAATACTTGGTCAAAATCGGCGCGATGTCATTAACATAAGAGACACCTTGCGCCATGTTGCGGTCACGTGCCGGGTAGCTTATGTCGCTACCCTGCGCAGCCAACACAATGCCATCAGGCAAGTCTCCGCTGGCGGTAGCATCTAAAGCAGATTCGAGTTCATCACCAGCAGGGCCACGGTACACGACAGTAAAAGCCGATGGATCATACAGCAACACTTCACCGGACTTCTCAATGCCCAGGGCTTCCGAGATTAATTGTGTGTCATCGATCAGGGCCGAAATATTTCCCAACGCACTGACCTCACTGGCGACCGAATCGCGAGATTGTCCCAGGGGATTAATCGTCATGAATAGGATGCCACGGGGTTCGTATTCATCCCGCAACGTCGCCAAACGCTCCAGAGACGCCTGACTTTCGGCATCACCATTGAGCTGCACAAATAGCGCAATAGCCTTATTATTATCGTACCAGCTCATATTGTGGTAAATGCCGTCCTGATCCAGGAGAGCAAAATCGCCAACCCGGTCTGCCGCCTGTGCGGTCAACGAGGACGTCAGCATTGCGGCTGCAAACAGCGACACTAGTGATAGCCGCGTCGTCAGCAGACCTGCTTTTATAGTTGATTTGTTATCCATCTTGTTCTCCTCTAAAACTGATAGCTTCTTGTGGTTGGTAAGTAACTGGATACGCTCGTTTTTTTTATGCAGATCAGCCTAGCACCCTGGGGGATAAACAAAAAGCTCATTTAGCCGGTGAAAACATCGGAGTATCGACAAATCGGGTATTGCTGACTCATGACCCTGTCGCAACTGCATTGCAGTCGAGTATTTTTTAGCCCTCTGCTAATGCTAATAGTGCTAAGCTTTGACGACTACTTACGGTTACATTATTAATTTGGTGGAAACATGAAAAAATCAACTCTTCTAATCACAGCACTGGCTGCTGGCGTATTCATTTCAGCTTCCGCACAAGAGCCCGGTTATGAAGCACCTCGAACCGAATGGGGACTACCAGATTTGCAGGGCGTCTGGAACTTTGCTACCAATATTCCAATGGAGCGACCCGCGGCATTGGGCGACAAAGCGTTTTTCACTGAAGAGGAAATAGCCGGCATAGCCGCCCAGACGGAAGCTGGCTTACAGTCTCTTACCGATGCAGGACCAAATGGCTATAACACCTTTTGGCTCGAAATGGGTAGCGGCAAAGACAACCGCACCTCGCTAATTAACTACCCGGAAAATGGTCGTCTGCCTGAGTTAAGAGAAGGCGTGGACCGGGTCAATGGCGGCCTGGCTGCCGACGTAAACGGAACCCGCCCAGTGAGGTTTATTGTCGGCGGCATAGGTAAAGACGGGCCAGAGGATCGCGGCACATCTGAGCGTTGCCTGATGGGCTTTAATGCCGGCCCGCCTTTTACACCAAATTTGTATAACAACAATATCCAGATATTTCAAAACCGGGACACCGCCGTAATCATGACTGAGATGGTACATACTGCGCGCATAGTACCCCTAGATAGTCGCCCTCCTTTGGGAGACGATCTCAAATTCTGGTCAGGTGATTCAAGGGGCTACTGGGACGGTGACACACTTGTCGTTGAAACTCGTAATTTTAACAACCTCACCAAAAGCTTTGGCGGCTATGGCGATGCAGAGGGGAAATTACTCTCCGAACGATTTACCCGCACAGATGAGTACACCATGGAGTATGAATTCACTGTTGATGATCTCGAAACATTTACCGACAAATTCACCGCAATGATTACTATGGCGAAAGTCGACGGACAGATTTACGAGTATGCTTGTCATGAGGGTAACTATGCGATGGTGAACCTGTTGCGTGCAGCGCGCATGGAAGAGGCTCAATAAGCTGCAATTGAACAATTAGAGAATCGGGGAACACTCACAACTTAACCAATGGGATAACGGCTTATTGCAAAGCAGCAATGCCGTTAAATTATTATAGTGTTTGTGTCTCCTGGTTAAGTGTCCCCTTAGTTAAGTGCCCCCTAGTTAGACACCGCCGAGTTTATCAGCCAGCTTATTGCAATAATTTGAGGCAAACTTATTAATGGCAAAAACAGCGCTATCTTCCACGATTTAGTGGTATCCCTCATAACTACTATTTCGGTGTAATCGGTAGCCACCCCTCCCATCAAGAAAGCAAAGCTGTTTCCCGGGGCGCTGGCTTTGGTGAGAATGTCTGCCGCTATTGGCGTCGAACCTTCCGAACAAAACTCCAGAACTGTTGCAAAAATAATCGTCAAACCCAAGCCCAGAATTGTCGGACCAAATGCCTGTTCAAATAACTCAGCCGGTATAAATGCGCGCATTGCACTTGCCAGCAATACACCAAACAATATCCAGCGAACCTCCATTGTTGAGTTCTTCAAGCCATCTATCAACATGCTGACTAAAAAAGAAACAGAGAAAGTAGTGCTAGACAAGCCCAATCTGGCTTCGCGCCAAAATCTGAAGTCGGCTGGAATATCAATTTGGCGCGGGTTCCCCGGCAGCACCTGGCGCTTAACCAATAGGTCAAAAATTACGCCGGCAATTACTGCTATTACCATGGACAAAAAGATAAAGGACAAGGTCCATGGAATACCTATCAGGGCGATGATTATTAGAGTAAGGGAAAATGAATTCCAGGGGCTTAAAACAAGAAAAGCGATTACCTGTCCGATGCTGGCTCCCCTTTCATAAAGCTTGGCACCAACCATCAATATACCGTGACTACACAGGTCCAGCAGCACACCGGCCAGAGTAGCCTGCACTACCCCCTTTATGCCCTGATTGGTCCACAGAGCAGACATCACAAATTCTCGAGGCACTCTCCCCAGAACGGCTATCATAATGATACCGAGCGCGACCCCCCCCACCAGATGGTATTTACCAGCTCAAACACAGAATGCGACAGAGTGTGAAGCCAATCAGGTACACTCACTGACAGGGCTAATAGCCAGAAATACAAATAAAGCAACGCGGTAAGTAGAAATGAGATGCTGAAAAGCCAGTCTACCCGGCTGGATTTATTTCCACTGGCAACTTCTTCGGGGTCATGACAGCAATGATTATGATTCGAGTCCATATTCATATCCATTCGTTAACAAAAAGTATGACAATACAAACAGTCAGCCTAACTTTACCTCTGAAAGATTTGGGGACACTAACAATTTAAGAACTTAAAAGAGTGCTGGGTGTTTGGGCAGCGCTTTTGGTCTGTTGGAGTTGCCGCTTGGAGATGTCTCGGGGGGGCACGATTGATTCAGTATTTAGCTTAGCTAAATACTTCACCCCGTTGGGGCCGCGTTCCGCGGTCTGCGCCGCTATCGCGGCTTTCGAACGGGCGCGTTGTTTCGGCTGAATACAACACATACAAAAAAGCCCGCTAAAGCGGGCTTTTTTGTATGTGGCGCACCCGGCACGATTCGAACGTGCGACCCCCTAGTTCGTAGCCAGGTACTCTATCCAGCTGAGCTACGGGTGCGTAGAGGGGCGGTATTATATAGAATTTAGCGATTTTTCATAGGCATAATTCGCTCTATAGAGCCCATTGTTCCTGTTCCCGCCCTATTATCTGTAATAAACTGCGCTGCATGAATAAATTGACCAGAAATTTCCCAAAATTGGCACTGTTTGCCACCATATCACTGATTGTTTCTGCCTGCTCCGAGGAAACGCCCTCTCCTGCCGGTGTTTCAAGCACCGAAAAAGCTGTAATTGAACTCACTGATGTCGTTATACCGGAAACCGGAGACTATGAGGCTGGCGTGGATGCTGCGTTTAACGAAGATTACGATACGGCGTTTCGGGAATTCACTATTGCCGCCGAAGCCGGGCTGGATGTAGCTCAATACAACCTGGCTATTCTCTATTTCTTTGGTCGCGGAGTGGATAGAAACCTGGATGAGGCATTTAAATGGACCGAAGCTGCCGCTGATCAGGGGCATATTGCCGCTATGTTTAACCTTGGCAGCCTCTACTATACCGGGGACGGAACCGTAGCAAACTGGGACAGATCCGTTGAGCTATATCAGCAGGCCGGTCAGGCTGGTCACCCTGAGGCCGCTTTTGTTATGGCTACCATGTATAAAGACGGCGATCATGTCAGCACCGACCCGGTTCAGGCCCATGCCTGGGCCAATCTTGCCCTTAGCCTGGACCATTCCGGCGCTGCCGATATGATGGAATCTCTGGAATCGGCCCTGAGCGAACAACAACTAAGCGAAGCCCGTCGTCAGTTTGCCCGCTGGCAGATCCAGTAGGCAGGCCTAGCAGGTAGGTCTGGTAGGTAGATAGACAAACCCGTTAAGCTTAGTTCTCCGCGGCAGCCTGCTCTTCAGCAAGCTTGTCTTCAGCCATTCCCTGCAACTGCTGCATCCATGCATCGAAAGTTTCGGGGTCAACAAATGGATGAGGATCTCCATCCTGACGATCCTTTAACAACTCATAACGCTCGAACACGTCACCATTAAACTCATGATTAGGTATGTTCACATCTATATCCGACATCTGTTGGATATTCTGCACACTGTTAAGATATTGCTCCGCCGCCCGCACGCCGCTGAAATTCAAACCCGCTCCGCCAAACATGAAGGCATTGTAGGGATAACCATTGTCATAAACAGTAAATCTGGTGGAGGCAACCCCCGGAGTATGACCCGGAGTCTTAAAAAAACGCAGATTCGTTCTGCCAAGATTAAGCGTGCCATTATGAGTGATATCAAGGTGACGAATTGGCTTGGGATACTCTCTGTATATCGCAGGTTCTTCAGTCATTTGCCAGTCTTCAGCTGTCATTAAAACCACAGAACCAAATTCCTGCTGAAAGCGCCGCGCCCCACCAATGTGATCATAGTGGGCATGGGTTACCACAACATAACGTATGTCATTCGGATCAAAGCCCAGCTCGCGAATTCCGTCGATAACCAAATCGGTAAGATCACCATAGAGAGTGTCAAACAAAATTAGCCCTTGGTCGGAAACCAGCAACCAGGCAGAGACCCATTTTGCTCCAACATAATAGAGATTATCGAATACCTGAAATGGCGCTACTTTTTGGATTGCCGGATCATCGTTCTCACTCAATTCCTGAGCAAGCACCGTGCTGCTAAAAAAAGTCAAAACCGCACTCAACAACAAGCCTCGGAGAAATTTTGTTTTCATTTTCTGTCCTTTTATTTCACTTTTTTTCAATAATATTTCTGCGTTATGCAAATATTCTAACTAATATGATCTGGGCAATCCGAGCACATGCTCTGATACGAAGTTCAAAATCATTTCCTGGGATATGGGAGCCAGCTTCATCAGCCTCGCCTCTCTCCAGTATCTCTCAACATGATACTCTCGGGCATAACCGAAACCGCCATGGGTTTGTATCGCCGCATCCGCCGCAAAAAAGCCCGCTTCTGCCGCAAGCCACTTGGCCATGTTGGCTTCTTTACCGCAGGGCTGGTTACTATCAAGCAACCAGGCTGCTTTACGAATCATCAATTCGGCAGCATCCAGTTTTGTACATGCTTCCGCAAGCGGAAAGGCAACGCCCTGGTTCTTGCCGATAGGCCGATCAAATACCACTCGCTCATTGGCATAGTTAACCGCTCTTCTCAAAGCTGCCCTGCCTATACCCAAAGCCTCCGCAGAGATCAGAATACGTTCCGCATTCAAACCATCGAGAAGATAACGAAAACCCTTGCCCTCTTCGCCGACCCGATCATCTACGCTGACTTTCAGGTCCTCATAGACTACTTCACAGGTTCGTACCGCATTGCGACCCAGTTTGGGAATTGGGGAAATAGTTACTTCCGGTTTCTGCAGCTCCGCCAGTAACAGAGTCATGCCATCTGTTTTGTTCTCCACTTTATCTCTGGGGGTAGTGCGCACCAGCAGTAATACCCGCTCTGATTCCAGCGCCTTGGTAGTCCAGACTTTTCGGCCGCGAACTATATAGTGGTCACCTGCTCTTTTAGCTGATGTCTGTATCGAAGTGGTATCGCTGCCGGCATTGGGTTCGGTGACGCCGAAAGCCACATGCAGCTCTCCTCTGGCCACCGCAGGAAGATACTTATTACGCATGGCATCGCTGCCATGTTTTACAACCGGATGCATGCCGAAAATGGAAAGGTGTAATGGTGTAGCGCCATTCATTGCCGCGCCGGATGCCGCAACTTCTTCCAATAAAATTGCCGCTTCTGAAATCCCTTTACCGGCACCGCCGTATTGCTCCGGCATTGCAATTCCTATCCAGCCTGCCGCCGCCATTTCATTAAAAAAATCTACGGGGAAGCGACCTTCACGATCATGCTCTTCCCAATACTCATCGGGAAATCGGCTACACAGTTTTTTGATCGAATCTCTGATCAACGACTGTTCATCTGTTTCTTCAAAATTCACTAACTGGTCTGCCCCGCTATATGTGCTGCAACCGCCAGAATTTGCTGCGCTCTTTTCAGATGGGGCACATCCACCATCTGGCCATTAAAACGGAATGCCATCTTGCCTTCTTTCTGGTTCTCTTCAAAGGCGGCAACCAGAGCAGAAGCATGTTCAATCTCCGTATCCGAAGGCGTAAAAGCTTCATTAACTATTTCAATTTGATCAGGGTGCAGTGTCATCTTTGCCGTATAACCCATGTCGGCGGCGGTTTTGCATTCCTCTGCCAGGCCTTTGGTATTTTTGATATCCACATACACGGTATCGATGGGTTGTACTTCAGCGGCAACTGCAGATAGCAAACACATAGAACGAGCAAATTTGAAGACATCCAGATAATCGCCCTGACTATTTCTCTTTGCTCTGGCACCGAGAGAGACTGACAAATCTTCTGCTCCCCAAGTAACGCCATTTACTCGCGGATGATCGACCATTTGTGGAAGATTAAAAACAGCGCCGGCAAGTTCGGTGCCTATCAGCAAAAGCTTTACGGTACCGCCCTCTTCCGGCTGCATAGCCAGATCTTTTTCCCGCTGGGTCATCAGGCTATCGGTAGCAACAACGGTTTCCCTGCCCAGTACTTTGGGAAGAACTATGCCATCGGGACGAAATTCCATCACCGCTTCCAGGTCTTCCCTGCCCCACTCCGAGTCGAGGGGATTTATTCTCACCAGTCTTTCTTTCTTGCCGAAATCGGTTTCCTTTAGCCACTGACAAACTTCGTTACGGACTGAAACTTTTCGATCCGGCGTGACCGAATCCTCCAGATCCATAATCAGGGAATCGGCCGCGAGACTCAATGCCTTATTTAGCATCTTGTCATTGCCACCCGGCACAAAATGAATTGAACGGCGCAGTGCCATGTAGTTCTCCTGTTTAGTACTTGCTATTTATGAGCATTATGGCCAATTTGCCTCAGCCGACCTTGCGCAACATCATGCCTTTGCGCAGACACTGGCAAACAACTTCATCACGCTGGTTGATACCCACATGCTCGAACCAGACAATTCCCCGGTCAGGTTTGGACTTGGATTCACGGCGATCAGTGATTTTGGTTGATACGCGGATAGTGTCTCCGATGAAGACCGGATTTGGAAACTCCACGTTGTCCATACCGAGGTTACCAATGGTGGTACCCAGAGTGGTATCGCCCACCGACAAACCGATCACCAGACCTAATGTGAACAGGCTATTCACCAGAATCTGTCCATGCTGGGTGTCTTTGGCAAACTCTGCATCCAGATGGAGTGGCTGGGGGTTGTGGGTCATGGTGGAGAACAGCAAATTATCTGTCTCTGTGATCGTGCGATGGGGCAAATGCTCAAACTCCATGCCCACTTCCAATTCTTCAAAATATTTACCGGCCACTTCAGCCTCCTGAACTCAATGATTCTGGCATTTTAGTAGCAACTTGGACTCGCATCCATTAAATTCTAGTTCTGCTGACAAAAGCATCAAAAATCACTGCCCCAAAAGCACCCAATGACTACAAACGACCAACAATTCCACAGCTGGATTGGCAACACTGAAACTGCCGAAGATCATATTAGTACCGCGCCTCTGCTAGCCATGGCAGCGATGCTTGATAGAGATCCGCTGGCAGCAGCGGACCCCATACCTCCCCTGTGGCACTGGTTGTATTTCCTCAACCCTGCCCGCCAATCGCAGATCGCAGCAGACGGTCACCCGAGGAAAGGCGGATTTCTGCCTCTTATCGATTTGCCTCGCAGAATGTGGGCAGGAAGCAGAATTCAGTTTCATCAGCCTTTATTGGCGGGTGATTCCATACAACGTAAATCAGAAATACTCAGCATCACCACTAAACAGGGCCGCAGCGGGCAACTGGCCTTTGTCTGTGTTGGACATTCCCTGAGCACTGATCGAGGTCTGGCTCTCTATGAAGAGCACGATATTGTATATCGCAGCCCGCAAGACAAGAACGCATCAGCTGCCGCTGACATACCGGCCCCTGATGATAAAGACTTTGCCCGAACCGTTAGCCCTGATCCGGTGATGCTGTTTCGCTACTCTGCACTCACCTTTAACGGACATCGCATTCATTATGACCGCGAATATGCCACTGAAACCGAAGGCTATGGCGGTCTAATCGTTCACGGACCCCTGCTTGCCACCTTGCTACTGGATGTCTTGCTGGAAAACCTGCCTCAAGCCCGGGTGGAGAAGTTTGAATTCAGGGCTATAAAGCCGGTTTTCGATCTGGAGGACTTTCAGGTCTGTGGCAAGAAACCCGATTCGAACAATGATTGTGAATTGTGGATACGCGACAGCAGCGGTTCACTCTGCATGCGAGCTACGGCAACTGTAGTCGTATAAACAGGCGCACAAGTAACAGGCAAACGATAGCAAACTATGGCAACCGCACCACTAACAGGTCTTACCATTGTTTCTCTTGAACATGCAATCGCCGCCCCGTTGTGTACACGACAACTGGCGGAATTGGGTGCCCGTGTCATCAAGATCGAACGCAGGGACAAGGGGGATTTTGCCCGTTATTACGATCAGCGGGTCAAGGGCCAATCGTCACACTTCATCTGGACCAATCGCTCCAAGCAGAGCCTGACACTGGATTTAAAACACGAAGATGCCGGTTTAATCCTGGACAGGCTGCTTCCGCAAACCGATATACTTGTACAGAATCTGGCACCCGGCGCGGTTAATAAAATGGGCTTGTCTTATGAACACCTGCATAAAAAATACCCTCAACTAATTGCCTGTAATATTTCCGGATATGGCAATGACGGCCCCTACCAGAACAAAAAAGCCTACGACCTGCTGGTTCAAGCCGAAGCCGGGTTTCTTTCTATTACCGGCAATAAAGAGCAAGGTGCGAAGAGTGGCATTTCAATAGCCGACATCGCCGCTGGCATGCAAGCCCATAGCGCAATCCTTGCGGCAATAATCTTGCGAGGCAAGACTGGCAAGGGAAGCGAGATAAACATTTCCATGCTGGAGGCAATGGTGGAATGGATGGGCTTCCCCCTGCTATATGCCTATGATGGTGCCAGCCCACCACAGCGAACCGGAAGCGACCATGCCAGCATATACCCCTATGGCGCCTTTACTACCGGCGACGACAAGGTATTGATGTTGGGACTACAGAACGAGCGGGAATGGACTGTATTCTGCCGTGAAGTCTTGCAGCAGGATCAATTACTGCAAGACCCGCGCTTCGATTCCAATCCATTGCGGTCGGCAAACAGAGCTGAATTAAAGGCCATAATAGAAAAGGTGTTCGCCACTCTGACTCTAGAGCAAATCGCAGCTAAACTCGATAGCGCACAAATAGCATTCGCCAGCGTAAACGACATGGAAAATGTGTGGGCCCATCCACAGTTAAGAGCACTTAAGAGAATTGTTGAAACTGAGACTGAGAATGGTGAAGTCGATACTTTCCTCCCGCCGGGAAACAATAGCGATTATCAGTCCACCCTGGGCCCTGTTCCCTCTTTGGGGCAACACAGCAAGGCCATATTAAAAGAACTGGATTTCAGCGCGCAACAGATTGAAGATTTTTACCAGAACAACGTAATCTAGACCTGATCAGAAATTATACGAGACAAAAAGTTATGGCCACAAACAAATGGCTGAAAAATGTTGAACTGAAGAGCAGCACCATCTCGCTTATTCCCTTAACAATGGATCACAGGGACGGTCTGATTGCAGCTGCGTCCGATGGCAAGCTATGGGAACTGTGGTACACCGGAGTGCCCTCTGCCAATACCGTCGATCAATATATCGAAACAGCATTAAAAGACAATGAGCAGGGCAATGCACTGGCCTTTGTCGTTATTGAGAGTAGCAGCGGCGATATTCTTGGTTGCTCCCGCTATTGTCGTGCAGACGCTGGCAATCAGCGAGTGGAAATAGGCTACACCTGGTATGCAACACGTTGCCAAAGAACTTCTGTAAATACTGAATGCAAATTATTGCTGTTAGGCCATGCCTTCGAGACTCTGGACGCTATTGCAGTTGAATTCAGAACGCATTGGCACAATCTGCCTTCACGTAATGCTATAGCTAGATTGGGAGCAAAGCAGGATGGGGTTCTAAGGAATCATTCCATCGAGGCAGATGGCACACTTCGGGACACTGTAGTGTTTTCCATAATCGAAAGTGAATGGCCTGCTGTTCGAAAATCACTGCAACATAAACTGGCCAGGGGCGGTAAGTAGAATCCGGAGATTTATTCTTACTCCAAATTCCTAATCCTAACTCCTATTCCTGCTTCTTATTCTAACTCTTCCCAGCGGGCATACGCCTGCTCCAGCTTGCCTTGAATCTCGGTTAGTTGTGCGAGGGTTTCCGTTACTTTGGCACTGTCATTATCATAAAATGCCGGGTCTGAAATTTTCTGCTCGTACTTTTCCTGCTCGTTCTCAAGCTGCTCTATCAGCGCTGGCAGCTGTTCCAGTTCCCGCTGGTCTTTAAAGGAAAGCTTCTTGCTTTTGACTGACGATTCCAGTGATGTTTTCGTTTCGGACTTTGTTATAGATGCCCCTTTCTCTTTGGCACTCTTGTCAGTCCCGGCCTCTTCGAAGCCAACCAACTTTCCGCCATGGGAAACCCAATCACTGTAGCCACCAACATACTCATTAACTTTTCCATCACCTTCAAAAACCATAATGCTGGTTACCACGTTATCCATGAATTCCCGGTCGTGACTTACAAGCAGTACCGTACCTTTAAAATCCAGCAGAATTTCTTCCAATAGTTCCAGGGTTTCTATATCGAGGTCATTGGTGGGTTCGTCTAATACCAGAACATTAGACTGTTTACTGAACACCTTGGCGAGAATCGCCCTGTTCTGCTCTCCACCGGAAAGGCTTTTTGCAGGAAGACGCATACGATCCGGTGTAAAGAGAAAATCCCCTAAATGACTTATCACATGTTTACTATGGCCATTTATCTCAACATATTCACTGCTGCCAGCGACGTTTTCGATGAGATTCTTTTTAGGGTCTAGTTGTTCGCGGAGCTGATCAAAGTAGGCCACCTCCAGCTTGGTGCCCATCCTTACCTCGCCTTCGCTTGGTACTAGCTTACCCAGCAAGATTTTCAACAAGGTGGATTTACCGGCACCATTAGCACCCACAATCCCTATACGGTCTCCCCTGAGAACCGTACTGGAAAAATTGCTAATAACTTCATTGTCATCAAAGCGATGGCTGATGTCAGTAAGTTCCGCGACGATTTTTCCAGAGTTTTCTGCGCTACTTACTTTAAAGTTTGCCTTGCCTTGCTGCACCCTTCGCTGGCCTCGTTCGGAACGCATAGCTTCCAGAGCTCGAACACGACCTTCGTTTCTGGTGCGCCTTGCTTTGATTCCCTGGCGTATCCACACTTCCTCTTCCGCAAGCCGCTTGTCGAAAAGTTTATTGGCCTTTTCCTCTGCGGCTAACTGCTCTTCACGGTAGCGAAGAAAGCGCTCAAAAGTTCCCTCGAATTGATACAGGTGACCACGGTCAACCTCTACGATTCGGTTGGCGATAGATTTAAGAAATGACCTGTCGTGAGTAACCAGCAAAATGGCGCCGCTAAAATTCTGCAACTGTTTTTCCAGCCATTCGATAGCAGGTATATCTAAATGGTTAGTCGGCTCATCCAGCAGTAGAAGCTCCGGATCATTAACCAGCGCACGAGCCAGCGCAACCCGCTTACGCCAGCCACCGGACAATTCAGACATCTGCTTGTCTGCAGGCAGCTTGAGCTGGGAAATCACAGTGTCTACTTTTTGACTCAGGCTCCAGCCGTCTTTCGCTTCCAGCTCGGTCTGCACCCGTTCCAGTTGATCCATTTTGTCCGGATCAAAATCCACAGTTAAGTGATGATACTGTTTTAGCAGATCACCCATGGAAGACAATCCGTCTGCAACCATGTCATATACAGTTTGATCATCAGCTTCCGGCAAGGATTGTTCGAGCCAGGCCATCTTCACCCCGGAGCGAACCCAGCGTTCGCCTCCATCCAGCCCATATGCCCCCGAGATAACCTTCATTAGCGTAGACTTACCCGCGCCATTGCGTCCGAGCAAGCCGATGCGCGCGCCCTTCTCTATTAGAAAGTCCACGTCATCCAGTACTACTTTGGTACCGTAGGAGATCGATGCTTTGTCGAGACGAATCAGAGGCATTGTCGGAGTTTCATGATTTCATGGCTGCGTTTACAAAAAAGCCCGGCAAGCCGGGCATTTTTAAAATACCATGATGGGAATTTCAAGTGGCCGTAGAATACAGGATGTAAGGGCGATCTACTACTTTTACCTGTCGAGATGATTTAACGCCGGGGACGAAATGCCAGCAATACATTGCCGGCCGTGCCACCCATTCTCCCATAACCGGAATTGACCAATATTAGCCCGCCACCGGCAGCGATACCGTGAGCATCTATTGCCCCGCCAAAACCGGGCACTCCATTGACGGTCTGATAATCCTGCACCGTATCGTATTGAAATAATATGTCGCCGTTATCTTTATCGAATATCATCAGGCGGCCATCGATACTGCCAGTTATAAAGCCGCCATCAACAAGCAGTGGCGTTACCGAAAAACCGTAACGAGATTCGCAATTGCGCAACCTGTCTATTCTGTCTGCGCAATCTGCCCGCGCTTCATGGAACCAGCTTGGCTCTCCGCTAGCAACGAAAAAACTGTAGACGCCGGGCCTGGGGTTGTAGGTGCCTCGCTGACTACCGGGATCATTAATTGGTAAATAGACGCGCTCACCATCGCTGGCAATACCCCAATGATTACCCCCCAGCGTAGAACCTGTGCCGACTCGTTGATTCCACAATAGCGCACCGGTGTCCGGGTTCAATGCCCATAGGTCCCCGGACTTTTGCCCCGCCAGCAATACATCCCCTTCTCCACGTTCTATTAATAGTGCGGAGCCTCCGAAGTCCTTATCAGCAAGTGTGCTGGGCTTTTGGTTAGGACAATTGGGTCCATTGCGCCCACAAGCGGTATTCCATACATCGTTCCACAGCCCCTGAAACAACCAGATTTCTTCGCCGCTTGTTAAATCGAGAGCAATGATGGCATCGCTGGTACTGGTCGCTGGGTGAGATGTATTCTCTCCGGTAGTGACATAGAGCTGATTTCTTTTCCTGTCTACCGTGGGTGTTGACCATATCGGAGCGCCGGAAGGTCCGCGAAGGCGAACGCCGATAGAATTTAACTCACCCGTGTATTCAGCCTCGGGCATGGTGTGATAAACCCAGTCAATATCACCAGATGACGCATCTAATGCAACAATCTCGCCATGACCCACACAACACTCAAAGATCGGTGTACCTCCCTGAGAAACGCCTGATGCAGAAACCGGAACATAGACCTTGCCTTGATTGAGAACCATTCCACCGGTTAGCCGAACTCCCCTGCCATGGGATCGCACATCGCTGGACCAGATGAGTTCGCCATTCAGTGCATCTATGGCATAAACGAAACCTTCGGCATCTCCATAAATGACTGCCTTCTTCCCACCTTCAGTCAACTCACCATAGCTTAGGGAAGACCTAAGTCGAGTAGGCGAGTCGAACACCCATTTCGCGCAGCCACTATTCGCGTCAAGGGCCAATACTTTTCGCGTGCCGGTTGCTGAAAAGAAAATTGTCGACCCTACGATTACCGGCGACGCGCGCAGCGCATTGGCATCGGGAAAACCCAAGGCCCAGGCAAGTTCAAGATCCGCAAAGTCATCAGTAGACATGCCTGCAGCTTCGGCAGTCATATTTCTGGAGCTGTTACTATCTACACCAAGGCCGGACAGGTAGACAGGTTGATTAAGGTCTACTTGCCGTTGATTGGCATCGCACATGGTTGCGGCAAGCCAGCTATCGTCTTCTTCAGCGGCCAGGTAGTCGACGATTAGAGCTTTTTCTTCGTTGCTTAATACTGAGGCCTGCCCGTACATGACTCCCTCGTTGATAGCGAACTCCAGAGAGGCGACAGTCAGGATTTGCAGGGATTCTATTGTTGGGATTGTGTTGCTTGCTGGCGCTCGGTCGCTTGCCAGATGGCAGCTGCTGCAGTTTTGAGCGAAAATTTCTTCACCCGGATGCTGAGGGGTTTGGGGCAGGCTTATGGCTGGAACCAAAGCAAGACAGAAAGATAGAGCTGTGAGCTTTATGAGTCTCATGTGGTTTTCTTTTTGTTGGGGTTTGGGTTTGTATTTATAAGCTTATTTGGTGGGGGTTGGCAATTGGGGTTGGCGGGGCGGGATGGATTCGGTTTTTGGCGTAGCCAAAATACCCACCCTTCGGGGCAGAGCTTTGCGCTGTCGAACCAGAGGGTTCTTTCACTGCCGCTTCGCGTAAATAAAAAACCCGGCTGAAGCCGGATTTTTTA
>Ga0315322_10000472_pt1 | contig 30025 bp, 21 predicted proteins | sample M110021515metaG_FD_203461 | JGI IMG/M metagenome (GOLD analysis project Ga0315322, IMG submission 203461) | Ammonia-oxidizing marine archaeal communities from Monterey Bay, California, United States - M1 100m 21515 | ecosystem: Environmental > Aquatic > Marine > Intertidal zone | place: USA...
AGTAATCGCATATTTACAGCCTTCTTCTTTTTTGTTAGTTGGAAAATAGGAGTGAGTTTTGCCTGAGGCAAATGTCTCCGCTGGGGGCGGGGGGATCCTGATGTATTTATCCAGCGGGAACCGGTACGTCACAACCAGTCAATCAGCTTTGCGGCAACTCGACTGCTAAAAGATCGAACGCTGTCGCGTTGGGCAAAGCTAGCACGTCACGAGGTCTTCGGCCCACAGTGACCAGTATAGACTGTTTGAACCTCAAAATCCCGTCCTGGTTAGGATTCCAAACCCAACGACCAGGCGGGGGGGCAGTGAGACCGGAGTTGACGCAGACGCGAATGACAATTGCTCATTTTGCTGATAAATCCTGCAAATGCAGGTTGCGCCAACGAACTTCATAAGGACCTTGCCCACGGCCGATGCCGTGAACTTGAAGCCCAATGAATCCACGTGGGTGGGATTTGTACCGATCCTCGTGTACTAAATCAGAGATTTGCTGGCCGTTGATCCATGTTTTAATACTTGGGCCTTTGGCGATCACGCGATAGGAATTCCATTTGCCGTCCTGGAACGTGTCGTGTGGTTTGCGATCTGCATCGGGGGTCATCCAACCACCTGCAGCCTCGCCGTAAACATATCCCGCCATTTTGTCGTTTGAAATTTCCACCTGCGGGCCATTCACTCGGCCGTCGGGGGTTCCACCTTTGCATTGCGAACGAATTTGCACACCGGAGTTCAACGCGCGATCGACTTTAACTTCAAACTCAAGGATAAAGTCACCGTAAAGTTCGTCGGTACACAGGAAAGAGTTCGGGCTTCCTTCGGCTGTCTTGCCAACGATTGTGTTGCCCTCTATTCGGTAGCTCGCTGTCCCGTTTCTCTGGGTCCAACCGTTTAGATTTTTACCGTTGAAAAGATGGGTGGACTTATCCGCTTTTGTTGGCTCTTTGTCAGCGGCAAATGCGTTCGCAATGCTGAGCGTCAAAGCCGCGATCAAGACTATTCGTGATTTCATGGACTGCACCCTTTTGATTGATTTGGGGAATTCGCTAATTACTGCAACGCCTACAGCGAAACGCGTTGTTAGGTGTTTAATGCAAATACTGAATTAAGGTGTAACTGCGAAAATATGATTTGGGCTCCCGTGACCAAGCGAGCATTTCGTTTGGTAGACTCGTTTGAGAATCACGGAAGTTGCACTGTGTGAAAATACAGTTGCCTATTTCTTGTCGTTCTTTTTATCGTTGTCAATTTTGTCAGTAGACGCTGATGTTTCCGTGGAAGCTGAGGCGTTTTCATGCTCCGGTTTTGGTGGGTCGGTTTGCATCGTCCAGCGGGTGAGTCGCTCATGCGCGGCGACGAATAGTTCATCGAATTTTGGTCCGACTGAAAGTTCGTGAATGTGCCCGCTCTGTCCATCTTGATGGAGCAAATCGCCTGTTTTTGCGTTGTAGAAAGTTAGGAATCCATTGTGGTCACCACCTGCTGTCAGAATCCACTCTGAATTTGGTGACCAGATGATGTGCTCGATCAATCCCTTCTTTTTGTTGTCTTCGATTTCTAGACGTTGGGTTGCATTGCGCCATTCGAAAACTTCGAGACGTGCCGGGCCACCCAGGTGATCGATGTTCCCGATTTTACCAATGCCGCCGATCGCCAATTCATTGCTGTCGGGAGAGAATGCCAGAGAGCGAATTCCCCCAATGCTATGGCGCCTTGCGCGCGGATCCCACGTGTACATCACCGGGGTTTCTAATTCTGCAACCTTCTCGAACGAATCAGTGCTCCAGATAGCGGTGTGTCCGATGCGGTCGCCTGTTGCAAGCCATTTTCCATCGGGTGACGCCGCAACTGCATATAGCATGGAAGGGTAATGGTGTGGCGTTTGTGCAGCGTGCTCCTGCAACGATTCAAGCAACTCGCCTGTGTTTGTATCCCAAACTTTGCAGAGCATGTCGTCAGCGACAGTGTAAAGTTTGGAACCATCGGGCGACGTTGCGAGCGCTCTTCCCCAGCGTTCGTGGGCGGCGATTTTCCGCATCAGGCGATGCTTGTCGATATCCCACCAGCAAAGTTGCCCGTCGTATCCGCAGGTAATCAGGGTGTTGTCCCGCCTCACCATGCCAGTGACGTAACTCGTGTGGCCGTCACCTTCAAAAGGTTGACGCTCAGGTTTCTCGACGGAAATATCATGTTCATAAACTTGGAAATCTGAGCCTGCGAACCAAAGTCGCTGCATTTCTGTTGCGTGTTCCAGGCAGAAAACAATATCAGATGATTTCCACTCGTTCGTCTTTTTAAGCGAAGCTGGAATCATGCCAACACCTCGGTGCAAGGTTCACTGCCAAAATCGGCGATTGGAATCGGACGACTGCCAACCATGTATTCTTTATCCGGTGAAATACCGAGAGCTGCAAAAATGGTTGCAAACAGGTCGCCAGCGTTCATCTCACCGTCGATGACTGTCTGTCCATCCGGATCTGTCTTTCCAAACAGCGTTCCGCCACGAATACCGCACCCGCTCAGAGTGCAGCTCCACGCATTTGCAAAGTGATCTCGCCCCAGGCTGCCGTTGATTTTCGGAGTTCTTCCAAATTCACCCAAGGTGATGACCAATGTTGATTCCAGTAGCCCTCGCTGTTTGAGATCATCAAGCAGTGCGCTCATGCAATGATCCAGATCCGCACACAGTTCACGGTGGGTTTCAAAGTTCTGTCCGTGACTGTCCCACCACGCGCGAGCAACCTTTACGAATGGAACGCCGGCTTCGACCAGTCGTCGGGCAACCAGACACTGTCGGCCGAACTGGGTGGGACCATAAGCATCACGCATCGACTTGGATTCACGCTCAACATCGAATAAGTAGTCACTGGACATCAGACCACGCACTCTCTCGTAAGCATTTTCATGACTGCCGACACCCGCGTGCTTTGTGTTCTTTGCGAAGCGGTTGGATAGGGCCTTACGCAAAGCTGCACGGTCGCGGTGGTCACTGTCGCTAATTGATTCAGGAAGCTGGATGTCTTGCGGAATCATTTTATCGGTAAGGAACATGGGATTGTATCTGGCGCCGAGAAAACCAGCCGAGCCCTGGCGGCGTCCTTCTGTTGACGTGTACATCGAAACGTAGTCTGGAACTTTGCTGTCGATGTGTCCGAGTTCATGAGCCAAGATTGCACCAAGATGGGGATACTCGATGTCAGGTTCGGGGCGACGCCCACGGTCCATCAGGAAGTAACCCTGTCCGTGGTCTGCGATTTTCGTGTTCAAAGAGCGGATGATTGCTGTTTCATCGAGCCGTGTACTCATCTTGGGAAGTAACTCGGAAATCTCGATGCCCGGGATTGAGGTTTGTATCTTCGCAAACGGGCCGCCGGTTGGGCGGCCTGGTTTGGGATCCCAAGTTTCAAGTTGACTTGCACCTCCCGCAAGCCAGAGCAGGATTACATTTTTACCGCTGCGGGCCAGTTCTTGTGCCATCGTGGGTTGAGACAGAAGTTCGACGGCTGCCATGTTGGAAGCAGCTGCTGTCGTACCCGCTGCTTTCAGCATCGATCTTCGGTTGAGCAAGTTCATCACATCGTTACCTAATGATTGAAACGAAATTCAGGGGTGGCCATCAATGCCCAGACAACTTGTTTAAGCCCTTCTTCACGACGCGTTTCGCGTTTCGAAAGATACTTTTGGATGGCTTCTTTCTCCTCTTTCTCCGGAGTTCGATTGAGGATCGATACAAAAGCCGCGGTCACGGTCTCGTCGTCTGATTCAAGCGGCTTGAGGTAGCCCACGAGACGATCGCTGGAGCTACTGAGAAGATCTTTCTGAAGAGACAAGTTGTTGCTGAACCACAACGCCTCGGTGACAGGGATCTGGAATCCGGCATCAGGAATCAGCAGTTGTCGGGCGATGCCTTCTGATGCCTTTTCCAATTTCTCCCGCTCGATACTCCATGATTCTGCATCAACTCTCCCTTTGATTTTCTCAGGGCTTTGACCAGCCATTCGCAGGGAAAGTGAAAGTTGTCTGGGGGACAACGGGCGAGGGACAATGGCAGCAAATAGTTCGGGTGCCGGTGGTTCACCTTCCGGCGGGTTCGCGCCACGTGCGTAGACGTTGGTCAGAACGATTGCCTGGGTCAAACGTCTGATGTCGTATCCCGAGTCCACCACGGATTGGGCCAGTTCTTCCAGGAGCTCTGGATGGCTCGCTGGATTTTGCGAGTGCATTTGATCCAAGGGATGAACAAGGCCACGCCCCAAAAGGCGTGCCCAGATTCGATTGACAATGTTCTTGGCAAAGAAACGATTTTCTTGGTCGCTCAAGGCAAGTTCGACAAATTTTGTTCGGGGGCGGAAGTCTGGTCGAGGAGGTGATGCTGATTTGTCGTCTTTCTCTGATTTCTTGATCGCTTCCTGCAATTTCTTCAATGCGTCTTCCTCAAGCTCCAGCGGGGGTACGTCTACCTTCTCTCCGGTGAGAAACATCAGGCCGGGCTGTTGTTCGTCACCGTAAATGTCCGTGTATTTCGGCATCCCCTCGAAACGCTCGCTTAAGAATCCTTTCTTTGTGCGAAAGGTGCGTTTGAAAAAAGAAGTCATCCCGTAGTAATGATCTTGCGTCCAATCATCCACCAAAGGATGATCATGGCATTTGGCACAAGCAATGTTGACTCCGAGCCATTTGATACTTGCACCGTTGGTCAACGCATCAAGATCGTTCAGCTGCTTTTTTACATAGCTGACGGGGCGAGCATCGCTGCTAAGTGTGTCTTCAGGCTGGAATACCTCACGGAAAATTCGGTCCCAGCCACGGTTCTCGCTTGTTGCTTCTAATAAATACTCACGCCAACTTGAGTTGTGTTCTTCTCGAAGCAGCAACAAAATGTCGAGCTGGTTGCGTGTGTGATAGGCGTAATCGGGTGAGCTAACCAGTTGTTGAATCAGTAGCGCGCGACGTGTTTTCTGGTCCACTGCTTGTTGTTCAAGAAAGGTCGTCCGCTCTGCTGGGGTTGGGATACGACCAGCCAAGTCGAGTGTCACACGACGCAGGAATTGTTCATCTGCCACGATTGGAGCAGGAGAAATTCCTTCCGACTGCAATCGCGCGTCGATGTGGTGGTCAATCCGTCCAGCGAGTTTCTGGACGTCACTCAATTCAGCACGGAGCGTACTGCCAAGCACGAAGTAGAGTGCAATGAGTGTGGGGAGATGAAAACGCATTAAATCATCCAGATTCAAGCTTTGCAGTGGTCAGGTTGGGACAACCAAAGGTAGGAGTCGCGATGCAAGTGAAACTGTGAAGGTTTGAACTCATCGGCGGACTTGATCAGTTTAGCAGATACAAAAATCGTATTCATCCACCTTGTGACACGCGGGGAGGCACGTTTGGGAAGGCGATTGAGCCTTTGGCTTGGTCGCTCGGTGGTCTGAACTGTCTGAAATGTGCCGTTTCTCAATTGCAAGGAATTTCAAAGGTGACGGGTGTGCACTGGCGAGACAGGCGGAATGTTCCGCTGGCTCACAAGACACGGGAAACGAGTTTTGGCGTCGGCATGATGTTTTTGAAGCCGATCCCTCGAGACGTAACTTGGTCCGTTTGGTCCGGTTGGGGGAGGCAAATGGGCTCAGAGTGACAATATTTTGGATGTATGGGATCGCATCGCGGGGTACTGCGTTTTAAAATGAGACGCGTATTCGGCAGGAACGGCAAAAATAATGTCTTTTTGTTTCGCTGCGTGGATCGTAAAGCGTTTGTGTGTAACGGTTTGTGAGTTTGTTTGTTCTGTTGGCATGCGTTTGAGCCTAACGTTCACCGGGCGTCCCTCCAGTTGGTCGGCGGCCCGAAACGTCTCAGTCAATGCGGATCGTATTGGCAAACGGGATGTCGTGAAGGGCTCTGTGAGCATTTGTTTGAGCTGATAATTACGGGGCTGAATCAACCATGGTGGCTTACCTCTCAGTACGAAGCGGTCCTGAAAAGGGGAAACAATTTCCTCTGGATCCTGCTCGGCCGCTGCACATTGGGCGAGGTTCGAGTTGTGACATCATGCTCACTGATCCGGTCAGCTCCCGGTTTCATGCTGTCGTATTCTTCGAAGATGGCAATTGGCATCTTCGCGACACGAGTAGTCGCAACGGAACGCATGTGAATGGTCAGAAAACGGATCATGCCAGGCTGTTGGACAAAAGTGTGGTAACTGTTGGTAGTACTGACATGCAGTTAGTCGAACCTGACTTGCAGCAATCTGAGGAGGGGCGTCCCACTGAGACTCAGATCAAGGAAGTGCACACAACCGGGACTTGGCGGCTTGAGTTAGAGGATCCGATCGCGGACGTTGCTTCTGCGGGGCATCTCATCGATCTTTACTCGCTCAGTATCAACTTGTTGAAGAACGAGAGTCCTGAGGGGATCATTGATACGGTCATTGAATTGTTGAAAGACCGCACTGGGGCTGATGTGGTGGGTTTATCATTTGACACGGGCGATGGTCGAATGAAACCGCAGCGAGTGCAACCTGTCGATCGTGCTGACTCAATCAGCCTCGATAAGGGTCTGGTTCGGCGAGTGCTTCGTGATGGGGAGGCGATTTGGATCAATGAAGATGCTCGGCGTGGCAATCCCGGCATGGCGGAAGAAGCATGGTCGGACGTCATTTATGTTCCACTTGAAAATGCCGGAAACAACCTCGGTGTTCTGCATCTGTATCGCGAGCAGCCCACTTTTGAGCCGGCTCACTTTGAACTGGCAGTTGCAGCAGGGCGACTGTTGGCAGTTGGATTGGGGCGAGCCTTTGAGCACGATTCGTTATTAGCTGAGAAAAATAGTATCGCAGATCGGAACGCTGATACCGATGAGTTGATCGGGAAGAGCCCGAGCATGAAAAAACTGAAAGCGAAAATAACGAGGGTTGGCAATGCGAATGGTTCCGTACTGATACGGGGTGAAAGCGGCGCCGGTAAGGAGTTGGTGGCGCGTGCCGTTCATCGGTCGAGCCCTCGAGCTCAGCGTCCCATGCTGACCGTCAACTGTGCCGCTATTCCGAGTGAGTTGATCGAAAGCCAGTTGTTCGGGCATTGTAAAGGCTCATTCACGGGGGCAGACGCTGATCACGTGGGTTGGTTCCAGCAGTCTCATACAGGCACCTTGTTCCTCGATGAGATCGGAGAATTGACGCTTGATGGGCAGGCAAAATTGCTGCGGATTCTCGAGGGTCATCCATTTCTGCCAGTGGGAGCAACGGAAGAAGTCTTGGTTGATGTTCGTGTGATCGCCGCGACAAATCGCGATCTCGCTGAGTTTGTCAGGGAACGCAAGTTTCGGGAAGATTTGTTTTATCGATTGAGCGTCTTTGAGTTGTTCGTGCCGCCATTGCGAGAGCGTGATGGTGACATTGATTTGTTGATGAACCATTTTCTCGATCATTTTTCCACGCAACATGGCCGAGCTACGCTGGGATTGTCTGACGAAGCTCGCGAACAATTGCAACAGTACGCATGGCCCGGCAATGTGCGGCAGTTGCGGAACGTCATCGACAGTGCTGTTGTCATGGCTGACGAACCCAATATTGAGGTGGATGACCTCGGACTCCGTGATGCGGGGATCAGTCGGCTCGATACTCTGCGGATTGATGAATGGGAGCAAAGGTTGATCCTGAAGGCACTCCGCCGAACAAGTGGAAACGTTCCGGAAGCGGCCAGATTACTGGGTGTGAGTCGTGCCACGGCCTACCGGAAAATCACTGAATACGATATCGAGCGTTAGTCTTGCGAGCGATTCTTTCGGCACCCGGTTCACGCGGCGACGTGAATCCGATGATTGCAATCGGTCGTCGATTACGCGATGCAGGGCATGACGTTGTCATTTCTTTGGCTGAACCGTATGCAGAGATTGCGGTTGCTGCGGGGCTTGATGTTGAAGTGGTGATTGGCCGCCAACAGTTCACCGAGGCTCTTGGTAATCCCCATGTCTGGAAGACGATTCGTGGCCCGCTTCAAGTTTTCCGAACGGTTGTTTCCGAGTTTCTGGAACGTCAGCGGGAAGTGATCCAACGGTATCACGTCCCAGGGCAGACGCTGCTTGTCTCGCATCCGCTCGATCTCGCTTCGCGGATCTTTCGCGACGCGTATCCTCAGACGCCACTTGCAAGCATCCATTTGCAACCGGTAATCCTTCGGACACTCGATGCTCCTCCACGACTTTCGGGTTGGTGGTTTGAAATGTCACGTCCCCAGTGGTTGATGCGATCCACCTATTGGTTGATCGACACGCTGGCTGTCGATCCGACGATTCGTGAGCCAATCAATCGAATGCGTTCCGAATATGGACTCGAGCCGTTGCGAAGGCCGCTACACCAATGGTGGCACTCGCCCGACCTGATTCTTGCGATGTACCCGGAGTGGTTTGCTCCGGCGACTGCATCGTTTCTTCCGCAATTACACCATTGTGGATTTCCTTTGCAAGACAACAGTGCCGATGAGTGCGAGTTGCCTGATGACCGGCCGATTGTTTTTACATCCGGAACAGCACACCATCACTGTCGTGCTTTTTTTCAGGATGCAGCCAAGGCATGCGTTCGATTGAAACGACCCGGGCTGTTGCTGTCGACGTTCCCTGAGAATTTCCCCGCTGACTTGCCTGACAATGTGCGAACAATGCCTTATGTGTCGTTCACGCGTTTGTTGCCGCATTGCTCCGCAATTGTTCATCACGGTGGGATTGGCACAACGTCGCAGGCTTTGGCGGCCGGTATTCCTCAACTCATTCGACCGATGGCGTTTGATCAATTTGATAATGCGAGCCGAATTGAGAAGCTTGGTTGTGGACGCTGGTTGCGAAATGATCGGAATCTTGAAAAAGAACTTCAGCGGATCCTGAATTCCCCCCGTGAGAACTCAGTAGCTCGGCGAGTTGCCCCTGCTGGGCAGAACGAGGTTGATGCTGCCGGCCGTGCTGTAAAGCATCTGCTGAAAATGTTGCCTGACGGCGATTCGTCAGGATCGAGTAGTTGAAGTCCTTGGCTTTTTTAGAACGCAGCGGAATGTAGGCACCTGTTGTTGTTAGACTGAGAAACCAGGGAGAGGTGCACCGCCGCTAATCGTTGTTGTCATTGGGAATGTATCCCGCCATAACGTCAGTTTGACATCGCGTTTTTTCGGTGTGTTGGCCTGTTGATGCGATGCCGTGTTGGATTGACAGCGTGTATCGTTATAAAGTGCCCGACCGTTATTGAATTTGTATCTTGGTTTGTTTTTTGTAGGTGCTGCATGCGTCTGGTTTTGTCTTTATGTGCCTTGGCGATGGTGGGCACGGTGAATGCTACTGAATCTGTTCGTCCAAATGTTGTTGTCGTTCTTGTTGACGATATGGGACTGCATGATTTGTCGGTGGAGGGCAGTACGTTTTATCAAAGCCCCAATATTGACAAGCTCGCTCGCGGTGGAATGCGGTTCACACAAGGGTATGCGACGTGCCGCGTGTGTAGCCCTTCGCGTGCGAGCATTCAGCTAGGGCAGTTCACGGCGCGACATGGGGTGACGAATTGGATCGGTGCCAGAGCGGGTATGGATTGGAAACGCGAAGACCGATTGTTGCCTGCCGAGTACGTTCGAGAGTTACCCGCCGAGGATGTTTCGATTGCCGAGGCAATGAAAGAAGCAGGTTACAGAACGTTCTTTGCGGGCAAGTGGCACTTGGGTGGTGAAGGCTCGCTTCCAACGGACCATGGGTATGACATCAACGTGGGAGGGCATCATCGTGGTAGCCCACCTGGTGGATTTTTCTCTCCGTACCGAAACCCGCAGATGAAGGATGGTAAGCCAGGTGAGTCGCTGACCATGCGTTTGGGGCGAGAGACAGCTGATTTTATTCGGGAACATCATGAACAACCCTTCTTTGCCATGCTGTCATTTTATAGCGTCCATGCACCGGTTCAGACGACTCGTGATTTGTGGTCCAAGTATCAAGCAGTGGCAGCTGGAAGACCCAAAGTAAAAAATCGTTTCAAAGTTGACCGAACATTGCCCGTCCGGCAGGTGCAGGATCACCCCGTCTATGCAGGGATGGTAGAGACCACTGATCGCGCTGTCGGAGAGGTGCTTGATGCTTTGGAGGAGACAGGGCTCACTGAGTCAACTATCGTGATTTTTACGAGTGACAATGGTGGTGTGTCGTCGGGAGATGCCTATGCAACCAGCAACCTTCCGCTCAGGGGTGGGAAAGGGCGGCAATGGGAAGGTGGTATTCGTGAGCCGTTCTACATCCGCTATCCGGCAGTTACGCAAGTAAAGACCACCTGCGATGTGCCCGTGACAGGAGCAGACTTTTATCCGACCATTCTCGAACTATGTGGGCTTGAACCAAGGCCAGAACAGCATGTTGACGGTGTTTCGCTTGTGCCCTTGCTGGAGGGACAAACAATCTCTGAGCGACCCCTGTATTGGCACTATCCGCATTACGATAACCAAGGGGGAGAACCCAGTTCGCTTTTCAGGGATGGCAATTGGAAGCTCATTCACTACTACGAGGACGGACGTGATGAGCTGTATGATTTAAGCGTTGATCCTTCTGAAACAAGCGACTTGTCATTGACGCACCCAGTTAGAACTTTGCAAATGTGGGAACAACTGCGTGGTTGGCTCAACTTGGTGGAGGCTCGTTTTCCTGAGCCTGATCCGCGATATTCACCAGCCAAAACGGAAGAAAAATTTCGGCGTATGCAAACAGACCTCAAGGATAGACTGGAGCAATCGCACGCCAGACTGCTCGATGTCGACTGGAAGCCGAACGCGACATGGTGGGGGAGTTTTGTGACAGAGGACTAGTGTGACAGAATGCTAGGTTGGCTGGTTCTATCGGTCCTGTTGCCAGTGTTTTCCTTATAATCGTTACAAGCGGTTCCACGGCTGCCGCAGAAACGGTCAAACTGGAACAATTGTCCTCACCCACTCGATCAGAGTAACCCATGTTTTAACATCAAGCGGGTTGTTCCTACTTGATGATGATCTGCCTCTGATGCAATGCCGCTTCGATGAGCTCCAGTTTCGACCAACCAGATGACTACGGTGCATGGCGGTGGGATGATGGGGACGATCGGCCGCAAGTTCGCAATGCGCACGACATGTTGGCTGATCTTGATGCCGCTTTGAGCCTGCTTGGTGAATTTGTGAGTTCTTGTGACTCCAATTTGGCGGGTCAGCAAGGCGGGAACTTCAGTGGCTCGGCCCACGATGTCCGCGTTGCTGATCCAGATGTCGATTTGAGTGAACTTAGCGAACCCTTATTAGTGGCTCCCGCCGGGCATCTTCTCAGGCAAGTTGATTTGGTGCAGGCTGCTGTTTCGGTTTCGATTGTGATTGGTCAGTCAAAGCAATGGCTGGACGAGACTCGTGTTTCGAGCAACAAACTCGTTGCCCCAAACCGTTTTCACCAGCCCCCCAAGGTTTCGACGCAGCCTTCTCCGGCTCATTCCCTCAGGTGTGATTCCGAGGATGTTCCTGGTTGCCGATGCGGTCATTGTCACCCATCGGAACAGCAGCACGGCTTATGGTTGAAAGTGGCAAATGCAGTAGCAAGGTTTTCAACATCTGGTTTGGCGAACGGCAGATCGGAGTTAGATCCAATTTGCGATCAAGATGTGCTTTTTCCCGTCTCGCTCGGAATCGAGACAAACACGCTTTACGTTGCTTTTGATGGTAAACAGTTCGTCAAAGTGCCTCAGCCAGGCACCGAGTCAGGCTCAGCGAAGAAAGCGTCTACGTCGGCTGTTGCTGATGTTAACGAAATGCATCCGTCCACAGGCGAAAGCTCGAATACGGGTGCAAGCAAAACGCAAGTCATGCGTGGCCGAAATGGCATGATGTGGGGGCCACACTGGACGCAAGATACGCGAGCCAACGATGAGGGCTCGCTGAAGAGTGACCCGATGTCTGCAGAGTTTAGCCGGGAAGATTGCGCTGATAACGCGGGGTTTCTGCAGGGGGAAGATCAACATCGTGTTCTTCCTGGAAGCGACGCCGCTCGATCGCATCAGCGTAAAATCGCAACCAAGTCTCATTGTCTTCGATGCAACGCCACTCAAGAAACTTGCCGGGCAGTTCAACCTTCTTCTCGCAGCAGTGCAGGATGTCACGATAGACGATCATGTACAGTTCGCGATCAGAAAGATGATCAGTGAACCGAAGTACAACTTTTTGCGAGTAAAGACGGCCAACGGTCTGCTTGAGAACTTCAGAAAGTGTTTTGTCATCCAGTGAGTCGGGCGCGGGCAATTCCATCGCAGGGGTAAACCAGTTTGCGATAGGCAGTGCTGGGGCACGCTCCCAAGCCAACATCGAGGCCAGGTACTCGTTTTCGGTACGAAGTGACATCCGCGTGATGGACGGGTCATCAATTGACTCGTCCCGATACGGTTCCAGTTCGTCTCGCAAGCGGGCATTGGCCAGCAGCAGGTCGACTTCGTCGATTGCCGGTCGGCTGGTCTCGCTTGTGTCCATGGTTGGGTGCCTCTGATGAGTTCTCTTTGTTCACTACAGGCGTTTGCGGTGAGCCGTACTGTTGTCAGCACCCGCGTTCGCCATCACAGACCCGATCCTATCCGTCTGAGCCGGCTTCTCAACGTGCTTTTGAGCCAAAACGGGGGTTTGGTTAGAAATTCGAATGGCGAGCCATGCCCTGATCGTTACGAGCGGAAACGTTTATCAGTTTTTGCCGGTTTTTCCGCTTTGTTGCTGAAGAACAACAACGCGGAACAGCACGCATAACCTATGCATCCGGATGGTCTTAACGGTGGTAACATTCATGCCTGCTGCAATGCACGTGTTCCAGTTGAGAGGCTCAAGAATTCTCGGCCACACCGTCGTACAGATTAGCGTGTTTTTGAACCATTTGAGCGACCGTGAATTCCGAGGCGATACGGTCTCGAGCGTTGTTGCCAAGTCGTTTGGCTTCCAGCTCGTTATCGAGTATCTCATTGCTCTGCCTTGCGAAGTCTGCGGTGTCTCCCAACGCAACTAACCGTCCTGTCTGTTGATTGATCACCAGGTCGCGGTTCCCCGGGATATCAGACGCAATGACGGGAACACCGGCTTGCATTGCTTCGATCAGGGAGTTGCTTTGACCTTCGTATTCGCTACCGATCCAAAAGGCGTCGGCATGGGGCAGCAGTTCAGTCACGTTGTCTCGTTGACCACAGAATCGAACGTGCATAGGGATCGTTACAGCATCTCGATGTCGGAGCAGTTCTCCTTTCTGCGGACCATCTCCTACGATAGCAAGAGTGGTGTCGTCTCTTAGAGTCGCTAATAATTCAGCCGCCCATATGAGATCGCGATATCTTTTTTGTGGCCATAGACGACCGACAGCCATGATTAATTTGCGTTTCGGATCGACGCCCAATGTTGCGAACGCTTCCTCGCGTGTGCGAGCAGAAACGGAAGCTGACTCGATGCCATTGGGTATCAAAGTGAACTTGTTATGGTCGATCCCTTGCGCAGAGTAGAAGTCTCTCACGCCCGCGCTGTTGGTTGTGATCGTTTCTGTGTACTTCGAAAGCTTGCGGTCGATTAGGAAATGAGCAGCTGTCTTCCATGGATCAACGCAACGCTCGCTACCTATGATCCTAGGGACTTTTGCTGCGTGGGCGGCTGCCCTGCCGAAACTGTTCGCGGCAAAGAGCCAGGTGTGCACAATGTCAGGTTCGAGGCTTTTAAGTTGACGACGTAACCGAAAGTAAGCAAATGGGTCTGCTTTGAATCTTTTTCCAATGACTGTCACTGGGATTCCTGCATCGCGAAGCGACTGACTACGCGGGCCATCTCGTGTTAACAGAATGACATGCACATCGAAACGATCTCTTGGAAGATTCTCCGCGAGCAGGCAGAGTTGCTTTTCAGCTCCGCCTCGGTCCATGGTTGGGATCACAAAAACAATTCGCTTAGTCATGAAACCGTTTCCGTGGACGATGATGTTCGTGGCCGGTCGTGTGCAAGCGATTGAAGCAAGCTCATGTAGGACTGAACGCTTTCGGTTTGAGGCCGTGAACAAAGGAGGTGGCGTCTTAATTCTGCTGCACGATGCCGTGCCTGTTCCATGTCATCCAGTACGCGAAGGACTGCCAAACGGGTCTGCTTCGCCGTCGCAGCGTCGATCCACTGAACCAACTCTGTCGTCTCAGGTTGGCTGTCGTCGCGACTAGCCGCGATTATGGACGCGTGGTCTGCCGCTGCTTGGCAAAGCAAAGACTCTGACGATGGTGTTCTCAGACAAACCAAAGGTAATTCGGCGGAGACTGCCGTGGGTAGAAAAAAATCTAAACCCTCATCATCGGGTTGAAGAAACAGGTCGGCGGCCTGACAGAGATCAGCAAAGTCAGAAAATGTGCCGGGCATCGCGATGGAAGCACGGATGCCGTGACCACGCAGAGTCTCGTAAATCCAGTCACGGTAAGGGCCGTCGCCGATGAACCATAAACGCAGGTCAGGATAGCGTTTGATGAGGTGAGGAGCAGCATTTACCAACAAATTGACGCCGCCGCCGCGGGTCATCGAGGATGTGCATAGGAGCACCGGAGTTTGTTCAGATGTAATCAAGTCGGTATTCACATTGCCCAGCGTCGCTCGTGCTGCCTGGCGGGTCAGAGCCGTCCGAGGTGGAAAAGCAGGAAAGCCTTGGTTGATCCGGTGTACCTTCTCTGGAATAAAACCCTCCGCAATCAACTCCCGTTGGTTGATGCCCGTCTTGGCCACAATCGCATCTGCATTCTTGGCAACGTTGCTGCTCCGTTTTGCGGATCGACCTGTTTTCCACCATTTGGGGTCAGAGTTGTCACCCCATCCGCCGCAACGCAGAACGACGGGAATCCCCAGTTGCTTGCCGACTTCAGTGACTGCGATTGCTTCTTCCCGAATTGCATCTACTAGCAACGCATCGAAACTCTGTGCGTGTTGCTGCAGCCATGATGTGAGATGCCTCAGGTATCGGCCAATCGACCAATCACTTCGCGGAGCAGCTGCGGGACGATGAATGGGAATCTCGCGAACGACCAATTCTTCTGGCCAGGAAGATGCGTATCGTGGAGTCAGAACCTCAACGTGCATTCCGCCGCGACGAATCGCACACGCCAGTTCTGTGAGAAAACAAGCTGAGTCCGATGAACCATGTGGCCAAAACCTGCGACCGATCAACAGCACTCGTGGGGAACGTTTCACGTCTTCGATTCCGCAGCAGTGGCCTCAATTTCTGCTGGCGAAAGCACAGCCAGATAGGGCAGGTTCCGGTACATATCCAGATAATCCAAACCGTAACCAACGACAAACTCATCTGCGATCTCAAAAGCGACAAAATCGGGACGCATCTCGACTGTGTGCTGTGTGAGTTTATGTAAAAGTACCGCAGTCTTTACTGAGCTGGCACCGTGCTGAAGCATCATGCTGCTGACTCGATCCAAGGTCTTTCCAGTGTCAAAAATGTCATCGACTAGCAGCACATCGCGACCCTTGACGTCAATCATCATGTTGGCGTCTACCTTCAAGTGCCCTGAAGTTGTGCCGCCACGGTAACTCGAGGCCTGAACAACGCCAACTCGTTGTGGCATCGACAACCGACGAATGAGGTCCGCAAAGAGAACGAGACTACCCGTCATGATTGCTATCACTGTCAGCGGACGTGTGCCGTAATGGCTATCAATTTCTGATGCAAGCTTCTGTACACCGGCATGCAATTCGTCTTCGCTGAGCAGGGTCCGCATTTTGGCTCCGTTAAATTTTCTTAACTGAATCGACTCTCGTCACTGTGTAACCTGCACCAAATTTCAATAGCTGGCAAGCTGGGTGGTTTGCGTTACCTCTGCCCACAGTCCGAATTGCAACGAATGTTACCTCTGAAACTGGCCGATCAATTCCTTTGTAGGCTGAATTAGCGGAAAAAATACGCTGCCTGCCATTCTCGTCGGATCGGTAGCTCCAGTCCACTGAGAGTGCATCATATCGCATTTCCCGTTGATTGAACGCATGACTAATTTCCAGCGACTTGCCACCGTGCGGACGCGGTTTCTCCACTGGCTTCAGAACGCTGACGAGTATTCTGAGGAAGCGGGCAACGAGGGATCACTGATTCATCACGAAAGTATGCTGATTCGCGACGAGTTCTTTTGTGGGCGGAAATTTCATTCTGAGCATTTTACCGCCGTTTGGTTCATTGAAGAGGATGTGCTCAAAATTCACCGGGCCGATGGATCACTGGAATTAGTGTTGCGTGGTTCGGAGATTGACGTCAGCGAAACTGCTGAACATTCGGTTGAACCTGAAAATGCTGATAGTACAGCAGTTCTGCAGTTACCTGTTCAGCCGGTTTCCGATGGTGCGATCGCCGAAGGGTCTCTGGAGGATGCTACCGATACGCTAGATCGTGAACTTCGGATCTTAAAGCTGTCAGCAGCCAACGAGACTTCGACTGAAGCTGATCCTTCTTCAACTTCGGTTCCGGCCAAGCCGGATACGCATCCAGCCGATGTGCTGGAATCCGGTGAGCAAGATATCCGCAAGGCTGCATGAGTGTTGCCATTGAGGATGGTAGATGCTCGTCTGTTCCTTGTTCCCTGCCTTAGCCTCTCATGATACCCGTGTTCTTTTATCGGTCTTTGGTAAAACACAGACCTCTCGATGCGACTACGCATTGGTGTCTTGATGTGTGTTTGGCAACTCATGATTCTTCTCTGAGGATCGGTGCGTTATGGGCTGCGGGATAATGCGGAGGCCAATGGTGGGAAGCGGTGAAAATCCCCCATATCGCTCTGCAACCCGTTCTTTTCTGATTCCAAGTTGGCTGACTGAAAGCGATTTGCCGCTCTGCATTGCAACAAATCGGGCTACTTGAGGAAGCACTTTGCGGGTCAACGACAGTTTTCCTCGCCCAGGTTGCTGCCGCTTCTATTTGCTGACGCCAAGGCATGAGCATGGAACTCAGAAACAGTTCAGGGAGCAGAGTGCTGCAACGTTGGCGGTCACGAGAGTTTCTTCGTATATTGTGACGCGGCTTCGTTGCCTATCTGTCTTCGCATCCTGTGGAATTACTCATGTTAAAAACTTTGGTTGGTCGTGGCGGTAAGTGCTGGCATCGTGATTTGCATGGGAATGTGTTAGCCATGCTTTGCGTCATACCCGCGATGCATTTCCTCCCCATGTCTGTGTTGGGGCAAAGCAAACAAAGTGGTTCCAAGATTGATCCGAACGTGGTTGCTGGGCAGCGAGTTGAATCGATTTTAAAAACGTCAGCTGCATGGACACCGATGTTGCAGGGAGATGGGCTCAAGGGCTGGACCGGCGACCTCAAAGGCTACACCGTTCAAGACGGTGTGCTGATCTGCAAGAAAGGCGGGAAAAACCTTGTTTCTGAAAAAGAATACTCAGACTTTGTGTTTCAATTTGAATTCAAGCTTGAAGAGAGTGGGAATAATGGTATTGGGATTCGAGTGCCCTTGGGGGGGCATCCTGCGTCCGACGGGATGGAGATCCAGATACTCGATCACAACGGTGCACGTTATAGTGGCACGGCCGAAATGTCTGGTGGCAAGCAGCGGAAACTCAGTTGGCTGAAGCCTTGGCAAAACCATGGGTCAATCTATGGAATCACTCCTGCAAAACTTGGTTATCTGAAACCTGTTGGAGAGTGGAACCAGCAAACAATCATAGCGGTCGATGATCACGTGATCGTGATGTTAAATGGGGCAGTGATCGTGGATGCGTTTCTTGATGATACGGTTCCAGTTGATGGGGGAACGCACCCGGGAATGAAAAATAAATCCGGGCATCTTGTGTTAGCCGGGCACAGTGATCGTGTTGAATTTCGCAAGATGAGGATTGCCGATTATACGGTCCCATCCGCGATGCATGCATCGACGCATGACAACGTCCCTCCTCAGGGATTCAAAACTCTTTTTAATGGCAAGACTCTGGAAGGCTGGAAAGGGTTGGCTCACAAAAATGCGATTTCTCGGCGTGAGTTGCAAGGCGATGCTGCAACTGAAGCACAGATCAAGGCCGACGAGGTGATGCGCGAGCACTGGTCTGTTGTCAAAGGAGTTTTGACTTACGACGGAAAAGGTCAGAGTTTGTGTACAGATAAAGATTACGGCGACTTTGAAATGTATGTTGACTGGAAAATTCCGCCAGGTGCCGATTCTGGTATCTACCTGCGTGGAACACCTCAGATTCAAATTTGGGATCCATGGGACTTGCGAATGAAACCCAAGAAAGATGGTTCAGTCGATGGCCCAGGTGACCTCACCACACAGGAGTGGGTAGCGGCGTACAAGAATGGTCGCAATCTTGGGTCAGGTGGGCTCTGGAACAATAAACGCTGGCGGAATTCCCCGACCGTTCTTGCTGACAAGAAGCCGGGGGAATGGAACCGTTTTTTGATCCGGATGGTCGGTGATAATGTGACGATCTGGCTCAACGGCAAGAAAATCGTTGATCGTGTTGCGTTGGAGAACTACTGGGACAAAAGCGGCATGGTTCCGCTTGTGCGGGCCGATCAGATCGAATTGCAACACCATGGCAGCGCACTGTATTTTAAGAACCTGTACTTGCGTGAATTACCCTATTAGCCGGCACACCCGAGTTCGTTGCCGATGTGCCAGCTGAATGGCGTGCGCCAGATCCTGCGTCATGCGTCGATGATATCCCTCAGGGGATGTCAATGACGAGTTTCTCAACCTTTCCCTTCAGGGGGAACGGTTGCTCGTACTTGCCAACAACTCCCTCTGAGTCACTTCCCACTTCTAGCGGTTCCAGTGGTTGGTCGGTGAGACAGCCATCCGTCATGATATCGGACACAGACTTGCCGTTGACGGTGATGGTCAGCTGTCCTGATTTTTTGAGTTGCGTTTCAATGGCGACTTGGCCTTCAATGGCTGTTTCGGTATCGACAATGGTCTGCTTCCCAGATCGCGTGGTTGCGAAGCGAAGCGTGCCCTGCTTCACGTACAGCGCCCAGCCATGGTTTGAGCCGCCTTGTGCCGCGATCACACCATCACCCGCAATGTTTGCATTAATGGTGATCTTAAACCCTCGTTTTTCAAGGTAGGGAGCTTGGTTGCTATTCAAGGTAGCACCGTGATTCAATTCGAAATGCTTTTGTTTTCGATTGCTGGTGGATGTTTTAGTTGAACGTGGGTTCAGAGGCAAAACATTCGCACGTTCAGCGTAACGCTGCCACATTTCCGACAGTTTCTTTGTTTGGAACGGCTGTTTGACACTGAGGTCGTTTTGCTCGCTGCGATCGACATTGATGTCATAGAGCTCCCAGCCTCCTTTGGCACCCTTGGCAACGAGTTTGTACTTGCCTACCCGAATGGCGCGATTTCCCTCATGCTCCCAGTAAAGGGCTTCACGTGCGATCGGTTGATTATGGAATAGAGGCGCTAGACTGGTGCCTTCCATCGGTTTGATTGGTTGCCCGTCGTGAAATTCTTTGGGGTACTCTGCTGCTGCGACATCGACAGCGGTCGCCATCAGGTCAATCAGATGCCCCGGTGTTGTTTCGAGTTGTCCACCTTGCTTGATTTGATCTGGCCAGTGAACGATGAGTGGTGTCGAAATTCCACCCTCGTGCGTGTAGTGCTTGTATTCGCGGAAAGGTGTGTTGGAAACGGTTGCCCAACCTCTTCCGTAGCCAATTGCCGTGTCCGCTGGCCCAGCCATTGCACCTTTGCCGGTTCTCATGGCATAGCCGTCACGTGTTTGTTTGGGAGTCATGTCAGGCTGCAGGTAATCCGCAGCGAGCACTTTTCGATCGGGCGATGCTGCTCGCTCTCGACCTGTGCCACCACGTCCGTAGTTCTCGGCACAGCCACCATTGTCCTGGAAAAAGCAAATCAGTGTATTTTCAAACTGTCCTGTAGCTTTGAGTGATTCAACGATGCGGCCGATTCCCTGATCCATGTTGTCAACCATGGCTGCATACACTTCCATGTTCCGCTTGTCCCACTCCCAGTGCTCATCTTCCTTCCAGCCATCATCAATGGGCCAGTTTTGGGTGTTTCCGCGATCAATCAATCCGAGTTCAATCATCCGCTTGTAGCGTGTGTCGCGGATGGCATCGTAACCCGCGTCGTACTTTCCTTTGTATTTTTTGATGTCTTTTTCAAGAGCATGCATTGGCCAGTGCGCGGCAGTGAAACTGACATACATGAAAAATGGCTGATCGTCCGATTCAAAGTGATGCTCGCGGATGAAACGCACAGCGTGGTCGGCAATTGCATCGGTGTAATAGTACTCACCATTCGCCATCTGCTTCGGTTGGTATTCAGGGTCAGCGAAGGGAGAAATGAAGGTGTTATCGCGGGTCAGCGTGTTGGGGTCAAAGAAACTGCCGGCACCGTGAATGGTCCCGTAAAAACGATCAAAGCCGCGTTGTAACGGCCAGTTGTGCTTGTCTGCGTCGGCTTTTGGTTTGATTGCTTGGGTGACGTGCCATTTTCCTGACAAGTAAGATCGATAGCCGGCAGATTTGAGCACCTCGGGTATCGTTACACTTTGGCGGTTCAGTTCACCACGGTATCCATCATGACCACGGTCATTCATCATGTGCCCTATGCCGGCCTGATGCGGATAAAGGCCGGTCAGCAGGCTGGCTCGCGTGGGACAGCAACGCCCTGTGTTGTAAAACTGGGTGAAGCGAATTCCTGCGTTTGCCAACGCATTCAAATTCGGTGTCTGTATTTCGCTGCCATAACATCCAATGTCCGAATAACCCATGTCGTCCGACATGATGTAGATGATGTTTGGCTTATCCGCCGCGTTTGCGACAGATTGGTCGTTTGATTTGACCGATACCAAGAAGGTTGCTGAGACGATGGTAAGCCAACGAGTAGCGGGACAAATATGGAACAAATTCATCGGAGTCTTTCAAAACGGGGGCTGTCCGCCGCGGGGAAGTCCAAAGCAAGGTGCGCAGGGTTTGTGAGCGGGGAAAATGTAGTGTGGGCGGTGGTCTTGCCGCGGATAAACGCGGGCATCGGTCATCGTTGCCAATGCCGTAAGTTGCAGGTGGCAAATACAGCCTGTCACGAGCCACTATTCTAGCGAGCAGATGGCTCTCGGGTAATAGATTCCAATGATCGTTACAATTAATCAGTACGGTTTTTGGGGTCGCCTGATAACGTGAACGCGATGAGATGCCGATGTATTTAGATGATTAGAATAGGGTGAGTCTTTTGTGAGTGCGAGACTGCAACTGCAACTCGTGTGAGTGCAGAAGCATTTCCTCGCGGTGTGCAATTGACTCCAGTGCGGATTTGTGTCTGGATCGAATAACCTGTCGCTGGGGCGGAGTGTGCTTAGCCTGCCCAAAAATCCGAGGGAAGGGAATCGTGAGTGAAATGAAAGGTCAAATCGTACATGCCGCAACACGACTGTTGTCGGTCGGGGCATTGTGGTGTGGAATTACGACCGTCACGCCGTCGAAGTACGCATTTTCGGCAGGTGGTAGTTTGACAGTGTCAGTAAGTGATGAGGCTGACGATACACCTGTGACCACACGAATGGTAATCCAGCGTGCAGACGCACCGGGTAGACGTGTGGCAGTACGGAGAACGGTTCCCGTCGGTGTGGGGATCGTCTTGGATCGTTCGGCTGAGTTTTCACTTCCGGATGGTCCATATCGGTTTAGCATGATTAGGGGCCCTGAATATCGAATCATTACGGGCAATTTTTCGCTGGAACGCACAAGCTTGGATGACCATGCCGTTGCACTGCCGAGGATGGTCGAAATGCTGCAGGAGGGTTGGACCAGCGGTGACTGCTGCGTTCCAGTCTCACCGTATAGTCTGCCATTGAGAATGGCATCAGAAGATCTGCACCTCGCGACGGTGCTGGGGCATCTGGATGCAAAACCAATCGCGGGCCGTGGGGATGATGAACCACCTAAAAACGATCCCACTTGGATCAACGAGAATGCGACCCACGATAGTGGCTTGGTTTTCTATCGACAGGACACGGAGTCAGATGTGGATGCGGTCGCCAAAGTAATCCAAACAGACGATGTGCCTGCGGATGGTAATCAAGGAAAAAAAGTGCTCCCCATCGAGCGAATGGTTGAAATGGGAACACAGGATGGGCTGAAAATCGCGATCGAGAATCCCTTTGCATGGCAATTGCCGGTATGGCTTGCCAGTGGTCACGTGGATGGGGTTTTCCTACTTGGTGATTGGTTGAGGTTGGACCGAAAAGTTCTATCGATCACTGATGGTCGAGGCCCGCAAGGTGCAAGCATGGCAGGCAACAGAGCCATTGGTCGATGGGCTGAGAAAATCTATTGGAATCTGCTGGATGCTGGTTTTAGGATTCCGCCGTTGGCTGGTACTGGGGATCAGGGACGGCAAACTCCCGTGGGATACAATCGGCTTTATGTCGGTAAACCACCGCGGGACTATAACGGTGGACCACCCAAAGCAATCCGTGTTGCTTCTGAAGTTGAGTGGTGGAATGCTGCCTGGAGAGGACAGAGCGTTGCCACGAATGGACCGCTGTTGCGACCCATGTTGGGTGGCCAATTGCCGGGGCATGTTTTTAAGGCGAGAGCAGGAGAAGTTCTGGAGTTGCAGGCAGAGTTGCAGTTGGCTGTACGGGATCCTGTTGAATATCTCGAAGTTATCCATAACGGAAAAGTGCATTACAGCGCACGACTTGATGAATTCGCCAAGGCGGGAGGAATGCTTCCGCCTGTAATTGCCAAGGAAAGCGGGTGGGTCACGATTCGGGTTGTGACGCTTTACGAAGATCATTTTCGAGCCGCCATGAGCGCGCCTTGGTACATTGAGTTCGAAGGGCTGCCAAGAATCACGCCTAAGTCAGTCGCGTTTTTTAAACAATGGCTCAGTGATTACGAAGATCGCTTGAAAAGATTGCCAGCTGCAGAGTTGCAACGGCACGTGCCCTTTGTGCGAGCCGCACGAAAGTTCTGGAGCCATAAGGCTGAGCAAGCGACGACCGACTGACGATCACCGCGAATGTTTCGGTCGGTAGTCACGCGGTGTTCGGCCTTGCTTTTTACAGCCGGATTCCGGTGTCGTTGTGTCCCGGTTGGGTCCTATCGTCCTGAGCTGATCTTCTCTGCTCATGACTCGCGTTGATGCTCATGACTCGCGTTGATGCTCATGACTCGCGTTGATGCTCATGACTCGCGTTGATGCTCATTCGTTTTTTGCCGCTCAAGGGTCGATCACTTGAACGCCCGCGATGCTAGCAACCGTGAATGGATTCATTGCTGAGGTGTATTTCTGACCTTCGGGCAAGCTTGATGGGGCTTTCGAAAGCAAGGTTTGTGATCGTGAGAGCGAAGATATGACGATTCTTCCGGTTTCTCAGGGGCGGTCTGGTTGTAGCGAACATCGTGCTTGGGTTTAGTCGTGCTATTTGCGCCAATGTTCCGATCTGTATTGGTGGGACACCTTGGTGGGTGTCTTCGTCGATGTCTTAATGGAAACGTGAAAATGATCACCACGCAATGGCCGCATCGAGTTCGCAGACGCTTTGCATTAGCTGTCGCACTCGTCGTTTCGGCTTCGGGGATGACTTCCCAAGCGTCAGATCCAAATCAGATTGATGGTTTTTCCGAGCTCCCCACAACGGAGAAACCGGTGCATTGGTCAGCAGGAGAAACAACGGAGCCGGGTCGCCGGCTACCTGATGTTAGTGAAGCATTCTCTTTTGATGCGCCAGCGAATCAGAATTTCAGTGGAGCGAAATCTGCCCGAACCACTTGGAAAACCAAGATGGCATTTGAGCGACTTGAGCTACGAGCCGCAAATGATATGGGGGATCGCCAGTCAACTGGGGCATTGCAGAAATGTTCAGCGGAATCAGAGGTGGCGGCGACGGGACTGAATGGCGGCGTGACAACGATGTCGCGTGGCGATGGTGTGGACGTGCGGTGGTTGAGGTCGAGTAGTGCGTCTGACTGTGCTAAGCGGGCTAGGAACCTGATCGACCGTGGCAGCATTGAGTACGGATCTGGGGCATGGCTGTCTGCTGAGGCAACAGTATGGGAAGCATTTCGTTGTGCGGCTGAGGGCATCGACTTGCATCAACGCGAAATTGCGAAGGCTCAGCTGGGGATTCGGCGTCGTTCGGCGACCGGGAGGTTGCAATTTGCTCGCACAGCAATCCGTGAAGCGCGTGATTTCGCTGGGGTGTATGGGACCGCAGATGGTCGTGTGATATCGCGAATGGCGATCTCACATAGCACAGATGTCCTTGACGGAATGTCCTGTGACACTCTAAGTGGCAGCGATGCGGCGGATCGTTATCTCGATGCAGCTCGTGTTGCGCTTTCAGAAATTGCATCCCAAAGTGTTGAAGCAGCGCAGGGAATGGATTTGTTGGCTGCTATCTATCTCAAGCAGGATCAGCCATCCAAGTTGCATAATGCAACCGCATTGTGTTTGCGTCGCGCTGCACTTCAGGGACAACCGGTCAACTCAAGTTTGGCATCGCGGTTGGGGATGCATTTGCTGGATGTGGGGTTATTGGAGGAAGCAAGATGGGCTCTTTCGCATTCGCTTTCGATTGAGAAAGACGATGCAACAATTCAAGCATACATTGCTGTTCTGCAACAGACTGGACGCAAAGCGGAAGCCCAACAGGTGATCGCCACGCTGCAGCCTGCTCCAGCATCAATTGTGAAAGCCAAGCAGGTGCCTGCGATTACTGAGCTGTCACCACAGGATTTTGCAGCGATATCCAAGCCTGTGATGCCGGCATCGGTGAGAGGAAAAAGCGAGATTACTACAGCGAGTGTCAGACGTAGTGTTCCTTCGCGGTCGCAGTCGGGGGTAACTCAAGATGAATTGCGAGCAAGTCCAGCTTACGTCCCTGAGGACGGGCGAGCCACAGATGCCAAGCCAAATATCTTCAAACGGTTTGCCGAGTCGGTGAAGAATTTGTGGTGATGGTGCGGTGCACGTTGATTCAAGAATGATATTTCGAACTAATTGATGAGGCAGTCTCTTGTTATCTCTTCAGATGCACATGGCTTTCTTTATGCGATGCTCTTTCTTTGCGGCAGCTTGGATGCTTTTAAACGCCTTGACGTTGACGCATGCGCAGGAAACTTTAGGTGATTTAGCTGGAACTTTGCAGCAGCTGCCTGCTGAAAACTGTGGATGTAGGAACATTCCCGGTGGTTATCCTTGTCGCGGACCATGTCAGCCGTGCATGATGGGTGTTGATTGTGCCTGCGGGTGTGGTGCTGAGCAGCGCTGGACGGATATGAAGCCGCTTGATTTTGGGCCTTATGCTCAAGGCGGTTACGCTGGACCGTCACGCCTTGCACACCTGAGTGAATACCGCCTGCGTCCTGGTGATCAACTGCAAGTGATTTATCTGATTACCCGACGCCAAAAAGAGGGCGCCTACCGTTTGACACCCGGTGATCAGGTCATGGTTGACTCGACAGTTCATCCAGATTTACAACGTGGTACTCTAGAACGCGGGTTGACCATCTTGCCCGATGGGACGATTACCGTACGCTTGTTGGGCGAGGTTCATGCTGCGGGTTTGACTGTTGCGCAACTTCGTGAAGTATTGGAGACACAATATCTCGATCTGTACGACGAGCCAGCAATCGATGTGACCCCCGTGCAAACGAATACGCTCGCTGATGATATCAGAAGCGCCGTCGGTGGAGCGAGCGGATTGAATCAACAGGCGCTGAACTTGGTTGTGATGCCAGATGGAAAGATTAGGCTGCCGGGGATCGGAGAAGTATGCGTTCAGGGATTTTCCCTTGCTCAGTTGAAGCGTGAAATCAACCTTCGGTACGGTGAGCTTGTGGTTGGCATTGATGCTGAACCTATCTTGACTGCTCAGGCACCGCACTTTGTGCATGTTCTCGGCCAAGTTGGCGCGCCATCGCGAGTCGCACTGGATGGACCGACAACGGTTTTGGGTGCCATTGCTTCGGCAGGTGGGCATTTGCCCGACGGTAATCTGAGACAGGTTGTCATCATGCGTCGCGCAGAAGACTGGCGGTTGGTCTCAACCATGTTGGATCTCCAAGGTGCGGTGTACGGTAAACGCCCCACACCTGCCGATGAAATCTGGCTGCGTGATGGAGATGTGATCATTATTCCCGACAAGCCCATCACCCGTTTGAACAATTGGATCCGTCAGGTGTTCACAGAAGGCATCTATCAGATTTATCCGGTCAATTTCGACGACTTCACGTTGAACTAAATAGAGCAGAAGACGTTGGGCAGTGCATCATTCAATGGATTGGATGATCAACTGGTGTGCAACCGGAGTTTTGGCCTCGGAAATATTGGTGACCAGAGTCGCACGTTCTTTCTCGGTACGTGCGACTGCTGATTCCATGTCACGTTTGCCTTCGCTGCCATGAAACACTCTTTTGACTTGTTGCGTTTCATATGCTTGTTTGGCTGCCACTGCTGAATCGACTGCCTTGAATGTTTCACTAAAAGGATTCTTGGGGAACAGTACTGCCAAATTCACGCCCTTGGTAAGTTTCTCTCGATCGACGACGACCGAGTTTTGTCCCCAGGTAATTCTTGCCTTTTGAGCGTCGAGACCTGTGACGTACAGCATGAAGCGATTCAAGTGTTGGTTGAATGGCACAAGGGACATCCCGGATCTGATGGAATCGTCTCGGTTCAACGGACCATCAGCACAGAAGGGATAGCGTTCGCTAGTGATGCTGATGACACCATTTTCGCAGGCAGTGATTTGGTGGCCGGCACTCGCAGTGGCCCCGTCTGACTGAATGTCGTATTTGACGGTTGCGATGTCTCCATTCAGTCCCATCGCCCGCAGAAAAGAATAGGCCATCAGTAAATGACCCGCGCCGCCAGGATGAATACCATCACGTCCAGCAATTTCGTAGGGTGTTTCTGCTGTGCCGTATCTTCTTGCGGCGAGGATTTGTTGCTGGTACATCGGCCAGAAAATATCCGCGAACGCGACTTCTTGTTCCTCAGATACCCGAAGAGCAATGTCTCGCAAGGCGCAGAGGTGTAGATTGTGCTCGTCCAGCGTTCCGCTTCTTGATTTGACCCAGCTGGCAATCTTGCCCGCACAGCCAGGGGATCCAACAATCACTCGTGCGCCTGAGTTCTTGAGTTTGTGCACCACCTCACTGTAGTGGTCGTGGTACCACTTACCGTTAAGCATGTCGAACGGGCGATAACGTGTGTCATTCATCCCGTAGGCCAACGTTGCGATTGTTGGGTTGAATCTTAAGCAGTCTTTGTCCATGCGATTCAAGAAGCCCTCCGTCCGTTCACCGCTCCAGCCGTATTGTCGGCTGCTGATTTCCAGTTGCGGCACACACGCCGTCAGGTAGGTTTCGATGATACGTGAGTAGATTTTCTGCTCGGTAATTGAATCACCGATGATGGCAAGTCGATCTCCTCTCTTTAGAAGAAGCGGCCCCGGTGGTGGAGCGAGGCGAGGGTTGAATTTGGCAAATGCTGGATCGTCTGGTTTGGGTTCGTACAGGTACGAACCAAGTTTCTGAATTCTGCTGTGACGTTCTTCCGCGAGTGTGATGAGGCTCGTTAGCAGAAACACAAAGATGAAGGTGAAACTGACGGAGAAGAGACTCCGGATCGTTTTTTGTGGCATGGGTGCGAGAGCCTGTTCAGGGAGGTTGTGTGGTCGGTGTTGCCGTTGCAGGCGGAGGGTTGCAGGGGGCAGGACGCCAGCCCAGCCGTGATGGGGTGGAATGATGCACCGTTGTAGCCACTGAACTAGAAATTAGGTGGGGGTGCGAAGACGGCGATCTATTTATCTAAATACAACGAAACCACACTGGACCATAAGACCAGCGTGGTTTCTTTGATTAGCGAGCTCATGGCACCGCCGTCAGGCAGTGTTGGCTCTAAAATCAGTCATCAGCCCTGAGGGTAAACCACGCGAAATGCATTCCGCCGGTCTCATCGTAGGCAAAGCTGCCGGTGGGTGCGAAGTATTTTTCGAACTCTTCGAAATCTGGTAGTTCGTTTTTGTCCAGTAACCCCATCATTCTGGCGACGAATGGATTGTTCTCGGCGGACGCGCGAATGAACCTCAATGTGTCGGGTGACTTTGCTAAGTCGTAAATTTGTCGGATAGAGTCGGCACCTCTCATGAATGAAACCATGAATGGTGTTTCACCATCAAGCTTTCCCCCCAATTCGCTGCTGACCAGATCGTATTCAGGAACATTCACCAAACGAGGGAGCGTATCAGCATTTGCCTGCGTGATACGTGTCAGTAGTTTTCGGCTGTCGGTGAAAATGATCCATTTGCCAAGGACGATCAAGCCTGGTTTGGGTTGACGAAAGTTTTCTGGCAAGTTTTGCTGCCTTTGGTTTTTAGGACCGTAGACGACCACGCCACCGATGGTCTCAACTTCGATGTCATTGGGACGCTTGTCGCGAAACTTGGCGATCACTCCTTTGGCGTTGAGGCCGTCTTTTAGCTCGAGAGCAAAAAGGTTTGTTTGACTGTTGAGCCGGACGGGCGGTTCCATCCAACTGGCTAATACGAAACGGCCAGTCAGGTTTTCTAAAATGTCTTCTTTGATGGAAATTCCCAACGCTTGTTGAGCTGGTTCTTCGACGAAGCGTTTCATCGGATCGGCACCTTGGAAGGTCGCGATCAGCTTGTCAAGGTTTTCATAGGTTTGCTCGAAATCCCAATTCAATGTCAAGTAGGTTGAGACGTCATCTGGTACCCAGTTTGGTGGTGTTGTGTCACCTGTTTCAGGTCGTAAGACGCCGAACATGCCATCTCGGGGCGGGTCAAGCAGGATGTGCATGTGTGCAATGTCCTCGAATACTTCTCCACCTTGAAAACTGCTTCCTCCAATGCCACGGATTTTGCTAATGCCAAGGTTTTCCACTAACGGCCAGACAAGAGCAGCGGCACCACCTCGATTGACGAGACGTTCAACAAAATGGTACGGGTCGAGGAAGAATGTCATCTGCGGACGAGTTTCTTCGGCTCCGATACAACGCGACATGAGGGAAGTGAAGTCTGCACGGTCAGCAAGCGAGTCTTCCTCGGTTGCGCCAGTCCATTTCTCCAGGGCTTTAGCTGCTGTGTCATGACCTATCCCAAAGATGAGGGTATCGTCCTTTGTGAAGTACTCAACTTCCGGTGGTCCCTGCCGTGGTGGCAATAACTTGACAATCGTAGTTCCTTTGACCTTACTTGTGCGGCGTACAAAACCACCTTGGATCATTTGCTCTTCAAGGCGATCGACCAAAGACATCATGTTGTCGAGATTTTTTCCCGCTTCAATGATGAAGATTCCAGCGATGGCATTCTGTTGTTCACGCTTTCTTTCAATTCTGCGTCGAATTGCTTCGGGGGAATCACTGTCAGCTTCATCTTCTGCAAGGTCTTCGTCGCGATCGGACAGGTTCGCGGGCATCGCCGCTGCTGCGACCTGGCCTGAGGGAATGGCGAGTAGTTCCTCGAGTGACAGCCCGAGTTGGGTGCCGAATTGTTCAAATAAATCACTGAGTGTTGTGTATACCTCGCTGACGAAAGGTTTGAGTTGGGGGTCGTTCATCATCCGACCCATCGAGGAGGCTGCCATGTCTTTTCGCATGTCGTCGACATTGTCGATTCGGATATACGCCAACGTGTCTTTGGGTAGGAGGCGTGGTGCACCCGGTGTCGTGTCCTTCTCGGCACCCTTGGATTCGTGTTGGAGCCCGAGGCACACGCAAATTGCGAGGGGGGCCAGGAGAAAAAACCATTTGCAAATTGGCTGACGCATAGAATGCTCGGTTGCTTGTATTGGAAGGCAAAACTCTAGATGTCCGTTTTATTCGACACAACCGTCCCTGTCTTGGGCGTTCCGGAAGAATTTTGCAAAGCAATGCACAGGAATAAACGTTAAACTAGCCGTTAATGGGTATATCGAGACCAATTTTCCCGTTCGTAACGCTTTGTATCGTCAAGAGGCCGGTTGATGACACGACTTCGTATCCCTGCAGTGTTGCTTTTTTGTTTGGCTCTTACGCCTG
>Ga0315322_10000479_pt1 | contig 29822 bp, 24 predicted proteins | sample M110021515metaG_FD_203461 | JGI IMG/M metagenome (GOLD analysis project Ga0315322, IMG submission 203461) | Ammonia-oxidizing marine archaeal communities from Monterey Bay, California, United States - M1 100m 21515 | ecosystem: Environmental > Aquatic > Marine > Intertidal zone | place: USA...
TGATCAGAATCTCGAAATTCGACATTGGTCAATTCCAGATTACCGTATCTTTCCACGAAAACGTGGTGCGGGCCGTTCACCAGAATGTCGGTCACTGACGGGTCTGCCATCAAGGAAGCAAGGGGGCCCAGTCCTAGCGTTTCTTCTAGCAAGTCGGCCGACAAACGAGAACGCTCGGCTTCATTGAGTGGAAGTTGTTCACTGGCAGCGATTTCAGCAACAAAGGCATCCACTTCCCCTTGTAACTGCTCGCTGTCTGCACTGAGGAGTCCGCGACGGTCCAAGTCATCAAGTAATTGACCGTGCAGGCGACCCTTGACGGTCACCGCCCGGCCACGGCGAGCACTTGTGTCGGCTTCGCTGGGCTGGGTCTGGACAAGCCGATCAGGTTGGTTCTTTTCACGCTGCAGGCGGGTGGGACGGCCAATTTTACCCAGCTGTGTACGTAACTCAGATTCGGGCGTTGATTCACTCATCGATCACTCCCCCACCGTTTGTGTGAAGGGCTGATCCTCAGAAAGAGATGCGTGATCAGTTTCTGACTGCATGAGCGTTTGCGAATTTGATGGTGTGGTGTTGGCTACTCCTGCTGACACCTTGGCGAGCAGGCCGTTCGCCATCGTCCGCATGGCTCTGGCCACGCCCATTTTGTTTCTTGACAAGATTATGGGACGGCCGAGGTTGGCAGCCTCCAGAACTCTGCGGTCATGCTTGATGACCGCTGCGGCCGGTTCGCCCATTTGCTGCTCAACTTCCGAAGCGGACAGACTTCCGGCACAGCGTTGATGGCGATTGAGAACCAGCGTGCGATTGCTTGTCCCGACATCCAGTTGGTCCAAGGTTTTGAGCATCGCTGCTGTTCCAGTGAGGGTAGGGACAACGTTTTCTGTGACCACGCATACATGGTCAGCGCGGTCGAGGATCGCCAGCGTAGTAGCATCAAGCAGCGGGAATGAATCAACGATCACAAGGTCGTACGCCGATTTTGCTACCCCGAGAATGACGGACATGCAAGTGTCGTCGACCTCTGAAGCTTCGGCAGGTGTCGGTGGTGCCGGTAAGACGTGCAGTCCCGATTCGTGCTGGGTTGTCACTTCACGCAGCATGGTTGCATCGAGTCGATCCTGCATGCTGGCTAAGTCAGCAATGGTGATCGTGGGCGTCAGGTTCAAAAGCGAAGCAGAGACCCCCAGTTGCAGTGACGCGTCAACCAGTAGTACTCGTTGGTTCGTTGTCGCTGCTGCATGAACTGCGGTATTGATCGCGATAGTGGATTTTCCCACACCACCTTTGGTGCTCACGACAGCCAGCAGACGTCCGCGGCTACCCACCTCGGGTTTAGCCTTATCAATACGTCGAATGACTCCCGCTAATTCGCCGGCACTGGCAGGTCGACGAAGGAAATCACGGAATCCAACCCGGATGGCTTCGACCAGCAACTCATCGGTTCCCTCAGACTCATCATCCAGAATGCCGATGATAGGGCACGCGATTTCGTGCACTTCAATGGCATGCTGCCATTCGCGAACCTGCTCGGATCCTTCGCACAGTTCAACGATGAGCATGTCGGGGGCATCGTGACGTAAACGTGAGACCGACGACGCCAGGTCAGGGCATCTGTTGAGGGTGGTCTGTTCACTCAGAGCTGAAACGGCAGCATTGAGTTCGACCTCAAGTGCATCGGATTGGATCACAGCGAGGATCTGGGTCATGGTGAAACTCCATTGATCTGTTGGCTTCTGGCCAGCGTGGGGGCTTGGGCGATGTAGGCTCCGCTGAGTGCTTGGTTAGCTTCCACCAGTTCATCCGACAATCCCGGAAGATTGGCCAAGTTGGATGTGATGTTGGCGTAGGAGAAACCACTCTCTGCAGGTGTCGACGGGACAATGTTGTCAACGGTGATGTTGGCGAACATGAAACCGATCACTTGCCATTGTCCCGAGGACATTTGTTTGGCAATGGGCAGGTAGCCGATTCCCGTCAGTGCTGCGGTCGGCGCGTCGATGACGGTTGCACCGATCTGGGGGGAATCGGCAAAAGTCATCAGTGAGGCACGACTGAATGTCTCGGAAATAACCTCCGTCTGTGGGATTGCCGCTGAGAGCACCGGAGGAAGCAACGCGTTGGTGGCACTGCCCACCGCTGTCGCTGGGGACAGTTTCGCAATCGTTTCACTGCGAACAGCGATCCCTTGACCTTTGAGACCAAAACCCAGCAGTGAGCCTCGGGACCAAAGGTAGGGAAGGTTGCCGTCGGATGTACCGCCCGGGATGGACTGCTCATCGGTCCGACGAAGACGAACCAGAACCGAATTCGGGTCAGTCGCATCTGGAATGAAACTCGGGCTACGGTCATATCCAATGGGCAAGCCCGGCAGTCCATTAGGAATCAAGGCCTGGTCGTAGTTGCCAAGGACAATGTCGCCTGCAGGCTCGTTGTTGATATTGCGGTTGACTGAAGGACGAATCAATTCGCCGATTGTATTGGTATTGATGGTTTGGGAACTCTCTAAAATCCCATCACCATCCAAGTCGTAGCCACCGTCAAATTCTAGGCGTTTGGGACTCCATGTTTCAAATAGTTCATCGGTGCGGTTTGCAACGGCATCACGAATCGTGGTTTCATCACTTCCCAGTGCCATCTGCCAGCCACCATCTAATGCTGCAGCATCAGTGACTGATTGCATCCGCGCCTGTGTTAGCCGTGCCATTCCAACATCGATTAACAATGCGGCGAGCGCAAACATGACAAATAACAGCATTACTACCAAAATCAAGATCCCCCCCCTGCGTGGTTCTTTGACCGGGGAATCTATCATCGATTTACTCCGAATAATTGGGACTCGTGTGAGCCACCGATGAAAATATCGGTGCGTGTGGCTTCTGACAACGGATCGTATCTTCTCATTTCTAAACTGTCTGTCGGAGTTTCGGAGAGTTCTTTCTCTTCCGTAGCAGTGATGCGCGAACGGACCGTCGCGCGAAGACCGGATCCGATCGTGACCGCATGCTCCAGTTTGGTAACTTGGTCAGGATGAACGGCGACAATCAACTGGGCTGACGCTGGCTCTTTGCTGAGGTTGCTCTTGTTCAACGTTGGATTGGCAGGTGAATGAACCGGCATCACGACGACCACGTCATCTGCGATGGGCTCAACGCGAGTTCGTTGCGCTCTGCTCAGTGTAACATTGGCGAATCCACCGCGGTTGCGACTTGAAGACTCGTCCGTGATTCGACTGGCAACCAAATCCAGATGTTGACCGAACTCAAATGCGTGGGCACCGACCAGGCCTTCAGGCTCCAGAAAGAAAAGCACTCGCCCCGGCGGGGTCGCTCCTGACAAACCAGGCGTGGTCCCGAATGGCATCAAATCCTCCTCGCGAATCGGTACGGTCGCGGGCAGGTCATGTCGTGGCACACGCCCTACAAGGTTTGATAAGTCAGTGATCCAGTTCGAGGTTTCGGCGGTCTGTGACGGGACATTGATCGTTCGTACATAAGCAGTCGCTGGATCTTCAAAGCTGCCTGTCCGGATGGTCTGGTACGCAAGTAACATCTGGCCTGGGATGGGAACCGCTACCATGCCCTCGGAGACTGTGGGCGAGACCTCGTCTGATTCCAAACGACCGCTTCGAACCAGAACATTGACCGTTGCTCCAAGCTCGAGTGCAGCGGTGACCGCCGCAACATCTTCTGCTGCCACAGCCAGAACGACTTCCTCCACTGGCACGCTCAGCAATTTTTTACCTTGTGATAATGAAGAGGATGTTTCAGTACTCACCCGTTTCACCACAGGGGTCAGTACGATCGCTTGCCTTGCAACCAGCCTTGCTGTGGTCTCTTTTTCTTGATTCCGGCCAGAGGACGCCGTATCCACGACCAGCTCCGCGCCCGGCAATCGGCTGCCGGTAGAAAGTTCAAAGCGATTGAGCTTTTGGAGCGGGATATTGGCGACCAGATCGATTTGCTCGCCCATGCTGATTCGATGAACACCGGCAAGCTGGTCGGCCTCCAGAGTCATCGCTCGCATGCCGCTTGGCGTGGCCCCTGCCAAGCCAGAGGGTGTTCCCTGCTCAAAAAAGTTGTTCTCGGAAAAGGCGAAGCCAGCTGATTTATCCGTCTTGACCACACGTCCGATGATATCGCTGGATTGAGTGAAGGCGCCTCCCAGCTTGACCAGTTGCTGCTGCGTGATGGCCGTCCCATCCTGGAGTTGTAGAATGATGCCAGATTCCGTTTTCTCAGCCATCTTTACAGGCTGGCTTGCAAGTTCTCCGTCGGGGCCTACGATCGAGGCGCTCATCCCCTTCACCGCCGTAAGGGGGACTTCGATGCGGTTGATTTCGCCGGTACGCGGGTCTTGCAGGTCGTCACGTTTGACTTTGGTATAGGCTTGAATCGGCTTCCAGTTCATCGGTAGCGTGATGGCAGCAACTCGTTCGGGCTCAGTGTTCCAGAAAGCAACTTTTTCAATCGGCACGCCGGCAGCCCACAGCGTGGCAACGATGCCGCCACCGATGATCACGATGGCGAGCATGAATGTCAGCAGAATCTTGACGAAAACGAAAGGTGATCTTTGCTTTTGCATAATGAGTCAGAGCTGTGTTTCAGATATTACGGCGAGTTGGATGTAAAAACTTCTCTACGAAAAATTGCATGCGAAACCAGCACACGTCGGTAAGGACGAATGCCGCTTCCGCTGCCAGTCAACTGAGGGCTGGTCATTGCTCCATGAATTCCCAGTCCATACTTACCCCCGTAAGTGCCTGTGTAAATGCTTTCACCAATGTGATTGGTCCCGACCAGCGGTCGCTCAATCAAACTTCCCGCTTGGCTACTGCTGTTGATGGTTGTGACTGCCGAATCGTCTGCCACGTTGGGATCGTCTGCGTTGGGGACGAAGGGGCCACGATCCTGATAGCTGCTTAGCCAAGCCGATTGGGCAGGGTAGTGAATTCTCAGAGCGACCACACCACGCATCTCCGTGTTGGTGTTTTCAAGCGAGAAGGGATCGGGATTCTCGCCCAGGTCGTCGTCCGGTAACTCTTCTGTATCAATCTCTTCGACAACGTTGACCCATCGAATACTCTCGCCACCGCCGCCACCGTTGTGACCCGCTGCACGCTCGACCACGATGGGAATCTGCACGGTGTACTGCTGGGCAACCCAGGGTTTACTGGTCAGTGCAGGGCTGGAAATCGCCTCGTCCCGTGTCAGCAGGGCCCCTGGATAACGCATCAATCGAACATCATCCGTCCCAGAATTATTGTCGTGATCAAAACTGTCGACGATGTATAACGATGCTAGCTGTTGATTCAACAGCGGCATCTCAGGGACCACATCTCTAAAAAAGTTGTAGTTCGGGTTGGCAGCTTCCAACTGGCCAAGGTCAATCACTAGCCAGCGGTCATCGTAAATCCGCTGACGGACGACTGAAGTGTCCAACGCGCTCTCGAAAGTTGAATCAAAAGGAAGCGGTGTCTGGGACAATTCCCTCGCTCCGACGTTGGCCGCCTGTTGAATTTGACCCGCTGCATAGATCCAAATCCCGAAGGTGAGCGCTGCACCCACGATTAAATACAACACCAACGCGACGAGTGCAAACTCGATGAGTGCTTGTCCTGATCGTTGCTTGCGGTGGAACTGGTTCATTCTGCTGATGTACGTTGAAAACGTGGGTTGGGTTTCGCGACTGTTGTGTGCTTTCGTTCTGTGACGGCGAGCCCCGTGGCAGGATAATTGCAAGCCGCTCTTCGTCTTAAACTCTTTCCCCGCATCGCCAACTTGTTGGCATGGACTCAAATCTGAGAAACGAGTCCAAGATACCAAATGAATCCAGCAGCAATTGCTGGTACGTAAGCGTAATCTTTTTCTTTGCGCCATATCGCAATGAGTGACAGGATACCTCCCGCGATTGCCATGCCAAATAATACGATCAGAAGGCCTACGGGACCTACTAACAGCCCCAAGGCTGCAATCAACTTTGCGTCGCCGCCTCCTAGTTGAGCAAATCGAAACAAGCTGTAGCCAACCAAAAAACCCAAAGCTCCACCGGCGATGATCAGTGGAAATCCGATCCCAAGCCAACCAGCACTTGATGCGACGATCGCAAGCAAAGCGATCGCTACCGAGATCCAATCGGGAATCTCGCGTGTGCGAAAGTCGCAAACGGTCGCGATCAGCAATAACAACAAGGCAACGGTAAGTGTTAAATCCAACACGGTAGTGCCATTCAATTCACTGATGAGATCACAAAAACCACTCGTGGCACTCTGACATGCCAAGAGTGGTCAATGTGTCTATCAGTCGGTTAAGAAACGGTTCACTCAGCTTCCAGAACCAAACCACCGAAACCGCTGCCATCAACACCTGTTGCAGCAATGCCCAGGTTGGGTCCGAGTCGCTCTGCACCGTTGGCTGCAATGATAGCACCTGTGCCGAGGTTGATCACGCTGGTGGTTCCGTCCTGAGCTGTTTCGATCAACTTGCCGGTTACGATTGGTCCATTATCGTCTGTGTGGGCGCCAGGAAGGACGGCTGCGGTTGCAGCGACCAAATCGGCAGTCTTGTGGCCGAACAAGGAGATCGCTGCGGCGGAAATCAATGCGACGCCGGCGATGATCAAACCGTACTCAACAAGGCCTTGGCCCTTTTTATTACTCAAAAACTTACGCATGATATTTTTCCTTTTGAAAAACGAGAGGTTAAAAAAAATTGTGCCGCTTGAACAAAGGTTCCGCATGACCAATGCAGGCCGTGTGGGGCGGCGACGCTGATACCGCACACGATTGTTTTATGAGTTCACGGCAGCGAGCCTGCTTAGGGCTTGAGCTTTTTTGCGTGAAGCTTCGGTTTGCTAAATGGAGTCCCACCACGTGAATACTAACGATCGGGTTTGGTCGGACCGTTGACCGGTTGCGTTACACGTGGTGGAACGAACTTCGAAACGGTACCAACCGAACATCATGCAAATCAATGAAGCAGTGATGTTCAGCTTGGCCTTGTCAAGTTGATCAGGCCTCCGGCTCTGCTAAGAGCAACCCACATGACTGGCGTCAGGTGCACATTCCGCGTGCCGCCAATCAAAGAGCTTTAAACCCGAGCAGGTGGACCGCGCGGTTGTGCGATCGAAAGAGAAGGGCCAACGAGAGCAAACTCACCGGGGGTGAAGACTGGCTCGCAGAGGCGAGTGCTTTGGAGTGGCATATTCCATTGCAAAGTCAGACCATTGGCGTTGCCAAGAGACTGACATACGAAGCAAGTTTCGGAGTCGTGCCCGTGCCCGGACGGTTGTTCGTCCGTATCCGTTAACGCTTCGTCGCCCGGGATCCCAGTTGCATCGCTGTGCGAATGACCGCAGCGATGGAGGCAAGGCAGGTCAGCATTGCCACCGTCCGATCCGACAGCGTGATGATCGTGGCAAACGCTCACGTGCAACCACGCTGGTGCGTAGCCAACGGCAATCACACAGCACAGGATGCTCGGTAGTGTTCTTTGCAACAAAGTCATTCAACTACGGCTTGATCGGCACGAGATGGCTTCAGATCAGGAATTCCCTAACAACCCTACGATGATCCCAATCAAATGGTTCGTCAACTGCTAGAGTTAAAAAAAAGGGAGATTGTTGCAGATGCACAACAAGTGCGTTTGCTGTCGCCGCCCCCGGATCCGGCCTTGTACTCAATGCTGGGGAGTTGCTCTTACAGCCTTTGGCTGGCTACAGCGATAGGGGGTGCGACGGGTCAAGACTCAATTCAGCTGCATTGTACGGGGGGCCGACCATCGTTTGAGGTCAGAAACTGCCCGGTTTCGGGAAACCGTGGTCTTGCTCAGAACCTTGCACTTGGTACTTCTTTGTTGCTGCAGGGTGGTCCGAAACGCGGCATGATGTTGTCTCCTGCATTGCATGTGGCAAGGGGTGGCTCGCCGTTACGGTGGGGCACATCGGTATCGTAAGAGCTAGTGCACTCAGTCTTGGGTCAGGGAGCATCATCAGGGAGCATCATCAGGGAGCATCATCAGGGAGCATCATCAGGGAGCATCATCAGGGAGCATCATCAGGGAGCATCATCAGGGAGCATCATCAGGGAGCATCGAAGCTCAGCTTGGACTAATGACTCGCATGTGCTGAGTTGGCCATGTGCGGGCACAGGCCAATCGAAGCAGATTTTGATATTTGTTTTGATCTACGTTTTGGAAATTTGGCGACTGCGTATGCTCGGGCAAATCTGTTTTCCATCGACAAGGTTTGGTTTGGCCTCGATTCCAAGCTGCGCAGGTGATTTACCGACCCACTCACTTTCACGACCCTGAACGTCAATCTGACCAGTGTCTGGGTCGATGGTTAGCGTTGTAAAAAGACTATCGCGGTAGGGGCACGTGTATTCGATCCAGCGGAATTTTGAGTGGATCGCTGCTGGATAGCTTTGGTTGCGGTAGGAACCGCCGACCCATTTGTAGGACGCAGAGTTGATGTGCAGGTACGAAATGTTGTCAACGCGTACGACCTCGTCGATGTGTGTGTGTCCGTTGACAGCCAGGAGAACTTTGTCAGCGGCAGAGTTGAGTAGCTTCTGGACGGCTTTCGCATTATCGATCGATGATGGGCCTGCCAGTGGCTGATGGCTGAAGACAATGATTGGGCCGCTGAGCGTCTTCAATTGTGTGGCAAGCCATTTCAGCTGTTCCTGTCCCATGTGCGAAGGATAGCCGCTGGTGTGATCTGCTGCTTTTTCATTGCCATCAAGGACGATCAGATTCAGCCCGTTCACATTTTCCTTGTAGTACCTCCCTTTCATTCCCCACAGCTTGGCAACCTCATCAAAAGTATGTCCTCCATCAATCTCGTGATTGCCAAGCACATGCAAGGTTCGTGGATGCGCTTGCTGGAACGCTTGGGTCACGACTTCGTTGCCTTTGGTTGGATAGGCGAAGTCGCCGAGCTGCAGTAAAGCGTCGGGCTTTTCATCAGCCATGGCATCGAGGAAAACTTTTAGCCGTGCCGGACCATCGTGCATGATGTCCTGATGCAGGTCTGTGATGATGCCGAGTTTGATGGGCCGGTCTAATGCTTTGAGGGCCGACATGGCTGTGCAGGGCAGGATGGTCGATGCCGCTACGACACCCGTCGCGCGAAGGAAATCCCGTTTTGATGGAATGAATCGATTCACTGGTTCGATGCCGTTTTGGGTTGTGAAGGATATTGCAAGTAAGCAAGTAAGGAGAGATGCAACTCATTCCCGTTCTGGTGAAATTGGTTTCAAGGATGCTGTCGAAAGATAGGCTCGCACCCCACTTTCGCTGACTACTGCAGAGTAGCTGCCGGAATGCTTGATGAACCGGACCCTCGTTCCTTGTTTGAACTTGCCATCGGGGGCCCGTGCCTGCTGTGGGCCAGTGGTGTAATAGTCTGCCTCGGTGGCAACGATATGCGTCGCTACGAATTCCGTGGGCTTCGTTGATAGCGTGTCGGGGAGTTTTTTGAGTTGTAGATTTCGAAAGGCAACGAGACAGCCTTTGCCATGATCCTGAAGAGCAATGAATCCGTGCTTGCGGCTCATCTCTTTGTCATGATCAGTAAGAGAAGAGAACACGACGCCGTTGATCTTTTGCACCAGAGTGTCACCTTGGGCAATGATTTCCATGGTATTCCACTCATGGTCTTTGAAATGTTTTTTTGTCTTGCTGGCATCTTGCACTTGCTTGACCGTCTTCGCGCCATCGGAGGCAAGGGTTACCTGTTGGCCGGCTGTCGCCATCAAGTGTCGCTGTTTCTTTTTCGGGTGCTTCCCATCGAGCAGTGAATGATGCCAAAGGCCCATTTTTTCCTGGGTCGCTACCTCGACCTGGTATCCGTAAATCTGCCAGTTCCCAAGATCATCGCTGCGAACTTGGACTCCTGAATTTCCTTTGTCCCAGCGAAATTCAAGACGCAGTACGAAATTGGCAGGCTGCTCTTTCCGCCACACGAGCCAGTTCTTTTCTTTGGATTTGCCAGTGCACCATATTTCACCTTCCCGAACTTCCCAGCAGTCCGGCTTACCGTCCCAGTCCGTCAGGTCCTTGCCATTGAAGATAGGGCTAAAGGTCGGTTTCGTCTGACCCGATGCCGGCAGAACCACAGACGTGATGAACAGAACAGCTAGAAGGTAGTGTGTTTTCATGGCATTGTCGTCGTACTGTTTGGGGCGTGCGTGAATTGCTGCGATGGGGCATCCGCGGGTGATTCAGGGGGAATGGATCGCCTGCAGTCTCCAGATTGTACGTGAGTCTGTTTCATTTTGGTAACTCGCTGCTGTTGAGGGTGAGCAGCTTGGTTTGTGTTTCAACCATGGCAGGGTTCGATGGGATGCAGCGGGTCGAGCGTTGCCCCTCATTTTCAATGAAAGCGTTTTTTCATGTGATTGTAACCAACTTGTGTCGTGGGTCGCGTTTTTGGTACGGCTTGATCAGGAGAGAGTCATGGGCCGCTACTTCGCTGCGTTGCTATCATTGGGCATGTTTTTGGCGTGGTGTTCGCCTGCCAGTCACGTCTGCGCGCAGAATACGTTAGGCGGAATGCGGGCCTCGATAGAGCCCGACAACCAACAAGAGAAGCGAAGCCGCAAAAAAGCGGATTCGCGTCGCAATTTGTGGGATGATGATTCGCGAGAGGATAGTAGTTTTTTGGGGGGCTTAATCACTTCCTTTTTGTTCGGAGATGATGACGACGATGATGAGGAGGAGATTGAGTATGCTGGCTTTCACAAAACAGTGGCCGACCCTCCCGAGCCCGAGAAAAAAAAAGGGCTTGTCGGTTCAGTGATTTGGGGTGTGATCATCATGCCCCTTGCCGCGCCCAAATGGTTACTCAACGATGAAGGGCATTATGCGAATTTTAGTGACTACCCATTCGCGGACGATGCTGGCAACATGGTGATCACGCGTTATCGCAAACGCAGTCGGAAGTTAATGCGAACCCGACTCCTCACAGAATACGGCGATAATTTTGGTCGCCAACAGAAAATCAGCACCCGTGTCTTGCTTGATACCAGGTCCCGCGTCGGCGTAGATGCATCCTTTGACTATTTGCGTGAGCAAACGGGAGGGGGCGAACATGATCAAATGTGGTTAGGCGATGTGAACGCAGTGCTACGATTTGCACAGTCGGAGCAAGCGGAGTTCAGGGCTGGAGTCGGAGTCGCATGGCAAGCAGACTCATTGGGCTCAGCTAGTGGCGCCAACTTCACTTATGGAGGAAACGTCTTTCTGAGCAAGCCACACATGGTCGATTTCGACCTCGACATGGGTAGAATCGGAGAGGCAGGGTTAACGCGTTTCAAGACGGGCTACTCGCTCTATTTGAACCGGCTTCGAGCGAGATTGGGCTATGAGTATCTGCGAGTCGGATCTTTTAAGACCAACTACATGAGTGGTGGCGTGGGTATTGATTTCTAGTGTTGCAGATTTCTAGCGTCACACCTGCTCGACGTTCTTTCAGCAAGCTCAAGCCCGCGGCTGCTTGGATGCTTGCTGGGCAGGCATCATTCGCCGACTTTTGTCTCGGAAAACTTTACTTTGGCGAATACTTCTGGAATGTGAGAATCCCAGATGCCATGGTGACTCAAGGCCCAGCCACCTGAATCCCGGGCCGGACTTGGTGCCCGATATTGGTTGAAACGTGAAAAGTCCATCCGCCACACGTTTCCCTGACGCGGTGGTATAGCGCGTTCATCACCATGTGCAAGTGTCTTCATGCCTTTCCATGGAATGGCGAGTTCAACGGTCCATCCTCGATCCGTATCGTCATCCTTGTTCAACGTTCCGTCGATCTGAACTGCTGATTGAAGCCCGGGAAAGTCCCAGGCAAGGAATGCCCAGCGTTTACCGCGGGGATGCTTGGTGTATCCCACTCCATTGAACGGCTGGTGCTTGATTTTCGGATCACCGATATTCACATTGGGAAATCTGTCAAATCCGAGTCTGGAATAATCATTCTGCCAGATGAAAAGGCCCTCGTAGAGTGTCCCGTGTGCATTGACTTCGAGTTCGTAATAAGTGTGATCAAAGGCAATGAACAGTTCGATATCGTTGTCCTGCCAGATCGGCGCATCCCGTTTCAGAAACTTGGCTCGCACGTTGGGTTCTTTGATCTCGTAGCCGACATACAGGTACTGATCATCCCACAGAATCTTGATTCGTGTCTCGTGCAGGGTGCGTTTTCCAGAAACCAGATCGACAAACGATGAGGAAGCTTGAGCGGCCGTCCAGCCTGGTTCTGTCAGTTTGCCGTCGAGTTGGATTGTTTCGGATGTCCGGTAAGCTGTGTACCGAACAATGTCGGACTCTTTGACAGGTGGAAAACCTACACCTTTCGGATGTCGGATTTCTGAAAGGCTTGGCTCATCAGCAAACAGCATCTCAGCAGGCAGCATCGTTGCACAGGCAAGGCACGTCAGTGCCAAGGCAGGCCGAATACAGGATTTCATCGTAGTGGTCTCTCAGTTTTGTGTTGGGCCAACGATCTCGAATTCGGCGCTGAACATCCCTTCCTTTTCGCCACGCTCTTTCAGCGTCTTTGCGAGAGTGCCGATAGTCCGTGCAGGTGATTGCTTGGCAAGTTTTTCACCCGCCCATGTAATCTCAACGGGTTCGTCGAGGTCAAGCATCTCATCGCACAATCGGACGGTCAGTCGGTCCAGATCGGATTGTTCAACGTTAATGGCTTGGCCATCACGCACAACGGTTACCAGCGGACGTCCGCTAATTGCATCCGCGTCTGCAGCCAACCAATAAAACCGTGTGTGCTTGACGTCGTCCTGTTTCCAGACAACTCGCTTGGGGTAACGGTTGCGTTTGTGCTTTGCCATCCACGGTATGGCTGAGGCATCTTGGCGGTCCATCCAATGGCCTTTGTCGGGATAGATTTTTACAAGATGTTCGTAACCCTCGGGATCCTGTTTCCTCAGATCGGCAAGCTTCTGCTTCCATTGCTCGGCAATTTGGTTTCGTTTGTAGGCTGCATCTTTACCGCCCATGTGCAGTGTGAACGCTATATTTCGAAGCCCGAGGGGAGACGTTTCATTGGGGTGCCCCGCCATCATGGCTGCAGCTGCAAATCTGTCAGCCATTCGCGGTGCCAATTGATAAACTCCGTCACCACCTGCTGAATATCCCATCAGGTAGACGCGGTCCGGGTTGACGTATTCAAACACGATCAGATTCTCAATCATGCGGGCAAACATCCCATCGATGTGGCCTTGGTGCCACAGGTTCCATGTGTTGGTTGGCGCTCGCGGGACTGCATAGATGCCCTCAGGGACGGTGTACAGTCGTTTCTGGTTTTCCCATTGCTGATCATTGACTTGAGGGGGTGCTCCGCCGCCACCGTGCATGGAAATGTAGAGGCTGCGGCCATCTTTCGGTTTCTTGCCAAAGGTGCGATACACGAACGGCATGCTTAGCTTGCCGTCTACAATCTTGCCAGATTCCATCTCTGCTTTGCGCTGCTCACGAATGGTTGCCACGTGATCTTTCCACAGCATTTCGCTGGCCAGCTTGGCTTCCGTTTTTGATAACGGTTGGGAACTGAACTCCTGATCGGCTATTGCGTCACGTTTCTCCCGTGACTGAGCGAGGTACTGCTTCAGTTGTCGAAGAGGTGATACTGCCAACGCGGTTGGAGTGGCGGGAGCTGTGACGCAAACGTCCTGGGTGGTGGGGCTTGAGTCCTGCTGGTCTTGGTTGTCGGCTGAGGCAGGCTGGACGGTGAATGTGTGCGGAGCATTCTGTTTGCGAGTAACGATGTTCTTAGTGATTTCGCCACTGCCAATGTTGATGACTACTTTGTATTTCTGGTTCTCAGGTAATGCTGTCGCGAGATGGTCATTGGCGTCGAAGCGTTCGTCTTTTGTTTTTCCGCTGAACACGACATCACCGGTGCTGCTGGACAAGGTGATGGGAGCGGATATGCGGTCTCCGTTTGCATCGACCACGCGCAATTGCACCTCGACATGCCCTTCAGCGATCGGTTGTTTGTTGTTCGCATAACGATCTGTCACATTGACTGCGGACACCGTTTTGTTGGAGGGTGCCCATACCATTGGGAATGCCGCAGGGGTTTTCTTGTAACTGACGGCATAAATTGCGTGTAGCGGGTGATCTGTTTGCGCGGTCGCAGCACGGCCTTTGAACCAACCATTATCCAGTTCATTACCGGTCGGTTCACAGGCCCCAGTGAAATGCCAGCCATCGTCCCAGATTTCAACCCACGAATGATTTCCGCTTTTGTTGGTCCACAAAGGGGTCCCCACAAAACGCGCTGGAATGCCGACGGAGCGGCATGCATCGATCAAAAGAATGGATAGGCCTGTGCACGAGGCCAGTCCTGTGCGGATGGATTCCGATGGGCCTTGGTCAGCGCGGTTGCGTTTGGTCGAGTATTTTACGTTCAACTCTTTGAACAGCTTTTGGTTCAGCAAGACCGCTGCTTCTGAGGGGGTCTTGGCACCTGCGATTAATGGTTTGCACTGATTGTAGAAGTCTGTACGCCATGAGTCGCGTTGCTCGTTAATGTTGGCATACGGCAAGACGTTGTTGAAAAATAGCGACTCGGGTACATCCTTTTTCCACGGTGATTCATCCCACGCCTGATACGCGAGGTTCAGGTTCGTCAGTAAGTAATCTGCAGATAGACTCTGCAGGTCTTTGTCCGGCATGTGGGCTACCAGGAATTCCATGCCAGCTTTCTGAATGGCAGGTGCATTGTCCAGTGCGGTTTGAATTTGCGCTCGGTTGCTACCCGCTCTCTTCAAAGCGTTGGTGATCTGGTTTGTGTTTTCCGCGGCATGCGAATAGGTAAAATTACTGATGTAAAAACAGGCAGCAATTAGCACTGGGAAGATGCGTTGCACGACTGGCTCTCTGGTGGCAGTAGAAAAAAGTTAGGTTGGATCCGCGTCAGGCTCTGCAGCGGCGAGATCGCTTAACAGCGTAATCGCTGGGAGCAGCGTACGAAAGATGCGGGACTTAGGCGTGTAGGCAATGCGGTCTTGCTTGCGGGGCCTTTGCTTACCACCGAATGGCTATGACGTTGTTAGCCTAGGCGGTGATACTGCAATGATTTCATGTGAATTTCTGATCACAATTCAGCGGTGGGGAGGACGGTCGTATTATCGAGGCCAGTCAGTCAACGTTGATGATTGGATGATTGGATGATTGTTGACTGTGCCGCTGCTGGCCTTTGCTTCAAGGTTGGGGGAAGCGGGTAAGTCAATTCGCCCGCATGCTGTCATGCTTGCTTCAATAGCGACTCGATTCCTCTCGACAGCATTGCGTCCATGTCTGGGCCACACCAAGCGACGCTTACCGCATATCCACCCTGAGGATAAGCATTGCGGGTGGGAATATACCAAGGCCCACCATCCCCATAAGCAGCGCACGCTACAAATCGATCGCTGGCGGTTGCTTGCGCACGCAATTGGTATTCGATGAAACACTCAGCAGGCAGGTGCAGGAATGAGACATCATTGATGTGTAGTGAGCTGAGTGCCAGTGGGGTCTGTTGCTGAACCCGGCGCATGAATGCAACGGCGTATGCCGGTCTGTTTCGCGCAACAGTGCGGTTAGATTTGTTTGTGATTTCCTTCATCAGAGCAGCTTCATCAAATGCTGGATTCAATGGGGGCAGGATTTCTTGCGTGTTCCAACTGACGGATTTGATCGGTTGTCGTGTCATGGCTGCTTCGGACGCGAGGATGCCTTCGAGAAGCCTGTTCGTGAGCGTCGTTCTCGCCTCCTTTGATCCATTGTTGTACTTTCCAGCGCCGATATTCCCGCCGCATCCGTTGAAGTACAGGTGTGTGCACTCAGGGTTTTGTGTCTGTCGTTGGCGTCTCGCTAATCCGCAGAAGTCTGCACTTACCCTGCCATCGCCGTAGTAGCTCATTGGATGGCATGCGTAGTAGTGTGATGCGACCAGGGCCCGGTCTCCATGATAGAAGGTTACCGTCTTCAGCATGGGGTCGATCAAGCCTTCAGGGTACTGGTGATGTTCAGGCTTGGTGGATGAACTGCCGCGCTGGGAGAGCACTTTACCGTTGAGTCCAATGATACGGCGATTCCCCGCGATCTGCTTCACGGGGGCCTCGCCGTGAGCGATGTGTGTCACCGGTGAACTGCGTTTGATTGATTCCCTGACTCGCTCGTGCCCCGTGACCAGGCAGCGGTCAAAGAAGTCAGGGGCGATGATGTCGGGCAGGTCACCTTGTGCACCTACGATGGCTTGTGCTTCCAGGCAGGCAAAGGGAGCGTTGTGCTGGTGGACACATTGGACAGCAACACGGTCTGGGTTGGTGCCGGCAGCTTCTGCAAGTGTCTGACGCCAACGCAGGTGCGCGCTGTTCAAAAGTCCGGTCCAGTCCAGCACGCAGATGACGATCGGTTTGCCGGCACCCAGCAGCACGTATCCGATGGCTTCCAAGGGATCGTCGATGTCAATGACCGGTTTAATCCAACCGCCGCAGAGCGAATGCCCCTTCGGAGGTGTGATGTCAAAACGGAAAGTTGCCAATCGAAGATTGCCCGGGCTCGAACTCTTCTCTTCTTTCTCTTGTGCTTGCGCAACACTGTGGCAAGTAATCGCGCTGGCGGATGCGGCCAGAAAATGTCGACGGGTCGTTTGAGAGTTCATGAAAACCTCGCTTCTGGGGCTGTCTCGATTTGGTTTCGTTCACGCGGCAGCGATTGCGATGTTAATAATGTTATGATCGGGTTGCCAACACTATAGCTGGCTGGTCGTTCAATGGTGGCCCCAGTTGATGGGCGTGATTCAGATGGATCATCGTAATAGCAGTCGGGCTCGTGATGGGCAGATTGGGATGTTGACCATCTCGACAATCGATCGGTGTTCGAAAGGCTCTTAACGCGTTTGAAACGCTGAAAGACCGGCAACGCATCCGGTGCAGAGAATGCCTTCGCGCAGGGAGGGCGTCACAGAATGTCCGTCACTGGGTTGGCCCAGACCCTGCAGCAGCGTGGGGCTATCAGCAGCAGGCCGAGTCGTAGCCCAATGCAAATCTGGCAAATCACGGTAGCCCAGTGCCATGCTGGGAGGACGGTCATGACTGGTCTTGAGTTTTGCTGTGTATCTGCGTGGGGCTGAGCGAACGCCCCCCAAAAAAAGATCGCGATCTGTGCTGTGTCGAAGGTGGTCGCGGTCCAAGAAGCATCCGCGGTGCGGGCGATGCAGCTCGCCCTGCCGGTGGATTTCTTCCTAACCGGTAAACTCGACCTGACTGCTTGGGTTCTCTCAATCGGATACACCCGCATGATCGTGAGGGCGGACGGACCCGTTGCGAGAAATTCCCTCATTTGTGGCTCCCCGATGTGGCGATTGTTCCACCTGTGCGGGTCAGCGCTATCGCAATGGTTCTTTTGAAAAGAACGGCTGGTCCATACTCGGCCCCCTACCTCTGCCTTGTTGCGTGAATGAGTGGCAGAGCTGAAATGGCGGGCCTGACGGAAGTCTCGATGCAGTCTGAAACAAACACAGGAAAATGAGATGCCTGGAAAGCGGTCTCGGCCAAAACACAAGCAGTCATCGCGCCCAGCTTCGGGAATCGGTAGTTGGATTCATTCCAAGGGAATGGTCTGCTGTCTGGCAGGGGCTGCCACTGCGTTCACTGGGTGTGCTTACACCGGTGGAGTAAAAGAATATATCCACAACGGTTTCAAAGTGGGGCCAAACTATGCCAAGCCCGCTGCTCCTGTGGCAGGAAGTTGGATCGATAGCTATGACGAGCAGCTGAAGGATGAATTGCCGAATTACGCTGATTGGTGGACCACTTTCAATGACCCGATTTTGAACGGATTGATGGAAGAGGTCTCGCAGCAAAACCTGACGCTCAAATCAGCTGGGCTGCGGGTCATGCAGGCAAGATACGTGCGAGATATTACAGCGGGAAGTATTTTTCCTCAGCAACAAGAAGCCTTTGGTTCGTATCAACGCACTCAGTACAGTGACACCATCGCATCGGGATTCTTGCCCAGAAACACCGACCTCTTCAAGGTTGGTTTTGATGCTTTCTGGGAATTGGATGCTTGGGGTAAATTCCGCAGGGCCATTGAATCCGCAGACGCAAGCCTCGATGCATCGGTTGAGGATTACGATGCGATGATGGTGTCCTTGCTTGGAGAAACGGCAACCTCCTACATCGATTTAAGGACTGCTCAGGAACGTCTGCGATATGCGAACGCTAACGTCGAGATTCAGAAAGGATCACTGAAAATCGCGCAGGCACGCTACACGGCGGGAGCTGTAAGTAAGCTGGACTCCACGCAGGCCGAAACCGTACTTGCGAATACGCAACAATCAATTCCTTTGTTTGAGAATCAGGTGCGAGCGGCTAATAACAGTCTCTGTGTGCTGCTGGGAATTCCCCCACGCGATCTCAGTGAAGAACTCGGCGATGCATCGATCCCTGAACTACCTGCTGATCTCGTGATTGGAATCCCGGCGAATCTGTTGCGACGTCGACCTGATGTCCGGGCAGCGGAACGCCGGGTGGCGGCACAAAGTGCAGCGATCGGAATCGCGGCTGCCGATCTGTTACCGCATCTTTCTGTGACTGGTTCGGTATCGCTCAATGCCAACGAGTTTTCGGAGCTTTTCAAGTCCAGCAGCACCGCTGGCATGATTGCTCCTGGATTCAACTGGGACATCCTGAACTATGGCCGCTTGGCGAATAACGTCAATCTGCAGCGAGCGCAGTTTCAGGATTTAGCAGTTCAGTATCAGCAGTCCGTGTTGAATGCGAATGCCGAGGCAGAGACCGCAATCAACACTTTCTTGAAGTCAAAAGAACGACTGATTTACGTCAATAAAGCAGTTGCGGCTTCGAAAGAATCTGTCGATTTGGCCGAAATTGAATATCGAACCGGGGCGGTAGACTACAACCGCGTGTTCAATCTGCAAACCTCACTGGTTGCAGACCAGGACAATCTTGCATCCGTTCGAGGAGATGTTGCACGAAGCGTGATCGCAACCTACAAGGCGTTGGGCGGCGGTTGGGAAATCCGATACGGAATCCGTGGAGGTTCCAACGCGATCGTCGAACAGGTTCCTGTTCCTCCCGCGGAGCAGGCCGTTCCTGCTGCAACCGGCGTTCAAACGCAGGAAGAGGGTAAGTCACAAACGGCTGAGCCCGCAGTGGAGGCTGCTAAGCCTTCCAATGCTGATGAGGGCGCGGCGGTTGACCCTGCCAAAGCTCCGCAACTGAAGCCACCTGCAAGTCAAGATGCGTCTCCGCAGGCAACCGGAGGAAACGCCTCCGGAGTCAGTGCTCCGCGAGTGTTCTTGCCCGAAGTGGTTGTCGAAGAGTTTTAGGCAAGGCTTGGAGTCTTGGAAGTCAGAGGTCAGAACTGATCCTTCCAATGGATTGGTTCAGTGAGGGACATTTTTCGCAAGCTAGGATGACGTCGAGATGAAATTGAACAAGCATGCGGTTGGGTTGGTTTTTGCCACGTTGCTGTTGGTTACCAATGCAAACGCAGGTGAGCCATGTCGAAAATTTCTAGGTTGCCCGGTTCCCGATTGTATTGGCAAGTGGTGCTGCGATGATTACAAGTCCAAGTGTCCGCCGTGTGTGAAGGTGCCACTGTGCTTTGGTTGTGACGACTACTGTCGAAAATCAATGCCTCGAGTTTGCACGCCGCTGTGTTTTACTCGCGATGACTATTGTAAAAAGTGCCAACCGCCGGTTTGCAGACCACCCTTACTAAATACGCTCCGCTGCGTCTCGGAAAGTAGAGCCTGCGGATGTAACACAGGCTCTCCAAGCTGCTGTGATCAGGTGATCGTGACGGGCAGCCGTCTGACGGCACCGCTCATCGCCCCGAGTAAGGTTGCGAGTCGTCAGCCAGCGATCGCTGCTGTGGGCACTGAGATGGTGGACTCTAAAACGGTAGGTACCGAGCCGAAGGCTGTTGAAGTTGGTGAGCTGAACGTGAGACGCCCCGTGATCATCGAGATGTTTAAACGCTGAGTTGGGGGAGGTGGGCGAATTGCAGGTGTCTCTGCGTGCACAACAATGTTCTACAGCGACGTTCGGCATCGGCCGTGCAGGAATCGTGGCTCGACATCGGCAGTGCAGGCATGCGAAGAGAAGCGTTAGCGTCAAGGCTGCAGCGTCGCTAGCGTTGAGTCAAGCGAGTCTGGACGCCACAGTGTGGGCGGGCCTATTCAGATCACCGTGTCATCATCTGCGCCACCGAAGTGCGGATTGTCATCTGAGTCATCGCTATCCAGATCATCATCGAGAAACGCTTCGTCCTCGAGGAATTCGTCATCATCAAATTCGGGATCGACGAATGGTCTTCCACCGAGTGGCTCCTCACCGATCTGTTCCTCATCAAAATCGTCATCGTCGTTGGCCGGCAGTGATCCTCGCTCCATTAATTCTGCAGGAGGCGTACTGTCATTTTCGGGAATCCAACGAATGGTGGGCCGCGGTGGATCAGACAGGGCGTCAACGCACTCCATTGCCATCCAGTTGATATCACCGGGGCCTTCTGCGGTGTCGCCATCTTCGACATGCTCTCCGCCTTGCAGCATGTAAAGTGACGCACTGCGCAGGAAACCTTCGATGTCACTCGGCTCAAAATCATCCGTGGTGTAAACGGCTTCAAGGTCGGGCAGGTCAAATTGGCCGTTGCCGACCGTGTCCATCAATGACCACTGTTCGGTGGCTCGAAAAAGACGCACGTTGGTCCACATATCCAGTGGAGGAAGTTCGTGGCTCCATGCGTAGTTCATGCCGCGCCGTAGGCCGTCGTCATCACGAAGCACTTCCCCCCCCGGGTTGAAGTAGCACACCGCATCTGGCATCTCCAGTAGGGTTGCTACGGCCTTGGACAAAAAGTGAAGTTCTTTTACCGGGTCGTAGTCGTCCGGCAACAACGGAACGTCGTCATCGTGATCATTGGGATCCTCTGCTCCAAGCACGTAGCTGATCAGAAGCCGGATGTGCGCCGTGTGTTCTTTGACCTTTTCGCCGCCATCTTCCCAGCCCCACGACTGCTCGCCGGCCCGTTCAAGGCATCCGGGAAAGGCAAGGGGCGAGTACTGGCCCAGTGACCAGGCGACGAAGCGTTCAGGCGACTCGTCTGGGTCGCCCATGTCATCAGGCCACGGCGCGTTGGCAGGGGTTACCAGAAGGTGACCATTGGTTTCCGGTGAATAGTCGTAAACGAGTGTTTGGGGCGCATCGTCATCGTCCATTGACTCGTGTTGCCCCACGCAATGAAAGTCCTTCAGCTGCTCACGCAGTTCGGTAATATCTACCGGTTTGCGAAACAGGACACACATGCCCTGCGTAAACAATCCCTTGGCCATTCTTTCCTCGAAGGCGGTGCAAAACCGATCAGACGTTCAGACTTTGAACCGATCGGCTGGATGGAAGTTGGGACGCATCATAGCGAGCAGAGCTGAAGCGATGAACGGGATGCAACCCTGTTTCTGACCAAATTCGTCAGCAAAACTGCACCCAGCTAGACGATTCCCCCCCGCAAATTCGCGGGGGGCATGCTGCTGACAGCAGCACTTGATTCAGCTCAGGCAGAAATTTCCGCTTTAAGCCGCTCGGCGACGGTCGGCTGCGGGCTGTGCGATTGGCTGGGGCGAGTCAGTACTGCTGATGGATAGAATTGGCTGATCCTGTTTCATTTCACGATCGTCAGTCGCTGGTTTCCACTGGAAACCCAAGAGTTGCCCAAAGCGAGTGGTACGCACAACAGCCTCGTAAGTCAGAAGAGATAGGCAGCATGCGGTGGCAAATGAAAGAGTCATCTTGATCACAGGGCTGACTTGGGGAAGCAGTAATTTCAGGTCCAGATGCGTCAGTCCGAGGATGGGATGGTGAACGATGTAAATCCAGAAGGATGCTGCCGCCAAATAGCGGACGGAGTTGGGTACCGCTGGAATCAACTTGAGGGACAATCCGATCAACGACAAGGTGGTCAACAAGGCACTGCCGGCGGTCATCGCGGCAAGTAAGATTCCTGCCACACTAAAGCCAGCCTGTCTGGTTTCCGCTGGCATGCTGATCCACTGGTCGAGTTGCCAACGACCCAGTAGCAAAGCGATCAGGCAGGTGATCAAGGCTGGGGCGGCGAGCCGTGGTGCGTAAGATTTGACCCAGGTAAGTTTGGGGTCGTGAATTGCCAGCATCAGGCCAAGAGTGAAAAAGATTCCACTGTAAAGCCATTTCGAAGGTACCGGTAGAAATGAATGTTGGAATCCCCAGACTACTTGTGGCTCAACGCACAGTATCAAAGTTGCTGCCACCACAGTCAGACCGAGTGAGGTTTTAAGACTGGGCTGAAATTCCTTGATCCAAGGGTAGCGTTTCACTGCTACTGCAAAAGTCGCAAGGCAGGCGACATAAAGAAAAAGGTATTGCAGGAACCAAAGGTGGCTGAGGCCCCACAGATTTTGACCGATGGGATGATCAAGTTTTAGACTTTTAAGTTTGACGGGCGATATGATCCCCTCGGCAACCCAGCTGCCAACCCAGCAGTAAAGGTCCAAAGGAAGGATCACCACAGCACCGAACAGCAAGGGGATTAACAAGCGACGTGCGCGACCGCGGATCAATGAGTTTGGGCCGCGCCGTTGCAGCGTCTGCCAAGCAAAAAATCCAGCCAAGACAAGGAACAATGGCATGATAAATAGCTCGATCGACCAAAATAGAAAGTCGATCGCGGTGTTGGGAGTATCCATGACGGACCATGTGAGTCCAGGCATCGGATAACGCAGGTAAGGCACGCAGCTGTGCAGCAGAACAACACCCAAGGCGGCGAAACAGCGTAGAGCATCCAGCCCGGCAAAGTTTGGCTTGTCGGTGGAGCCGCGAAATGGTGAGGCGGGTCGGGGCGCCTCGGTGGAACGCATCGGTATTACATCCATGATGCGTGCTGGTTACCAAAAATTACCCCGGTTTTGAAAGTGCAATGCCGTGCAGTTCATGGGGGGATATGGATCCCCGCAGTATTCTGCAAATGCTTTCAAAGTACGGTTCGTCTGGTCAGCTGAGACGTTTGACGATGGGCCACGCAAGTTTGGGGAAAGTGGCCAGCGTGCTGCCAATCGTTTTTCTGGCCCATTTCGAACGCAGAGCGTTGGTGACGACACGGCAAGTTCGCTTCTTGCTCCGTAACAGCTTTTGTTGATCAAGATCCCATTGATTGCCTATCGTTGCCAGTGAGTCTTGGTCGGTCTGCATCCTTGACAAGCCGATTCGATTCGCTGCGGCGATTCCGCTCTGCATGCCCCAAGTCATGCCTTCACCCGTGAACGGCTCGACGTATCCTGAAGCATCACCGATGGCTAGCAGTCGCCCGCGGCCCGCAACTCGAGTGCGTCGCAACGGTGGGGTGGTCATGACCTTTGATGGAGTTCCCCACTGAAATCGAGGGAAACTGCTCCGTTCAAGAATCCGGTGTACTCGCTCCATGGGTGAGCCTTGTTGAGCGGCTACGGACCCGGATCGAAGTGCGGAGGCGACATCCACTTGGCCACTTTCCAGGCGAACCAAGCCTACGTAACCATCATGGTCGCAGGCCATATGAATCACGTGCGGAGCGATTTGGTCGCACTGGGCAGTCCATGAGACACCAAAGGGGCCGTGAGGTGATTCTTTCCACGGCAGAATCGTTGTGATGCCCGGAGAGTTTAGTCCTGTTGCCAGCACTACCAGGTCGAATTCCTTTTGCTCGGTAGACGACTTATGTTGCAGGGTGACTTGAACCTTCGTGACGGCAACTTCTTTGATACGGGCGTTGCACGGCATATGAACCGTGCAGCCAGCATCTGCCGCGGTTTCAATCAGTGCTGAATCGAGTCGTTCTCGCGAGATGGCGATGCCTGAAGGAAGGTCCACGTTGATGGTGTGCCCACCGAGGGATGCTCGCCAGTGGTTCACTGACTCTGCGTCCGTCATGATCTGGCGAAATAGCGGAGTTTCATCCGATGACGGGGCTGGTAAGCTCAGCTGCCCCAAGCCCCTGAGTGTTTCGATTCCTGCCCCCCCAATGCAGCAGCCGCAGACCTTCGTTCTCGGAAAATCAGCCTTCTCGACCAACGTCACGTTCACGCCGTGTGCACGTAATTGAATGGCGCATGCACTACCAGCAACTCCGCCTCCAACGACTAGCACAGTGGGTGAATTCATACTGAATTTATTGCAGCTGGGTGTCACGAATCATGCAAATGAGGGAATCGGTTGTTTTGATGCAACCTCGTCGATCGTGGCAAGGAACCGACATGGAAATAGCCGCTGGATTTTGATGGGATGGCCCAGAGCTTGCTGACAGATTGTTTGGAACTCGGACATCGTAAATGCACCTTGAAGGCTAAGGGTGGCATCAGAATGGACGACCTTTGATCGTGACAAGAGTCTGCTTGCCACAGATACCAGAGCTAAATTCAAATAGCTCCGCTCCAAGTCGCAGATGATGACGGAACCGTTGCTTGCTTGACGCATCGCTTGTAGCAAGTGAACTGCTTGATGGTTTTCGAGGTGGTGCATGAATAAGGAGCAAGTCGCCACGTCGAAGCCAGAAGGCAAAGGAGTATGCAGGCAGTCATGTTGCAAGGAAAGCACATGCAGATCAGCAGCATGGGCTCGCCGTTGTTGTTCTTCAATCGCGACTGATCGCAGATCGAGCAGGGTCAGTTGCAGGTTCCAGCCATCTTTTTGGGCCCATTCCGCCCAACGCAATGGGACATCGCCTGAGCCGCTCGCGACGTCAAGTAAATGAAGCGATTGGTTTTCGCGACTCATCGCAAGACGTTTGAGACGCCGGTACATCGCAGAGGCCACGCCGCTGCATCGGTTCAGGCGTGCAAGGCCGCGCAGTGCCAGTTCGTGTTCATCCCGCGGTAAATCGGGATCGTCCATCGCTTCTGCCTGCAGGTTGCGGTGCCGCAAAGATAGATTCGGCATGGCTGCGATGGGTTTGTGTGACCGGGGGCGGTTAGCTGGCTTCGATTTTCAGACCTCAGAGGGCAAGGGCGGTGAAGTCTGTCGCGAGATCACTCTGCAGCAATACCACCCTGCAGCGATAACGCTGCGCCGCTGATGTCGCCGCGCCGCTGATGTCGCCGCGCCGCTTTCTCACTGTTAGTTCTACCGGCTTGTTATCGGGCAGACCACAAGGGAACCCAAAGAAAATATCGGTTGGGAATGCCTGAGTTGCGAGAATCCCGTTCTAAATCGGGCTGGGTTCCAATTTCGTTTTCCGATACTTGAGAGCACGATTCTGGGATTACTGAGAGCACGATTCTGTGGCTGCACGATTCTGTGGCTGCACGATTCTGTGGTCACGCTGTTCTGTCATTGATCTCTTACTGACTGCATCCCATGCTGTCCGCGAAGCCTAGCTAGGAAGCGCGAAGCCTAGCTAGGAAGCTCGGAGCTTGGGATCGTGGCCGTGGCTTTTGGACGGGTGTAAATGAAGCCCAACCCAACCAGTGAACCAGTCAGCACACAGATGCTAACCCACTGCGAAATGGAAAAGTCTGTTCCGAATTGCCCAGACTCATCGACACGGACCAGTTCCAAGACAAAACGCAGGATGGCATAGCTTGCGAACCCCAGCATCATGACAGTGCCCTCGCGAAAGCGTGTCGCGGGAATGATGCAGAGTCCAACACACAGAAGCAATGAAGTGAAGCTACTGAGAATTTGTGCGGCAAATACAGGCAACGCTGACTGCGGCAATTCACTGGGTTTCCAGCGATACCTTCGTCCGTCAATCGTGGCCAAAACTCCTGTTCTGGCATCCTCTGCAGGAATGTCTCGTGATGCGGTAGCGAGCGGTGTGTAATCACGATCGAGCGTATCGAGCTTTTGGCCCGCGTGAATATCAGCTCGTTCCGCCAATCCGTCGGGGGTGATGCTTGTAATAAGTCGTGTTTCTGGGTCAAAACGAAAACCTAGCAACTCACCGCTGCGCCATTGGTCTTCATAGACTGGGCTGTTGGGTGGAAATTTCAAAGCAAACTGGTTGTCCTCGCAGCGGCCTCCGTAACAGCAGCCGTTCATGACGCAGCCGAGTCGGCCAATGAAGACACCCAAGAACATGCACGGAACAATGACGTCACCGAATTTTAGCCAGGACAGTTTCTTTCGATAAAGATAAATCGAGCCAGCAAGGATGCCTCCAATGAATGAGCCATAAACGACGAGCCCACCCTCTGTGAATTTCAACATGTTGCTCACAGTCTCATACCATGTCTCAGCAGTGAATTGTTCACGGTATTGAATCACAAAAAAAGTTCGGGCTCCGAGAATGCCGCCAGCAAAAGCCCAAGGTGCCACCGAGTAGATCACCTCTGGGTCAAACCCTTGGCGTTTGGCACGATAGGCCGCTAGTCCCACGGCGGAACCTACCGCCGTTAGCAGCATGACGCCGTAACCGCGTATTGCCATTCCGACCGGGGCCCCATCCAGGTTGGTCAACTCAACCCGTGGTAGAACGAGCAAGACGCTTCCCGACAACAATAACCAAACTAGCCACTCACGCGACAAAATCTCGACAACTTCAGCTCCCTGAAACTTGGCAATCAAGAGGCGAACAGCAAATGCAGCGAGGATTGCAAACAACAGCCAGCCCATCCCAAATACGGGGATGCCGGCGATATCGTGGGGGATCAGCAGAAGCGTTCGCTGCATCGAAGTTCCATCATGGTCGTCAGTGAAAGGGCTGCACCGCATTGGTCTGGACGGCTCACCTACCTCTTTTCTACGCTCCTACACGCTTGTGAGTCCAGATCGTACGCTGGTCTTTTCTGGAATTACCAGCAATTGCCGGTCGCGGTCAGGCCACGCCTGTTCCCATCGTCGAAGAAAAACAGTGCTGCTATGACACCCGATGGGGGTCGCTGGTGGCGGTGGCGTTGCTGGTGGCGTCGTCGGGGAAGCTGTGACCCTTGTCGGGGAAAGTAGTGACCCTGGGGGGGGAAACTGTTGACACCACACAAGTGGTCGGTTGCTTGTGTCGTCGTAGGGTGCGTTTGCGATTTGCCGACGGCGGTTACCAATAGCGAATAAGCCACATAAAAAAGACGACTGTCCTGCCAAGGAATTTGATCATCGTGAATCAATCATTCGCCTCACTGCCATTCGCCTCACTGCTCATTACGGTTTTGCTCATGCAGGTATTGGAAAATTCATCGGCGACAGCCAATGACGAAATCTTTTGCGTGACAACGAAAATATTTGTAGGTGAAGAAATCGATCCAGTCTCGGAGCATCAGATCCTGTTTGACCAGGGCTTGGTTTATGATGTTCCCGTCATCAACCGTCGGTTCATTACGATTTTTGATCCGGCCCAGAAACGGGTCACGCTATTGGACCGTGACACGCAGGTGCAGACTTCGGTCAGCACCGATGATCTGATCAAGATCACTGCTCAAGCGAGAGCCGCCGTTGTTGATGATGAGCAGAAGAAGAAACTCGGGATGGAAGCTGAGGTTGAAAAAATTGATCAAGGTGCCGCTTACGCGATCAAATTTGCCAATCTGGAATACCGTACAACCACCCAGCGCCCTGAGAGTCCGAAGATCGCTGCAGAGTATGCGATCTTTGTTGATCTTGCTTCCCGACTGAATCTCGTTCGGCGGCTTGGACCGCCACCCTTTGGACGGATGAGTTTGCATCAGAAGATTGCTGCTAATGGTGAACTGCCGCTCGAGCTGACTCTGACAATCACGGGCAGTAAGCAGAGCGAACAATATCGGTCGACTCACTCAATTGGTGAGGTTGCTGACTCTGAACGTCAAATGATCAATGAAGTTCGAGGCTACTTGGCGTTGTATCGGCAAGTTGAGCTGAAAGCATTTCCGAAGTAGGTAAACCAGGCTAACAGCCAGTCTTTTGGCTGCGTTACTTTTTCTTTTGCTGCTGGCGTTGCTTTGCCTGTGATCGACGTTGAATGATGCCAGCAAGTTTCTTTCTCTCCGCAGCTAATACTTCAGGTTTGATTTTCGCTGGTTGCACTTCTTTTAGGTTGACGGCGTCGTCAGGCTGAAGTTCCCTTAACAGGAGGTTGCGGTACCAAACAGGGTCTCCGTGATCTTGTAGGCTGAGGTGTGCACCGCGGGCATCGAGATTGCCTCCGCGTTGCTTGAGTATCTCAACTTGGGATGCCCATTTGGGGTCTTGGTAGTCGAGGTGGATGACCTTTTCACCGTTCAGCCAATGTTGAACGATCGTTCCTTTGCAAACAATGCGGCCCGTGTTCCACTGCCCGACTGGCTTGGTGTTGTCTCGCGAGGGTGGCACACAAAAGTAGAGCGATGCCGCGCTGGTGCGAGGGTTTTTTCCGTCGGGATGTACGTCGTTGTCCAGAATCTGGTACTCGTATTGTGTCGGGCGATAGTAGATGCCGCTGTTGCTGCCTTTACCGACCTTCCATTCGAACCGGAGTTCGAAATCATTAGGCATTTTTTTGCCCATGTAGACGAGACTGCCGCCTTTGCCCAGTCGGGAGATGACGCCCGATTCGATTTGCCAGTTACCATTGTGGTTCCAGTTATCGAGGGTGTCGCCTTTGCTCAACGCTTTGAAAACGCCTTTGCCCTGATCTGGCTGGGCCGAATCACTTTCGTCCGCAGTGGCGGTCGCTGGATAAAAGACGCTTGGTGCGCAAAACAGGGTGAACGCAATCAGGCAGCGGAGAGAGAGGCTGAGAGCACGAATGGTGTGATGGCAGTTGTGCACGGAAAGATGCGAGGGCATGATTGGTTGGCTCCCAGGTGAGTATTTCCGGTGGCCCGTGGTTTCCGGTGGCCCGTGGTTTCCGGTGGCCCGTGGTTTCCGGTGGCCCGTGGTTAGCAGTCCCCTAGTTTAATTCAACTACAACTTTGAGTTTGGCAACCGGGTGTGACATTTTTAGGACACTGCGTTTTTTGTCTGGTTGTTCGGCTGAGGGCGTCGCCTTTACGGTAAGTTCGCGACATTAGTTTTGTAAGCGAAATGCCTGATAAGTGAGCCCTGCGGGTACTGATGGGGTCAGCTTCTCAGTCATGGGGTATTTGGGGGCGTATGCGCATGGTGAATTCGACTACACTGTGGCCGAGGCACTGGAAGGGAACCTGGATCATGTATTGTTTGCGCCTTGTTCGATGTGTGATCAAGCCTGTGACCGTACCCCCTAACGAAATCACGTCCTGTTTTTCCAACCTGTTGGGCTGGTCAGCATTGAGTTTGATGTTACGAACGCAGGTGGCAGAATTCAGGTCAGCCTGGAAACGTTAGGTGCCACCAAGGTGACTGCAGTGCACTGACTGCAGTGCACTCGCCAACTCGAGTGTCCTACTGCAGCTTTTGTCCCGCTGCAGCTTATGGTAGTACAAAAAAAAGAGATCAACGTGAAAATCAAATGTCCTGCGTGTAACGCCGTGTTGCAAGTCGATTCATCGATGTCGGGGCAGGTGGTCGATTGCGAATGTGGAAAAAAACTCAGAGTGCCCGATCTCAAGGGGAACACCGACGCGTCGGCCCCCTCGCCAGACTCACGCTCTGGAGGGCTGGGGACCGCGGGACCTGCAGTTGAACGTCCATCAAATCCGCCGCAAAGTTCAGCTCCAAACACTGGTACTCACACTGGTACTCACACTGGACCGCGTACTGGTGTCGAGCCTCCAAAGCAAAACCCATTCACGACGACTTCAAGTGAGGTTAATCCGTATGCGGCATCGAATAGTCCGTACGGTGGCACCAACCAGCCTGTCCCCATGCAAACGGGCGGGGATCAGGGGCTGGCCATTGCATCGTTGGTGCT